>CEPX01016202.1_pt1 | contig 10889 bp, 4 predicted proteins | sample 361361 | NCBI WGS metagenome assembly CEPX01 (sample SAMEA2619974, study PRJEB7988) | marine metagenome | biome: marine biome (ENVO:00000447); feature: mesopelagic zone (ENVO:00000213) & marine oxygen minimum zone (ENVO:01000065); material: "saline water (ENVO:00002010), including plankton...
AGTTCCACTTGTGGCTGCAACAGCATGGAAATTACTAAGTGGATAGGATTGGTGCGTTGCTAGTGGCAAAAGGAAGAATAGATGTTGACAAGGAACACAGCGAATAACCCTTCTATTATGAGAACACAGTACGAGTCAGCGCAAGACAGAAGCGTGGAGCGTCATCTAATTAATGAATTTGTTTCCACTGAAGCAAAAAAATTACCCGTCTCTTACGGATTCGATTTTCTGGTAAAGAACGGAAGAGTATCGTCAGTATGGGAAGTTAAAAGAAGAAGCAAAGCATACAAAACTTGGTTTGTTTCTTTGCTCAAATTATTAAAAGCTAACCAATATGAGAGCCTAGGTATAGAGGCTTATGCCTTGGTAGAAATTGAAAAGGTAGCGTATAAGGTGCGCTTAACTGAAACTCCGCATTACATTGACTGGGGTGGAAGAAAAGATAGAAATGATTCTGCAGATCAAGAGCCTATGGTACACTATAGATTATCAGACATGAAAAAATTACCATGATTCCAGAAGAAAGTAGGTGGGTATGTAATGACTGCGGTCATGTATTCTATGAGGCAGATCCAAACATGTGTGATGAATGTGGAAGTACAGACATAGACGAGGTAGAAGACGATGAAACTTATGATAATACCTGATCCACATGCACATACGGATTATAACAATGAAAGGTTCAGGGCGGTGGGTCGGCTACTCATGGAAGAGCAACCTGAGTGTGTAGTTTGTTTAGGGGATTTGGCTGACCTGCCGTCTCTGTCCTCTTACGATAGGGGAACCAAGGGGTTCGAGGGGAGAAGATATAAAAATGACGTTGCAGCGGCAATCGACGCACAGGAACTCCTGTTCGAGGAAATGAATCGCTACAACGCCAGAAAAAGAAGGAACGGCAAGAAGCAGTATAGGCCACGCCTAGTAATGTGCATAGGCAATCATGAAGATAGAATCACCAGAGCCATCAATTCACAGGCTGAATTGGATGGAACTATAGGAATCAAAGATCTCCAGTACGAGGGGTTTGGTTGGGAAATTGTCCCCTTCAAGTCGTGCATTAAGATAGAAGGAATAACCTTCTCGCATTATTTTACTACTGGGATCTCTGGAAGACCAATCTCTAGTGTCCACATCGGGCATACACTAATTACTAAACTTCACTGCTCCGCCGTTCAAGGTCATTCACATCTGTATAACCATGCAGAGCATACGCGCCCTGATGGTCAAAAAATCTTTGGGTTAGCTGCAGGTTGTTTCTCTCATCCAGAATACTCTGAAACATGGTGCAAGGATACCGAGCATCAATGGTGGAGAGGAATTGTTTTCTTGCAAGAGCTAGATGGGGAAGGATACTACGATGGAGTGAGCACCGTTACCCTAAGAAAGATTATGAGGGATTATTCATAATTTTTTTAATGCAACCGGATGGGAAAGCTGTAATGCAAGACCACTCTCCCTTCTCGTCAACAGTGGTAGCAATCTTTACTATGTCTTCATCTTTATGAATCAGATAACCTGTTGTCCAGAACGTGGGTGGGTTTACTTCAGAAGGCTTTTCCCACCCTGAAGTGCCTAAGATATCCCGCCACTCTATCTTTACTAACTTTGGGTGTCGAGTTTTCTTGTTCTCAAACTTCAGAACCTTTGCTGCGTTTGCCATCTAGATACGCCCTTCGAAAAACTTTATAAATTTAACCCTGCCAAGTCTGATTTGCTCTCTTAACTGACGAGTCTTTTCTTCTTTGGCCTTATTGCTCATCAACCTGCTTCTATCTATCCCGGCAATCCTCTTATATAAGTCAGCTTCTCGGGCCTCTTTGCGCCTCCAAGTCTTCTGAAGTTTTGCTAACTCAAAGTCTTCGCTCTTAGCATATCCTATGTACTCTTCTGAGGAAACACCATATTTAGTTTTGATGGAATCTCTTATGTCAACAGCAGTATCAATAGCCCTGCCGTATTCCATATCCTTTGTTCGGATATCCCACCTTCTAGTAACAGTCTCGTCATGGAAGTAGCGATAAAGAACTGGAATCTTTCTCCAATCTATATCTCCAGTTTCCCAATGGGTCATTTTCCCCGGGCCAACTAATGCAACGCCAGTATCTAAAGTCCCCCTTACAAACCTACCCAATCCACCTGTGGCAAATTCCCAAAGATGCTCGAGAATATCAGGTTCAACACTGACCATTCCTTCCTTGAATTCTGTACCACCTGTCATTTTGTTTACCCACTTCGAGATCCATTTAGCCGTTGGGCCAGTAGAATTCCAATATCTCTCGGAGGGTGGATCAACACGCCCATTGGGGTAAGGTTCTCTGTAGATAGGATTACCCATCCAGTTTTCATTCAACCCTAGTTCTATTAAAGGTGAAGCAAGAGTTGGCGTGGCTGTCTTTAGAGTTGACTTAATGAAAGAGTCACTGTTCCCTAAAGAAATTGGCATGTAGGATTCCATAGTGGATGAGACCATATGCCCTGCAACCTGCGGGAACGTAGCACCACCTAACAGCATGGTCGCAAACGCATCCCCATATACATAGAAGACTCCGAATCCATACGGAAGAGGAACCTTTTGGAAGTAGTCAAGGCCCGGTACATAGACATACATGTATCGGCTCTTCTGGTTCAATCTTATTTGTAACCATCTATTTCTTCCATCTTCGTCATCACCAGCCGCAAAGTAATTGAGCATACTCTGGGTAAATCCCATGAGGAAAACACCCTTCATTAGATTTCGAACCCTTCTAGATCTTCCAAGGGTAGAGATAACTCTTGCACTACCTAACACTCCAGCCCGGAAGAAAAGATAGAGCGAGTTCCAAGCCATAGTTTTTTCACCACGCTTAGAAAAGTCAACGGTTAGTTCTCGATAAACCCTACCTGCTCTGGTCGTGGCTTCTGATTCTGACATACCATTTTTTATATACTGTTCACGTACTTGCTTAAATGCAGCCAGACGAGTAGCGTTTTCCACAATACTATTCATGTCACTAACGTAGGTGCCTAGCGCATCGGCATACTTCCTGAAGCCATCTCTTGTACCATCACTAAGAACTTTCTGCATGGTTTTCTCGAAGTCTTGCACGTTCTTCCAACCTGCAAAATCTATTCGTCCACCTACAGATGCAGCCAATTCCGCCAACCTTGCAAATTCTGTGCTAGTCCTTTCCTCTTGTGTCTCTCCCCTAATGTTAAGCCAAAGACCTTTCATGGCCTTGGGGATATCTTTAACTATCTGCTTAGAAGACATATCTGAGAGATCCAACCTTGTTCCTTTCGTTGTTTCTCTAAATCCTTCAATGTTAAATATTGCTGTAGCAAGGTCTCGAGTAAAGTTAGTTGGAATAAATGCAAGATCCCATGCAGTACGCAACGCTCCCATTATCCGAGTGGTGTAAGCCAGACCTCTCATCGTCTGACCAGCAGTATCGAAAGCGCTTCTATTTAATGCCTGACCTATCTGCTTCTCCTTCATGAGGATCATCCATTCCTCACCATTCTCCTTGAAGGTTGCTACATGATCTGGATCTTGGAAATACTTAGGATACAAACCAAGGAAAGGTTCTCCTGTCTCGGGATCAATCCCTTTTCCTTCCTTAAAATCGTCTCGTTTTACTACAACCATCTCATCTACAAATGCTCTTTGTTTCGCACCTGTTATAGGATCAACAACATACTGAAGTTCATGAACCAACCTAGCCATCGTAGCAACAACCTGATTCTTATTTGCTCTCTTAATTGTGTTTTGTGCCTGAAGTACACTCCAAGCAATTACATTCTGCGCTGGTGACTTACGTCCAACTGCCCTCTTGGATTCCGGACCCGCTACATTTAGTTCCGCAACACTTAATGGTTCGCCAAACAGTTCATCTATGAATCCAATAGCTTCTCCACGTAATGGAACATATGTCTTTGAGAAGTTAGGATCTTTAGTCCACTTGTTAATGGTCGCCTGATCTATAAGACCCCACTCCAACATGTGAGACAGTCTAAAGTTATTGATGGCATACACATAAGTTGCAGCCTTTGCAAAATTCTCCATTTGTTGTGCGACAGTTGGTCCACCCTTGTCTTCTATTATTTGAAGGCGAGCCTCCAACTCTTTCCACTTCTCGCTGATAAGGGGGATCTCCTCATTTCTTGTTCCATCAGGATTCAACGGTACGTCATCTACAAGAACCCCATTTATCATTCTTCCTGCTAGACCAGACTGGTACTTTCCTTTCTTCGGGCTTCTCTTAAAGAACGTAGCGTTTCTATACGGTGCATGAGTCAAATACAAATACCAATGAAAGTCCTCGATCTTAGCCCTACCTTTAACCCCGACGCTTTTCAGAAAATCCCACATGGGCTTAATGTAGTTCTTCTGAAGTTGATCTATATCATAAACATTTTTCATTCGAAGAGCAGCAGCACGCTCACTCGGGTTTGCTTTAATTGAAATTTTAACCCCGAATCTTTCCTCGAGGACGTTTACCAGCTTATGAATAGGGGTATCAACATCAATAATCCACTTCTCCATTGTTGGTCCAATACCAAAACCAACTCTTCCTTTTCCCGGTACCCAGACTGTAAATTTTTTACCCTTCCTTATTTCTCTGGTATTTGGGTACCAATCAACTTTTAATATATTACCAAGTCCACTTGTCCCAAGTGCCTCCCGCATCCAATCTGGAAAAAACTTGGACCCAGTAACAGCTTCCACCACAGGGTCAGTATCTATTGCCCTATGCCAATCAGATTCACTAGCCATGTAGAGGGGTTGGTTCAACCAGTTGGCAACATATACACTGTCCTTAGAATTCTCGGCGTGCTTGGTGTGCATCCTGACGGCGGTCTTTGCTAGGGCAATTAAATCTGTAGCCGTAACTAGGTTGGGCATCACCATCAACTTGAGTCTGGCAAACCCTGCAACTATGTGGTCTAGTAGTGTTCTCCAGAACGATGTATTCTCTGGAGTGTTATGTTCAACATAGTATCCAAAGGTCTCTTCTAGGACTAGCGCTTCTGATGCATCTGGAGTTGTCTTCTTGAGTGCTTTTCTAGCCTCATCCATCGCGTGCTTCATGGCTGGATCTGTTGCTGACATCTTACCTACGATATCTAGAAGCTGCCCATAAGCCTTCTTCCCAATGATGGCTTGCATTCCATGAGCACCAATCTCGTGAGTTACTACAGGAACAACGTACTGTCTTGGAAGATTATCAGAAACTAGCCATACTTCATTATTATGTGATACCCCCCTGATTCTGGCTGCTCTGTGAAATTTTACTGGAAGTTCCTGCTGGTACCTGACGATATGAAGGATGTTCCTTATACCTTCCCCGAAGGCTTCAACAAGGATGCCAGATAGTTCATCAGGAGTTATCCCGCGCTTCTTCACTTGGTCTCTATCCAGAATAACAATAGAGCCATCCTCAGAGACTATGGAATCTGCCTCTACAGAGAAATTGATCTCATCCTTCTTAACAGAAGAGTAGGCTATTGTGGTGGCATCATTATACTCTTTAGCAACAGTATTTTTTAGATCTTCAAATAACTCCCTAAGATTTTTATATCCATGATCAGCCATCTCCCTTCTAAGGGCGACGGGAATAAAAACTTCACCATACTTATTTCTTTTTCCTAGGTTAGGATACTTCTCCATCAATTGAGACCATGCTTCAAGTTCTGCTATGAGCGGTCCAAACATTTGTCTATTACGTTTGAGAGCCTCTTGCAACTTATCAAACGGAAGGTCAGCATGAGTATCTGTTATAACCTGCTGCCCATACGGAGCTAGTTCTGGTAATTTTCTTGTCCCACGCATCCCTTCAGGAGTGGGAATTCCATCGGCTTCTCTTTTCTTCTGTAGCTGTGCGACATGCCAATTACCGGGGTTCATTCCCTCGTAGAATTTCTTATTGCCATATGCCTTCATGGCTTCTTCTAGAGTTAAGCGCTCCGAATGCATCTCGAGTTGATCGACACCCCACGGGTTGTATATCTGATACACAGGAATCCTGTTAACTTCTGTACCATCAGAGGTATAGGACTTACCCGGGTCATCTATGTAAATTTCATTGATGACTACCCCATATGCATTTGTCCATCTGGCGGTTGGTGCTGATTGATATTGACCAGCCCTTCTTTCTCCACCTACCAAGTCACCTTTAGGAACCCTTCTGTCGGCATCTGTAACTTTAAACTTTTCTTCCTCTACAAACATCCAAGGTGATTCATCTAACGTAGCTTGAAAATCTGCTTGACCCCTTATAAGGGCTGCCCCCATAGGCTGTTCAGCATTTCTTGCATCAATCTCTGCCTCTACTGCGTCTATTGAAGCCTGAGAATTTAAACTTTTTCCAGCCAAAAGATTTGCACTAACCTTTAAAACATCTTGGCCCAATGCAACATCATGTAGGGTTATATATCTGGTTCCAACGCCTGAAATTCTAAAAGTCTTAGGGCTAACCTTTTGATCAATAAATTTGTAATCAGGAACAAGAAGCAATACATCCGCATCCTTCTTTAAAGTCCACTGAGGAATTCCACGTGCAAGACTTCTCTTGAAAGCCCTCACTTGTAACTTCACTGCATTCCCAAGACCAACCTCCTTAATAGAAACAGTTTTTAAAAGAGGTCTTTGCGTCCCAAACTTCTTTTCTAACCATTCAATCTTTGCTTCTGTAGATGGCCCTGTTAATATTTCAGCACGGGGAGGTCTCTGCCTCGCAATCTCAACTTGAGATGGATTAAATACGGCCACCTCTCCACGGGTGAACCACCCATAATCTACATCCTCTACTTCCCCCTTCCTCTTTATAGTTCTTTTTCTTAACTTTCCTGTTTTCGTAAAGTCCTCTTCTGGAACAACCACATCAATATCAGGAAGAAGTCTTCTGGTGACGCCAAGTTCACTCTCTAATCTGACTCTCCCTGTAGCACTTACCTCGCTGACAGTGTATACTTTATTGTAATGGGTTTCCCCCTTGATGACTTTATATACCTTAGTCCCAACAAAAATCTCCTCAGTACCCGCAGCAGTACCCGGAATATATACATCATCTTCGGTATACTTAGGCTCACTAATGCGAGCCAAGAAATCACCCGCAGATTCATCTCTCTGTATAGAATTTTTCCTGATGTGTTCGTATATCTTTTCGACAGGAGGAATGACTCGATCACTTTTAGGATTAAAAGTTTCGGCGGATCTAGGAGACATATAAACTATATTGTCTTTATCAAATCTATATTTGCGGCCACCTGATGTAACAACCTCTATCATTTCTGGAGAAGTTTTATAATAAGTTCTGAAAGCAAATAATCCTTTCTGTATTTCCCCTCTCTCCTCTCGAGTTAATGTTTTTTTACTACCGAGATCTCTGTCCCAACCAAACCCTTCATACGGGAGGTCTTTATCTCTCGGGCCAATCTCTGCTCTAAAAGCCTTCCCTTCTTCAATACGAGCGCTCCTTTTCCCCTTCTTTACTTCTGGAAGTCTAGCCGTGTCTAAGAGTTCTACTTTCTGAAGACCGTTTTTATTGGCTGCTTCTATCTGCTTCGCTGACATATCATTCACTGCAGAGTACTGAGCAGGAACCCAATTAATTATCTTACCTTTAACATTTAATAAAGGTGCATCCCCCTTCCGAACAGTAAGATCAACCACCGTCCCTATTTTCGCTGATGCTCTCTGATAATTGGTGGTTACACCAGTATTCCTCACATCAGTCTTGTTTATAAAGAAATTAGGGGAAGGGATATCTTCGTCCATTTTTGCTATATATGCTTCTTCTAGCGCTTCTGCTCCTTCCGGAGTTTCTGTTGGTGTAAATACTCTGGGATCAGGAATCTCTAACGCAGAAATCATTTCATCCATCGTCACATTATCTAGATGGAGTGTATCTTTCTTACCGAAGGGTGTACCTTTTACCTCAACATTTAATCCAGTTTTTATATTAAATTCCATTGACACCATCTGCAGTGTCCACATAGGAATATTTTTTATACCTTTGAACTTTGTTTTAAGAAAATCTAGGCGCTCCCTCACACTATTTTTTACAGTCTCATTATGGAACTGCTGTGAGAATTCAATATCATTAGAATCATAAGCAACCAATAACTTAGTGGTGGGATCATAAATAGTATAATTACCAGATTTAGATACATAAAAATTCTTCTTCTCTCTTTCAATTGTTTCAGGTTTTAACTTCTTTGGTTTGCCTGTTTCTTCATCTATCTTTGTGCTTTCGCCCGGATTTCTTAATCCTTTCGATTTTCTTCTCTCTAAAATCTCGCGCTTTACCCTAATTACCCAATCCGGCTCTTGCGTGAGTTTCTTATACTGAGGAAGCAATTCTTTTGTATACTTCTTTGTTGTTTCCTCATCGACAAATGTTAGACGAGGGCTTCCGTACCAATCAACACCCTTTCCTTTTTTAGCCCCAATAGCATCCAGTTGTGTTGCTTTAGATGGAAAGCGGCTCTCGAACTCTGCTTTCGGAAGAACCCATACCTTGACACGCCCCCTAGAATCTTTCTTTGTTGGATGTGCTGGATCTACTCGTGCCTGTAGAAAAAGTTCAAGTTTTCTCTTCAGTTGATTATCAATAAATTCATTAACTGATTCCTGAGCAGTCTTTTTTGTTAAGTAATTGGATTCTGCATCCCCATGCCACATCTGATCTTCATCAATATCAGCAGCGTAGTCTTTGTACTCAGAAGAGTCAGTTATAACAAGAGTTTCATCTTTATATCCAACTTCACCGGCCTCAACCTTTTCAGGTCCATACTTACCTACAGTAACTTTAAGTTCACCGGGAAGACCCAATGTTTCCCCAGCTAACTTCCTCTCCTCCAACCTTCCACCTACACGGGCAGTTACCTCCACAAGGGCTTCTATAGGTATTATGTTATCTCGTATATTGGCAATTTCTTCATCAGTGACTATGTACTTATCAGATCTCTTCTTTAACTCATCATACACAGACTTCGTTTTTAGGGGGTACTTTGGACCAGTTGCCCAGTAACCCACCCTCTCAACTTCCTTTCCTTCTCTACGTTGACGCTCTTGCCTAGCCTTAACATCGGGAGACGCCTCCTCTTCCACAAAGTAGCGAGTAGTCTCAACTGGTATAGGTGGAGAAACTTGAGATGCAACGTACCCAATGTAATCTTTGTTTAGTTCTACAAATGGTATCCATTTACCATCAGGAGTTTCAAAGAATGATCTGATTAATCTGGCATCAGCCTCTGCTCTAGAAAGTTTTTCCTTGGCATCTTCTAGAACTGCAGTGAGATAGTCTCTATAAAGAGTTTTATCTTTCCAGTCTTGGTATTTTTGCCTCCAATTCTTTCTAATTTCTTCTTTTCTTTTTTTGGATATTGGTTTTGGTGGCTTTCTATCGGCGGCCTCTTGGAACTCACGCTGACGATCCAACTCTTTTCTATTTCTAATCCAAGGTGGTAATCCCTTTATTAGAACATGCTCACTCCATAATTCTTCACCTATATAATTTTTTGCAGCAAGAAACAGGTTGTCTTTAGAAGGAAGTGATTTAAGATTTAAATCTTTAAATGTGACTCCAGCCCCTTTAATTATTGCCCACAATTCCTTTTGTTTTATATATTTTTTATCTATCTTAGCCATAGCCCGAGCAAGTGTTCTTTTACTCTTGGCTACTCTTGCCTCTTCTTTTTGTGCTGCTTCCTCAACTGCTACCTCTTTCTTGGATAACTTTCTTACACCAACGAGAGTGTCTGCTCCTGTTCTTGTCTCAGGTTTCTCAACCGTGGTGTATTTAGTTGTGACTTTAGATTCACGAGTTGGCCCCGGGGCATCTTCCCCCGCTCCTTTTCTTTCGGCTGCCTCTGTTGGGGTTTCACCCCTTCCTCTTACCTGTCGGAAGGTTGGACGAGGTTTGGTTACTCCGGTTACTAAAGCAGTTAACTCTGCTTTAACTTCAAGTCCTCTCTCCTCTAGTGCTGGATTTTCCTCTAAAGCCCTCGCAACCTTACGTTTAGCGTCCTCGTATTCTGGGTGTCCATCTGGACTCTTATTGTCCACTCCAAACGAATGCTCAAAATCAGCCATTATTGCAAGGTTTAATTCCAAATCTGCAGGACCAACAATTTTTGCATAGTCTTCAATGGTTGGATTTTCTAGATCATTCCATTTATCATTTGCCCGTACCCGTGCCTTCTTCAGTGCAGCAAGACGCCGATTAATATCTTTTCTTATTGCATAGTATTCAGGTTTCCTGATTAGGAGTGATGGTTCTTTCGGAACATCTGGTACAACGGGTTCCCTTCTCCATGCATCTATAGAATCTTGGATTTCTGTTACAGTTCTCTTAGATAGACCAAGACCCTCCCCGCCACGCTCTTCTCTATCCAACCGCGCTGATGCAAGATCAGCCATATCGAGTTTCATAAGAACTCCATTCAACTCATCAGCAACATCTTCCCCGGCCCTTCTTCGTGCCTCCAAAGCAACAGATTTTCTATGTAAAATTCTATAATCAAAATCCGCTTGAACTTGATTTTTACTTTGACTTCTTCTGGCTTCTCCGGGTACATCTCCTACAGGCGTGACTGTACGTGCGGCTTCTCTGGCCGCGTCTTCTAATCCTATCTCTGTAACACCAAATGTGGGGACGGCTCGTCCGGGCTTAGGTTCCGTTACTGTACGAGTTCCCGCTAATACATCCGCAGCCTCTGTGCTAAGAGAATCTGCGTATGCTCTTTTAAATCTTTCGAATCCTTCTGGATCGGCTTCTCTTCTGTCTATGGGCCAGAGACCCTCAGCTAATTCAGTTACTGTTGCTCCTTCTGTAGATCTAAAGCCGGGTCTTCTAGGGGGAGTAGGTGGTCCGGGGACTTCCTCGAGTGGGTTAGGAAGATCTGTG
>CEPX01149181.1_pt1 | contig 10888 bp, 10 predicted proteins | sample 361361 | NCBI WGS metagenome assembly CEPX01 (sample SAMEA2619974, study PRJEB7988) | marine metagenome | biome: marine biome (ENVO:00000447); feature: mesopelagic zone (ENVO:00000213) & marine oxygen minimum zone (ENVO:01000065); material: "saline water (ENVO:00002010), including plankton...
GAATAAGATACTTGGCTTTTTTAAACAATTCGACCAAGATATGGATGATGATTTGCTTTGGGATGAATTAAAAAGGAAGTGCCTAAATTATGAACCATTTGTGGCTATTAAAGATACCACAAAACACCGTAAAATTTTACTAAATAAATTAGAAGAAAATGTTTGACTTTCTTCTAATTAATCGTATACTACTAATATAAATCGTACACACCGTACACAAACAAGGAGATTATCTATATGGGATTTTCAGATTTAAAAAAGAATTCAACAGGTGGATTCGACAAATTAACAGAGGCAATGAACAAACTTTCAAAAGGTTCAGAGTCTTACAAGGACGATAGATTTTGGCGTCCAGAACTAGACAAGTCAAGTAACGGATATGCAATTATTCGTTTTCTTCCCGCAGTAGACGGTGAAGATATTCCTTGGGCAAGATTATTTAATCACGGATTCAAAGGACCAGGCGGTTGGTTGATTGATAACTGTCCAACAACTATTGGTGGTAAATGTCCAATTTGCGAAGCAAATAGTTTACTATGGAACAGTGGAATTGAAAGTGATAAAGACATTGCACGAAACCGCAAACGAAAGTTATCATATATTTCAAATATTATGGTTGTTAGTGACCCTGCTAATCCTCAAAACGAGGGCAAGGTTTTTCTTTACAAGTATGGTAAGAAGATTTTTGATAAAATAAATGAAGCGATGAATCCAGAATTTGCAGACGAAGAACCAATCAACCCATTTGATTTTTGGAATGGTGCAAACTTTAAGTTAAAGGTTCGTAAGGTTGCAGGTTTTATTAACTATGATAAGAGTGAATTTGAATCAACTTCGACTTTGCTTGATGGTACTGATGAGTGGTTGGAAGACCTTTGGAAGAATTCAATGTATAAGTTAGCAGAGTTTACAGAAGCATCTAACTTTAAATCATACAATGAACTTAAAACTCGATTAGGTCAAGTTATTGGTGGAGGTAGTGATACTGCAACAGCCCATGCAGAAGATGTAGAAGATGTAGCCTCTCCGAAGTCTGAAGAAACTTCATCGTCTTCAGCCATCGAAGACCCCGTTGCGGAAGATAACGAAGAGTCCGATGATGCTCTCTCATATTTTGAGAAGTTAGCAAACGAAGGTTAATTTTTATAATTTAATCTATCTAGATGAGGGGGAAGAGGTTCAGGCAACTGAGCCTCTTTTCTTTACCATCTTCTATCTTGAATATCATTTAAACTGTTTTCTGTATTCCTGACAGTCATAGGCATCATAACACTTTGGTGACTGTTGTTGAAACTAGTAGTATTTGAAGTGTTTATTTGAGGTAAAACTTGAGCGGCGGCTTGTCTGGCAAGGTTGTTTAGAATTATATTTGCATCTTGGTTTCTACTTAAAACATCACCGATGTTAACACCACCTCTTATTTCAGTAAGGTTATCAGAAACTTCTCCGATTGCATTTGCTAGGTTTTTAATCGCTTCAGTTTTTTCATTAATCTTTTGCATTGGAATAGCATTTATAAATTTAACGAATTGTTCTGTATAATCTTCTAGTGGTGTTTTTTCAGTTCCGATTCCTAAAAGTTTCTTAAACATATGTCCTGCTAACTCTATTGGTCCACCAAAGATTCTACCAATTCCAGCCAGAACACTAGGTTGACCAGAAACGAATGCTCCAAGAACACCTGCTAATCCTGATATCATATGGATTGTTTCTTCTATTTGTTTATTATCTAATTTTACTTTAGAGAAATCTTCAAGAGCATCTACTAAAAGGTATATTCCTTTAGCACCTTTGTCTAAATTACCTGCTTCTTGTGCAAATGCAGTAATTCCACCAAGAATTTGTAATGGACTTTTAGTTTCTTTTCCAGAGAACCAATCAAGAATACCAGTAACCACGCCTGCGGCCGCACTGACAACACCACCGACTGCTCCGACTGCCATAAACACAGCAAGTGCGGCCGCTACTGCGGTTATGCCAGCGGCAGCCCCTATTAATTTTAATCCAACCATTCCAAGTTCAGAAAATTTATCTAACAACGGTGTAAACAGTGGTATAGATTTACCAATTTCTTGTAGGGCTTTTCCTAATACCCACATCGCCCCTGCGACAATTACTAGTGCGGCAGCCCCTGCTAAAAGTGCAACTGCTCCTATACCAGACATCATTAATGCACCAATTAATGCTAATGCTCCAACCAACGCAATCATCGAAACTACAGCAACACCAACTGCTTTCCAAGTTACCTTGGTGAATTCCATCATCGCTTTAGCAAATACCCAAATACCGCCTGCGACAATTACCAGTGCTAATGCTCCAAGAAGGACTTGTGGTTTACCAAAATGTCCAATACCTTGTGCAACACCTTTAAGTAAATCAGCAATACCTTTACCAATATGCTTCAAAACTTTTGCTAAAGTTTTGAAGATGCCCACTATTAAATCACCAATACCTTTAAAGATTTGTTTGAATCCATCAATTATTTTCTTGAGGAAACCACCAGATTTCTTTGTTTTAGTCATCGCACCGGCTTGTGCTTTATCAGTACTTTTAAAGAAATTTGATAATCCTTCTGTCCATTTCTTTGGCATTATAAATGAAACTGCTTTTCCGATTCCACCCGCAACCATACCCACTAATTTTTTAATAGGCGTAAGTAAAAATCCGGCGGCGGCTGCAATCCATTTTCCACCAATTAGTCCAACTATAACATCCCATATAGCAGAACCACCACCTTTCATTTTCTTCCATACTACACCAAGTTTACTTGTATTTTTTAAACTTTCATCGTGTCTTCGTTCTGCTGTTCTCTCTGCTTCAAGTTTACTTTCTTTATCACCTTCGGCTACTTCAAATAAGTCGCCTTGAATTCCACTAATTACTTCTAAGTGCTTGTTGGAAGTTTCAATTTCTTTTATCATTGCCTGTTCGGAAGGAGTTTGACCTTCGACAGTCAATTGCGTGGTTTGAGGGGCGCCCGCACCCTGTGCATCAACAGCCTGACCTTGTTCAATTCTTGCTTGAGTGGCCAGTTCTATTTGCTTTTGTTGTTTTTTTCTTTTAATTAAATTTACAGCAAGTTTACCAAGGAAGCCACCACCAAGCATTTTTGATGCTATATCTTCATAAGACAAAACACTATCGGCAATCGCCCCTTTCCACACACTCATTCCAGAATCAAGTTTTTCTATATTCTTGGCTGCATCACCTGTCAGGTCTTTAAAGCGGGCTAATTCTTTTTCGTCTTTTGCGAGTGCTATTTCACCTTGTTTTCTGGTTTCCGCAATTTGGCGTATGAGCATTTCTCGCTCTTCTTTACTACTTGCATCTTGCAACTGATGAACCAATGACATATATTGTTCTTCAACATCTTTGCCTGTTTGGCTTTGCATCTCATCGTGTTTTTTCACCGCCAGATTCGCATCAACGATGGCTTCTTTAGCCGCTCTTTGAGTATCGAATGCAAATCGCTCAACCAACGACAGCGTGCCTCTCATATTCTTTTCTAAAGTTGCATCAAGTTTTGTGATAGAGTCGTTTCTAGACTTTACAAATTGGGCAAGAGCATCTTCAGAACCCCTCATATTAGTAAGATGGTCTTTGAGTCCTTGGTCGAAATTACTGAGATGCCTGTCAAAACCTTTAAGAGCCTCTAGTTGTTTATTTTCAAAACTAGCCTGTGACTTGCGCCACTTATTATAGTCGGCCCTATCCTTCCTATCCAACTTAGTGTACTCTTTCTCCGAAAGAATTATCCATTTTTTCTTTTTGTCTTTGTCTTTAGCCATTTACTTTATCTTTTTGCTCTTGCGTTTTCTTGCTCGATTCTTTTATTCTCTTCCTCAACATGTTTATTTAAAAGGGTCACATATACATCTCTTTCCCAAGGTGTCATTGCCTCTATCTCACTTAAACTCCATCCGTGGTGCTGAATCATTGAAAAGTTAGTCTTCAACATATTGACTAAACTGTTGTGAGAGAGGCAGAGCCGAAAAAATCTTGGAGCCCTGCCAGCGTAGATTTGTTTTTATGTTTACATTTTGGACAAGTAAACTTAACATCGTGTTTGAGTTTAGGCATATTTTCAAAGAAATCAGAAATTTTCTTGAATTGTTCTTGTGGTAAATCATCTATGAACGCATCAATTTCTTCTTTTGAAAACTCATTATATACTTGTTCTTCGTCATATATTGATTCAACACAAGTAGAAATAATATCAAAGAGGAATCCAGATGATTCTGTATCTCCTTCTGCCACATTTTTAACCATAGTCATTGTTGGATATTTCATAATAACGCCAACATCGCTTGTTAGTTGAATTTTAAAGTCCTGTTTCTTTTCTGGAAAATGTACTTTGATATCATTCAAATTTAAATCTAATTTGAATGGTTCTCTACATTCTTTACAAGAAACAGTTACAGATGAAACTTCATCAACAGATTTTGTTCTGAGTTGAAGAAAGATATATTCAACATCGAACATTGGAAGTTGTTCAACATCCACATTTCCATCCGTACAGTTTTTAATTATTTGTTTCAGTGCGTTTGAAACTTCCCCATCCTTACCAGACTCCATAGCCATAAGAAGTATTTTTTCTTCTTTAACTAAAAAGGGTCGGTATTTAATAGTTTTGCCGGTTGACGGCACTTTCAATTCATAAAACGGTGTTGCAATTTTTGGTAAAGCCATAATAATCTCCTAATTATTCAATCTCTTTCCACTTTCTATACGCAAAATCAACTGTTTGCTTACTATATGTATCGTTCTGAGCGTATCCTAATTCTATCGGTCCAACGGTTTTTGGATATACATCTTCAAGTTCTATTTTGTACAATTCTTCTCCTTCGCCATCAAGTTGTGCAATTTTAAGTGTTGTTATATAGTTATCATAATATCCAAAGTCACCTGTTTCTGATTTATATATTTCTTCTTGCCATTTTATAAATTCTTTTCTTAATAGAAACTCTTTATCTAATCTAAAAGTCAAAGACAAATCACCAGTATACAGTCTTTCATAAGGCATTTCTGATATGGGTCCATAAATTCTAAGAGGATTTGTAGATAGGGATGCCGCAGGTAATGATGCTATCTCACAGTTTACTGCTATTAGAGTCTTGCCAGTCCATTTTGCAATTTCCACCTCATATAAATGTTGTCTTACCAAACCACTTTTTAAATGTTCGGCACGACCTAGTGAATTTTTGGTGGACATCGCATCGCCTGGTTCAAGTGTTTGACGATGTGCATCATCAAATTGTTCTGTGCCAGGTGTTGCCTCCAGACGGTCATTTATAAGTTCTTGAATGCTACCATAAGGACCAATTCCAAATAATGGGTTGCTCGACATTAAGACATCTCCTCTGCTAATGTTCGTTGCCAAATATTTCTTTTACCCATCTTTTTGAATCTTTCTACTGGTAAATTGACAGCAATAGGCCAGTCAGGGGCTGATATATTTATAATACTTCCCTGTACTTTATTGATTTTATATTGACGAAAACAGGATTTGAATATTTTCCATCGTTTTTCTCGTTTCATTCTTTCATATGGTAAAATTATACGAGTACCTCTTGTTAATAGTTTATTATTTGTGAATTGTAATAACTCTAAAAATACAGATAATCTTCTTTTTGGGGGAATGTAATGTAAATTTATACCAAACATATGATTTTTTGTTCTTCGCATCAATAATAAAAGAGGAAAGGTATCATAAAAAGGTAGTGTTGCTTTATATTCTGGTTCATTATAAAAAAAGAAATATAAGTTACCAAGGAAGAATCTGCTCGCATGCCTTTTAGGGTCTGTTAAAATTTGTTGTCGTATTTGGTCATAGTCTTCACTATAAGTGTTTCTATTTATAGTTTTTCTAAACCATTCATAATTTTTCTTTATATTTTCTCCAACAATTCCAGAATCTTCTCTAATTTGATGGAATGTATCGAAAATACTAGGATTCCTTAAAATTTCTTTACTTCGTCTACCCGGCATTCTTCTTACCTGCAAATAATATATCTTCTGTTATAATTTGAAATTTCCATCCTCTATCGTCTGCGTATTCTTTTGCGGCATTCCATTTTGCAGAATTAATACACCAAGTTTTAACTTCGTTAAGATATTTCTTTGTCTTCCTTGAGGGTTTATTTGGTGCAGAACATTGCTTTTTTGGTTTAATTTCAATAAGTCGAGTTTCTGTAAACCCCTTTTTATTTTTAGTTTTAATTACAAAATCTACAAAATATCTGTGCATTCTATTATCAATTGGTGATTTGTATGGTATAAATAATTCTTCAGAACCCCATTCAAGGACAGAATCCTTCACATCACAAAATACCATAAACCTGCGTTCCCACAAAGACCTATAAATAATATTAGTTGGGTCGCCTGTATATTTATGTGGATTTTTAGGTTTAAATTTTCCCTTATATGACATATATAATATGTAGTTATACTTTAGTCAAATATCTAATAAAAGGAAGAAACAAAAATGCCTGAAAATGGAGATTACTCGTACGATAGTTTTGTTCCGAGTTCAAGTCAAGATTACCATCAACCACCAATGCCTATTGACACACCTTCATTTTCAGGGGCAGGTTATAAAGGTGGTCAATCATTGCACTACCCCCAAGCAATAAATGCAGATGATGAGTTACAACATTCTGTACATATAAGAATATATTCACAAAACTCTGCTTCTTTAGGTGGTTCTACTAACGCATTACCAGAAGATACTGGAGATACTGGACAAACAGAAGAAGAGTTTGCAGGTCAGGGGGTGCAGTGTACGAGAGAAGCGTGTTTTATGTCAGGTGCTGGCACGAACAGATTGGGCGGCACTTCTACAGACCCATTCGCAGGAGGCCGAGGTGGCGGTGGCGGTGGTGGCGAATCGTTTAGAGACCCTCCTTACACTTCAGCAACTTCTGTAAGTGATGACCAAATATGGCTACCATATCCACAATCTATCTCAATGACTAACGGTTGGAACTGGGAGCCAATTAGTGTTAAAAAAACTGTAATTGGTGACCTTGTTGAAGGTGATGTTAGTGCTGCCGCAATAAAAACTATTAGGGGGATTAAAGGAAAATTCGGCAAAATTATTGAGGAGAATGCAGATAGGGGTATTTGGCACAAAGCAGGTGCAGTGCTAAATCCAAGAATACAAACTATGTTTAATGACCCTATTATGAGGACATATTCTTTTGAATGGGATATTGCTCCAAAAAATATAAACGAATCTGCTGATGTTGAAAATATAATTAGATTACTTAAATATCACGGCGCTCCTAGTTTGATGGGAGATTCGGGTTCGATATATTCATACCCATCAGAATTTCAAGTATTGTTTTTCTCAAAAAGCGGAGAAAATAAATTTATTGGAAGGATGGATAGATGTGCATTAACAAGTGTGGATGTAAACTATACAAATGCAAATATGGTAAGTATGTTCAGAGGTTCACACGCACCCACTCATCTAAAACTTACATTACAATTTACAGAACTTTCATTACAGTCTAGAGAAAATCTTATGGCTATGGACGGTCAGGCAGGTGGTGAAGGTAGTGATGGTGGTATTGTATACGGAGAACTTGATGAAATTGGGTTTGGTGGTGATACTGATGCTGATGGCAACTCTGATAATACTGCCAACCCCAACACTGCATATGGTGTCGATTGGTCAAATTATCGACCTGGATATTAAAAGAGGTAATAAATGGCATATTTTAGAAAATTTCCATTAACAAGATACGACATAAACAAAGACGAAAACACAAAAGTTGTCGTTGATATTTTACGGCGAGTTGCTTTTACAGAAAACTTTAGAAATGATTTTAATTCTTTTCACGAATATATTGTTAAAGATGGAGAAACACCAGAAATAGTTTCTTATAACCTTTATGGTGAGAGTGGATTTCATTGGATATTACTTTTATTAAATGAAATGGAAAATCCATATTTTGATTGGCCTTTAAGTGAAGAGTCTTTAAATAATGTTATAAGCAAAAGGTATTCGGGTAAAGCATTTTACTTTACTGAGGGTGGTTTACATTTTGATAAAGATACAGAAGTATATGTTAGTAGTCGTGGTGGTACAGAAAGAAAAGGAACGAGGGGTCTTGTAAAAGAATGGGACCCTACTTTTAAAAAATTAGTATTGTATAGTATTGAAGATTCTTTTTTAGTAGACGATATTGTGTCTTCTACGAATACAGATGGAACTACGGTAACATCTACTATTACTAGAATTGTAGACATTCACGGACAAGCGGTACATCACTTTGAAGATTTAATTGGCGGAACTGCAAGTGGTAATGTATTAAATCCGTATGGTTCTCCACCAGACTCAGATGGATTACAGGTAGTAGTAGGTCAAACTGGTGGAACTCACGATGGACACTCCTATGCGACAACAGGTGCAACATTTGGTAATTCTATATTATATGCATATGTTAATAGCAACGATGCAAATGTTACAGAGTATACTGCTGTAACAAATTACACTTATGAACATAATCAAAATCAAGAAAAAAGAAGTATAAAAGTTTTAAATAATAATGTGTTACAAACAGTAATAGAAAATTTTGAAGAGAGACTTAAAATATAATGGATATGGGAGGAGGACAATCCAGAACACAACAAGTAGGACAATCTGCTCCAAGCAGTGCAGGTAAAGATGAATGGACTATGGACAATGATGTTCGGATTAAGACTGTCAGCATTAATGGAACAGAACTTAAACTAGTATTTGAAAGTTTATCCATATATGAAGATATTCTTTCTAGTACTATGTCTGCATCTTTAACTTTCTATGATGCTAATAATTTAACAAAAAATTTACCAATTATAGGTCAACAAGAAAAATTAGTAATCAAATTTAAGATTCCAGGCGCCGATGAAGAAGAATTTAAATTTGATATCTACAAAGTAGATTCAAGAGTGTTGAATTTTTCTAGTAAGACACAGTTAGTAACAGTAAAAGCAGTCTCTCCTGAAAGATTCAAAGATATACACACTCTTGTTAGTAAATCATATTACAAACCAATACACGAAATAATTCAAGATATATTTGATGATTATGTAAAAGCAGGCGATAAAAAATTAAAAATTTGGGATGGTTGTGAAACAGATTCTGAAAAAAGAAAGTTTATAATTCCAAATTGGCATCCAATATATGCAATTAACTGGCTAAAGGTAAGAAGCCAACCACAAAAAAATCTAAATGCTTGTCACTATCTTTTTTATGAAGATAGGGAAAACTTTAATTTTGTTACTATTGAAAAACTTGCAAAACCAGATAATCCAAAACCATATTTTGAATATTTTTATATGCCTAGAAGGTATAGACACGATGAAAATCCAGAGAGAGATGCAGGACACGAACACAAAAATGTACAAAGATTATCATTTGAAAATGCAGGTGATAGATTAGATGAAAATTCAGATGGTATGTATGGTTCTCATATATTAACTCACGATATAGTTAAGAAAAAATATGAAATTACAAAATGGCAAATGAAAGATAAATGGGAAGATACAAAACATGTTGCAAAGGAAGATAAAAATTATACAATAGACAAAGGGAAAGATTCGTTTAGTGGACAAACCGATACCTTTAAAGCATTTTATCCTATTCATCATAAACTTAATATGGAAAATGATTTGTGGGGTGGAGATACAATAGAAGAAAATGAAAAATATAAAGATTGGATGTTAAAACGAAAATCTCTTATGCGACAAATTGGTTCAATGGTTGTTAATATTCGTGTATCAGGAGATTCACGAAGGAAGTGTGGCGACCTAGTTATATTAAATGTTACACCTCTTGAGAAAAGCACAAAAGAAGATAGAAAAATAGATAAATATATATCAGGAAGGTATCTGGCAACTTCCATTAGACACAATATAACACAAGATGGTTATTGGATGGATATGGAATTGTGTAAAGATAATGTTCAAGAAGCATATGGAAGTCAATCAGAAAATGATAACTCTGGTTAGGAATTATAGATGGCATTAGAATTTAATCAATTTAATGAGATAACCGAAGGGTTGAATTTACTCAATGAAAAAGAACTTATTGTTGGTAAGGGCGCTAATTATGGTCAGATTATATTTTTAGTTGGAGGTGCCGCAAGCGGAAAAGGATTCGCTAGAAAAAATTTCTTACAGGGAAACAAATTTAAAATTCGTGATACTGATGAATGGAAATCAGCATTTTTAAAAATTGCGGCATTAAGAAACAAGTATCCAGAAATTGCATCATTAGATTTAAATAATCCAGATGATGTTAGTGAACTTCATATGTGGATAAAAAAGAAAGGTGTCAAAGATAAAACTTTAAATTCATTGTTGTCCCAAGTGAAGGCAGGAAAAAGACCAAATCTATTATTTGATATTTCATATAAAGAAAAAAATGATATATCTGCTGTTCTCCCTGCTCTGTTGGATGTTGGTTATAGTAAACAAAATGTACATGTTATTTGGGTACTAACAAATTATAGTATCGCAGTAAAACAAAATCGTGAAGCAAAAAGGGGAAGAGTAGTATCTGATGATGTTATGTTAGATACTCATACAGGTGCTTCAAATAATATGTGGCAAATGATTTCAACTGGAACTCCATCAGGAATAGATGGCTCTGTTCATATAATTCTTAATAACAGAGAACATACAGTATATTTTAAAGATGAAGATGGTAATGAATTAGATGGTAGTCAAAAAAGTAAATATGGAACTGATAGAATTGTAATAAAAGATTTTAAATATTTAACTATTAAAGAGCCTGGAGAATCTATGACAACAGATTCAGATTTAAAAGGACAGGCTATGTCTTGGATAGTAGCAAATGTACCAAGAACCTTAAAGAATAAAGGTATATTCCAATCGGATG
>CEPX01415023.1_pt1 | contig 10888 bp, 10 predicted proteins | sample 361361 | NCBI WGS metagenome assembly CEPX01 (sample SAMEA2619974, study PRJEB7988) | marine metagenome | biome: marine biome (ENVO:00000447); feature: mesopelagic zone (ENVO:00000213) & marine oxygen minimum zone (ENVO:01000065); material: "saline water (ENVO:00002010), including plankton...
GTGTGTTTTTGTGAAGTAGCCGCTTTATATACATGAACTAGCGCGTCCGGATCCGTCGTTCCAATGCCGACATTCCCGGTTGAACCTGAAAATGGGTTTTTATTAGTATTATAGGCCATACAACATTTTTCCTTTATTTACTTTAAGTATATAACTAATCATTAAATTTACTTAATACGTATTGATTTTATCCTCCTTCATAAATAGTTTGTTCTCCGTCTTCAAACGTAATAATTGTATTATTTGTAGGATGCGCGGTCACGTGGATCTTAATAAAATCATCAAATGAATCAAAAATAGCTAGCGCACCTCTCGGAGGTGGCGTAAGCCAATGAATAATACAGTGCCCTGTCGCGAACACACACCCCTCTATTACCACCCCTTCTCCAGAAATACCAGTTTCATCTCTTTGCCTACAAGCTGTGAAGGTTCTTATGCCTTCTGGTGCCTTGTTTGTTGGTTTTTTAGGTTTTAAATCTTCTGGTTCTGTTAGGGTGGCTAGTCCAGCCACGTCTTTCATTAGACATCTCCTTTAGTTTTCTGTCGTTTCGGATGCAGCAGAATCACCACTTCTTTCATCATTGGGTGCGCGCTGATCATCCTTTTCCATGTCTGCTATTACACAGCCATGATTCTTTTTAAGCTCAGAGACATATTTTTGAATCTGTCCCAAATTAACTTCCATTAAGTCTAGTTTTTCTAATAATTCTTTATAACAATCTTTTAACTTATTCTTCATAGTATATTCCTAGCACTGTAAATATCTTAATATTACATTATATTCCTATAAAATTGTAGTCCAGTCTATTTTAAAAATCGGTACGATAACTATCACATTCTCAAGAACATCTACTCCAAATTCGGTTTGCCCCACATCTATAGCCAATATATATCCAATTAGTTTTCCTTTCACATTAAATATGCCAGAGCCTGACGCTCCGCCCCAAGCAAAAGAATTTATATACAAATAATCATCATCATGGTATCCAATTACTCTTCCATCAAAAGTTAAAGGTCCTGTGTTGTTCGGAAATCCTGTGTAAAATATTTTGCTTTGGGCCGAATAGGTTTTCTTCCAATTTTGATTGGTGGGTAAATCCTGGGGGATTCGCAGCGGACGAAGAGATGGGATTTTTTCTATTTCGATAATTGCGTAATCTATTAAAACATTAAATTCAACGAATTCAATGCATTGATAAAATTGATCGTCTGCCCATATCTCTGTGAATTCGCATATTCCAACTAATCCATGAGCCACCGTCAGTACATAATGTTTCCCTTTGGTTGTAAAATATGTCCCACTGGAAGAAGCTAAATAGCCGGATTCTTCGGAAATAGACAATACTCTCACGGCACTCATACGTGATTTCTCAACTGCTTTGTACTCTTCTCTCGATAAGTCTTGGGAAATATTTTGAGAATCTTGTATCTCGTCTATAGTAGGAAATTGGGTGCTTGATTTCTGTGCGCTGTAAAGAGTTAAATAACCTAATGCGGCCCCGATGGAGAAAGCAACTAAGGCTCGAATAATTTCTTTAAGCACATGCATATATAAAATTCCTATACTTGTTTTTGGTAACTAAAAAATACAGGTAATTCTTCAACACCAGCTTTTCTAGCAAACCAAACTAAATCTTCTCCTCCGGTTATCTTCACCCTTCCGTTTTGTCCCAAGGCAACGTACACGGGTATTTGAGCACCATCTCTAATAAAATATTTATATCTTCCATCAAAATCTGTTCTTGAGCCTCTATAGTATCTAGAGCAAAGTTTCCATAACTCATTAACTGGTACCATCACATGATACTGCATTTGATTTGTGTTCATCGGAGCATCATAAACCTGGACGCCTCCTTCTACCCAATCTTCTAATACGGATTGGATGCCAACTGCAGGCGTAATCATTTTGGGAGCAGCCCTATCTTGGTTAGTGTAAACTGCGCCAAAATTACCCCACTCGGCCAATTGGCGCTCAACGGAGCTTACTTGTCCTCGATCTCTTACTTTAACTCCTTTTACGTCCGAAGTGATACCGGGAACCAACTTGTAATCTCTGTAGTCATCGCGGCCGGTCTGACCATCTAATTCAAACTTAATCTCATAAACACGATATTCCAACGCATGACCCAGTTCCCTGCGAAGCCCAATCAAATGACTCACGGTAGTAACGCTTTCAATCCCTCGAATTTGATTTTCAATCTGGCTATCTGTACCAGACTTTGCGATATTAACAACACACCCCATCTCTACCTTATAAATTCGTAAATCAATTCCGCGCCGTTGAATAGGCTCTTGCTCTGTTAATAATCTCTCGATTGCTTCGATCTGTTCCTCCATAGGTCGATCACCGCCTCTCGCTGCTTTGCGTGCTCTCGCAACTTCTTTTGCGCGTTCATAAGCATCACCTGGCTTGTCTTTTTCTTCTGACGCCCTGACAATACGCATAAACTCTTCGCGATCACCAGCGACTAAAGCATCCATCGCTGCAGACCGATCTTTGTCGTTTAGTGTTGCCAACATATCTGCTCTGTTTCTGGCAGGGATTGATCGGATCGGATCCGGCGATTGGTCCGCAGATACGCCCGATGATGAGTGAAAAGGCTCGTCTGCGCCCTGACGTTTCAGCAGGGGGATTTCATGCTGGACGAGTTCCCAATCTTCATCTGACCAGTCAGCTGGGCGTAGGGGCCATGCGCCGCCTTCAGCATCGCCCTTTCTCATATAGGCTCGGTACCGCATACCAAGGATGATGGCGCGGTCATGTTGTTCGGGACTCAAATCTGATGGTTCGCCGGCTGCTGTGAGTCCAGCACTTCTTGAATCTATACCAGTATATTTGTTTTGCTGATCAAAAGTCGCGCCAGACCCACGCAACTCGGCGCGGACCATCCCAACCCACTGATTGGGTTGCTTCGCGGCGACATCCCACGCATGTCGGGGATGCATCGAGCCTACACGTAACGGTCGCAAAAGCCGATTAATGGCAGTATATTTCTCAGGTTTTCCCATCTTTTCCCAATTATCGCGAACCCACATCGCTGCGAGCATTGCGCCTTCGGCATCGTTATCACCAGCATCGGCCTGGGCCCCATATTTACTATCAACTTGATGATACAGTTGCATCATCTTAGTGCCATCGAGATATTCTCGTTCTCTTATTTTTTCTCGTTCTTGATAGTTTTCCAAGAAAGCGTTAAAAACGTTACGCGCAGCAGATATAATCATATCAGGGTATTGGTCTATATATCGCATGAAAGCAAAGGCGCCTTCTATCTCTTCCTTTGAATCAGAAGATTCGATAATAATTTTGAGGATCATGCGAATTTGATTCTCTCCATCAATTTGAAATCTTACCTGGGCGTGATCCGTGAAACTCACTCCTTCAAAAGTGGGGCGGGCGTATTCTTCTCCGAAACCCAATTCTAACTGCTCTTTGGCATAGCCGGTTGCGGCCTCCTGAAGTTCTAGAAGGGCATGCGAAAAATATTGCCTAAATCTCGTGCCGGGATTAAGCGATCCTCTTATAGTCGTCGGGCCCCCGATTCTTCCGCCCTCAGCGCTATCGGGAAATATACGTCCCACTGCAGAAACAGTATTGCCTATTTCTGTCGGGAAATTAACACCAATGAGAGGATCAATTGAATCTTCCGGTTCAAACCAGAACCAAACCTCACCATCATAATCATCATCCTCATCGAGGCCCATGGCGCGCCAGTTTTCTAATTCTTCATTGGATTGTCTCATATCATCAAACAAACGATCAAAATCGCTAGGCGCGATATAGTTCTCGCTTGACAATTCTCTTCGCAGCTTTTCATAAACCTGATCATATTTGTCATCGATATCATCTATCGTATAATCGATAAAGCTATCAAGATCGTCGGGTTCGGTGCAATCATCACAATTAAACTGCATGTCTATTGCTATCACGTACCGGTAGGGAGAGTGGCGAATTTCCACCTCCCAGTTGGTGTCTTCCGAATAGAAACCAGTTGCATTATCTATGAGACTCGTAAATTCTCTTCTCCGTGTATGATCGCCGCGCCACGTATGTGGTATTGCCCTATTCTCACGTTCTTCATCGGCAAAGTGATGGCCATCCTCGCCGGCCGTCACTTCTCCTTCCCACCCTATCTCAATTTCAAATCGAATGCTGGCGCTTGCCCACACATATGGGTCTCCTTCGCCCCTATCTGACACTTCTGCGCTAAAAGAAACGTGCTGCGCACGATTGTGTGCAGACGTAAGCAAATCATCCACTTGCTCTTCATATTCTTCCCACAAATTTCGTTCTTCTTCTCCACTTTCGTGAGTAACATTTCCTTGATATTGAGTTACTCTTGTGCCAGATTGAGAAAAGAAGGTGTTTAAAATGTGACCATCAGTGGTATCTTCATATGAGCCACCATAGCGTACAAGGTTGTGATCACGTGGCAATTGCATCATGTCGGTACCTTCATCCACGAACATGTACTTTTGATTGTCCCACGCCCATTTGCTTACCACATCAACAAATCCAGGCGCACTTTTTCCGTAAGTTCTCTCTTCTGGCACAGCAAGCCAATTGCCACTAGCACTATCATGAAACTTACGAAGACGTACTCGCGAGGATGCCACAATGCCAGGAATATCTCGATCAGCATCTCGGAATATTTCTTTCTTATCATAGTCTCCAATCGGGCCGGGAGGAGGTAGATTTTCATCGATAGGTGGCCATGGTTTATCATCGAGTTTTGCGCGAATAGCGTCACGCACCATATCATAGGTTATAGCATCTTTTTGCTCCTTAGATACACTTCTCCAACTGTGCTTGGTCGCATCTACTCCGAATTCAAACATGTGTGCATCATTAAGATGCTTGTGTAAAGAATCAAAAATGTTTTTATTCTTTATGATATGAGCGCTAACAATCCTCTTTCCCTTCGCCGCGAGAAACGAGCCGGGCCAGTCTGCGCGCAAGAAGTTTTCCAAGTCTTCGGTGCGTGCCACGTAAGCTAACAAACCTGTTCCACGCGACTCGGCCACAGCACACTGAAAGTAGTCGTGACCTTCGCTGTGGCATGAAGAAATGTTTCCAATATCGCTCATGCGCAACACATCCATAGGATGGCGCGAAATAATAACACTATTCTTGGTGGCATCGTGAATACCGGCAAACATTTCCTCAATATTTTCCCACTCTCTTTCTTTGGTATAAAAGGTTTGTTTCTTAGTCCACCAATCAGCTAACTCTCGGGTGATCTTCTCTTCTTTGAGCAGCTTAGAGATGGCACGAGACATGCTGATTTTATCAGTTTTCTCAATGGCATCACCCTTACGCGGGCCAGCGGGAATTACAAAATCATAAGTGCGCTCCAGATTAAGTTTCCCGACCGTTTCGGAGCGCTCCATTTCCACGCCACCTTCCGCTGTATATTTCTGGGTAACTGTTTTATGGGGAAACATCGGAACCTTGTGTTCCATGGGGGGATGCCACCCTTCTCCCTTTAGAGCGTTTACAATTTGACTTAAATTGCGATCTTCCTGGGATGCCAACGGAAAGGAAACTCGCATCTTTCCATTAAAAAGCTCATCAAACTCAGGATTAATCCGGTCGCCTTCGTACCTCATCCAGTCATATAGCTCATCTGCTACGTCTCTGGTAATTTCGTTAATTACTTTGCGGGGTTTGGCTGCAGCGTTCTTTCGTAAGCGCTCAAACCATGTTCCAGTTGCAATATCCATTCTATTCTACTCCTAACATTATAAATAGTAAGATATTTCCTATTTCATCTCCAAAACAACTGGATGGATGCAATCACAAATGCAAGAAACACACAAGTCATTGTCTTTGCTGTAAACATACTTTCACCAAGAAAATGCCAAGTAAGCAACGGGAAAGTTAAATAAGAGAGCGCAAAGATTAAAAATCGAGGGCCCCAAATCTCGCCCATCTCTGCATAGGCAAGTTGCATCCCATACCAAAAACACAAAGATGCAGGAAGCGTAAACGTCAAAATCGGCAACAAAGGTTTATTTCGCCACCATTCCCACACAAACTGAGAATTTAAATGGAACCAACCAAATAGCTGTCCCATCGTGAACAACGCACAAGCAAGTAGTATTTTAGAAGTTGGCAATTATTAATTCCTCACACCTATCGGTTCTACTAGTTTTATTTCCGTACATATCAATCATCGCAACATTGTAATTTTGATAGCGCTTTAAAGCATGTTTATTAAACTTATACACCACAATCCATTTCTTGTCGATGGTTTGTAATTTCTTAAAAAGTCTTTCATGGTTAACGGGAGCAAAATCATATGCTTTCTCTTGGCGAGCACCTAATAAATTAAATCCGTATTTTCCCACCAAAAAGAGCTTAAAATCAGATTCTATACAATCATTAACATTATCGACAACATCCTCGTGTTTGTCAATAGTAACATAAAAGTTTTCTCCATTAAATCTGCGCAAGCGTGAAAGAGCGCCGGGATCAAAATCGTTCCTCTGTATTTCTCCACAGGAAGCCATTCCAATCGATGAGCAACGATTCAAGATAAAGAAAAGAGCGGCCCTATAAAATGGATCGCCGTAGGACCACCAACTTTCTTGTAAATAATAAAATAGTCCATCATCTTTCATCTTATCAAAAGTACTTTCGGCCAAGCCCGCAACGCGATAAGAAGAGTGCTTGGCGGCATGCCAAAACTCGTAAATTGGAAACTTGTTCGTATGCGCTATTACAAGCCGGTCGCTAGCTGCCAGATTGAGTTCAATGGCGCCAGAGTAAAGAAAATAAGATTCAACTACACTCTTTGGCGGAATGAATTCTTTAATAATCTTTGAGCTTTTAAAGTCGTATTTATCTTTCAGTGGAGACTTCATGAGAACCTGTGGTCTTCTTAAAGTTTTCTATTTCAGCTTCAATATCAATCCCTGATACATCGAGAGAATCTTCATATTCCATCTCAGGTATTTCAGGGGCGTTTTGTTTTGGCATAGCACTTTGTGTTTTGTAACTTATGTATCCGTTAATAATAGTTGCTACATCTCCCAAGGTAAAATCAGCTTTTGCTAGTTGCAATCGAATTTGATCAATATCGTCCAAAGTTTTCAAAGAAAGCATTTCTTTCTTGTGAAGTACATCTTCTGTCAAGAGAGTATCTGCATAATGCAGAGTGCTATGCACACCTTCTAACAATCGACTCACCTCGTCTTTCAGATCTTCGATTTCTACCGAATATTGTATATTTACTCTTTGTCCCATTTTATCCTTTTAATACCTTCCTTTTGTTTTTATTCAATTCTGTTTCTATAATCTCTGGAGAGCCCACCACAATAATCTCAGTCCCGGTGTGTCCTCGATTTATCGTTAGTTTAGAAAATCTGTGATTTACATCCAAACCTGTGGCTAGTTTTCCCACTTCATTTAATTCTTGAAGGCGCCTTTCTTCCCGAATCATGATAACATGTTCTGGATTTATAAATATTTCTCTTAGCATATATTTTTGCTTAGTTGTAACGGCTCCATTCGTGCATACTTCAGTAAGTTTGATTAGCATCCATTTCCTCCATTGGATAAACAGACTTACGAGAAACCTTAAATCTTTCTCCTTCCACAAAAATATCCATTTCGCATGGATAATCCAGCGAGTCTTTAATAACAACTCCTAATATGGGCTTGTCTGTCTTCTTAGGCAGGGGCCCAAATTCTCTATACATTTGTACATCTTGTGGGATATGTACTAAATCTCCTTCGTTAAACTTTCTTTTCATATTTACTCCGTTTGTATGATTCCAAAATTAGTGGTGATGAGCGTACCAGCGCAGCTTCCGGCATTTTGAAGAGCAACTCTCGTTACTTTAACAGGATCTAAAATTCCCGCTTCATAAAGATCTGTAATTTCTCCTTCGCGAAAGTCCCATCCGCTCGTCTTAGGAGATTTCAACACCTCGTTAATAATGAGATCGGGAGATCCGCCGGCATTCAAAGCCATCTGGCGAATTGGTTCTTGACAAGCGCTCTGTATCACGGTGCCTCCGAGAGCCTGTTCTCGGCTAGTAGTGGTAATGATCAAAGTGTCGCTAGCACGCAAAAGTGCGCAGCCTCCTCCAATAATAATACCTTCTTCTTGGGCAGATCGTACTGCTTCCAAAGCATCTTCAATCCTGTGCTTCTTTTCAATCATTTCAACTTCAGTGGCGCCCCCAACTTTAATGACAGCTACACCAGATGCTAAACGTACAATTCTATCTTGAATCTTTTCACATTCAGGCATTGAATCAGTCTGATTGATAAGTGCTTTAAGAGATTCAATCTTGTTGTCTACTTCTTTCACGTCACAGTTTCCACCAACAATAGTTGTAATTCGATTTGTACTCTCGATAAAAGCTGCGCTGCCTAGATGTACCATTTTGGTTTCTTGAAGTTTGATACCGCTTTCTCTGGTTATAAAAGTAGCGCCCACTGAAATAGATAGATCTTCCAAGATATTTCGGCGTTCTTCTCCATAACGAGGGGCCTTGATGGCAGCAACTTTCATTGTCCCGCGCATCGCATTCATAATCAAAGCTGCAAGAGCCTGTCCATCTACATCTTCTGCCACTATTACAAGTGGTCGGCCTTCTCTCGCAACCATTTCAAGAATCGGTAAGATTTGTTCGACGGCATTAAGTTTATAATCCGTCACCAATATAAGAGGTTCGTCGTGATGCATGGTGGCGCGCCTCTCATCAGTAATAAAAGCCCCTGCGCAGTAACCTGCATCAAACTTAAAACCTTCCGTTACGTCCAGAGAAGTTTCAAGCGAGCGCGATTCTTCAATCGTAATAGAACCATCTTGTCCTACTCTATCTACTGCCATCGCAATCAGCTTGCCAATGATATGATCATTGTTAGCTGAAATGGTGGCAATGTGTTCAATGTCCGCAAGGCTTTTCACCGGAACTGCCATTTCTTCCAGTTGTTCAACCACTTCTCCGATGGCCAGTTTGATGCCGCGCTGTAGTTCAATAGGAGAAATACCGGATGCAATAAGCTTTTGGGATTCTCGAAGAATGGCGCGCGCAATGACTGTGGCTGTTGTTGTGCCGTCACCGGCATCACTATTAGTTTGTATGGCCGCCTGTTTAATTACCTGGGCGGCAGCATTTTCGAAAGGATCGTTGAGCGCTACAAAATGCGCCACAGTTACGCCATCTTTTGTAATAAATGGAACCTTTCCTCTCTCTTGTAAAAGGACATTTCGTCCCTTGGGTCCTAGCGTGGAAGCTACATTATCAGCCAAAACATTTACACCTTTCATAATTTTCTTTTGTAAGTCGTCATGGCTCTGATATTCTCTGCTCATTAATACCTCATGGTTACTAATATTATAATCTATTGCCAATTATTTGTCAAGCTATTGTTTAGAAAATGGCAATGGCAATTGAGTACCGCTCTCGTCGTCGGACTGTAAAATTTCTTTTGAACCGATATTGTTTGCATTTGTGGTGGCAGCTTTTGCTAAGGTATTATTCTCTAAACCTCCAGCAAAATACAGATTCAAACTATCAGATAGAATTTTTAGCGATTGAAAGATTTCATATATTTCAGTGTTCAAAAGTTCTCGGATACTTTTTAATACTTCCCCTACCATCCTGCGGCCGACCACAATAGCGCCAAGAAATTCTGTTTTTGTATCTTTAGTCTGAATACTTAATGTGGCGCCGTGTGATAAGTGAAATTTATAAGTCCTTAAATAGCCTAAACTATTTAAAAGGGCGATCTTTTGTTGTTCCGTCCCAAGCTGCCCATATTCCTTAGCAGATTCTTCAGGAGAAAGAAAGTGTTCTTCGCCTTGTGATAGACGCGATAATTCTGCTTTCCTTTTGTCTGCTTGATTTCTTGAGCTTACGGTTTTTTTGACGGCGCCGTTGGCGCCAGCTTTTTTGGAGACTATGGCTTGAAGAAGGGCGGCGGTGGCCTTTCTTCCGGTCGTTGTTCTAAGAGGGGCTTCGTACCAATCAAATTTCTTTAATATATCTTCAACTACTTTTGCATTTAAATCAGATTGTCCGCGTACAACGCCGACTTGAGCACCACCGCCGTAAATTTCAGGATCAGCAGGAAGGAATATTTTATCATCCTTGCCGTAATCCAAAGCTTGTGTTAAATCATCAAATTGCATCTGAGATATAGCAATTTTCTTATTAATGAGAATTTGTTTTAGGCCGTCAGTAAATATTTTTTCAAGTTCCTCTGCAGAGGGAAGATTTGATCTTGAAGGCAGTCTATCGTTCATATAGTTTTCTGCCCCCTTTGTCACCCCACCTTTTACTGCGCTCAATAACTCTCTAGGTAATCTAATACAGAGTCTTGATTTATCGCTAGATTTGTGTAAAATTTCCATGATGTTGTTAAGGGTAAAGTCAAATTGATAAAAATTAATTTTACCCTCTTGATCTAGTCCTGCCGCTTTATCATCTATTTCTTTTGTACATACCACATATCTCATTTTATTAGCAAAACCGGGCCATTTGTCGGTTTCTTTTCCAACTCCTGTCAAATCGTTTACTAAATCTTTATAACTTCCACCTACTTCGAGGGCGCCTTGGCGATATAACTTTAAACTAACAGGAATTACTTCTCCAGTTGATCGATCAACGTAATCTGCAATTGTTCCTGTGTTGGTGGGAATTTGATAACCATTTACAAGCGCAGCAAGAAATGATTCAAAACTAAACCCAGCAGAAGAGGCATTAAAGTTTGTGATAACCTTTGTGAGAGTTTTATAGAAAACAAGATAAGAAATCGCTTGAACGATTCTTTTTGTTCTGTCGGCGCCTCCCATCTCGGCCACCATTCCTGCACCATTAGTATAAAAATTAGATATGCTTTCAATTTTCTCAGCAAAATTAGCGCCTT
>CEPX01120052.1_pt1 | contig 10884 bp, 7 predicted proteins | sample 361361 | NCBI WGS metagenome assembly CEPX01 (sample SAMEA2619974, study PRJEB7988) | marine metagenome | biome: marine biome (ENVO:00000447); feature: mesopelagic zone (ENVO:00000213) & marine oxygen minimum zone (ENVO:01000065); material: "saline water (ENVO:00002010), including plankton...
AATACGAATTAGTAAAAATAAAATATTAGTAGATATTTGGGGTCTGATTGAAAAAAAATAGAAAAACTTTTTTAGTTACTGGTGGAACAGGTTTTATTGGTTCAAATATTTGTCAACTGTTAGTTAACGCAAATTACAATGTAAAAATTTTTGACAATAATTTTAGAGGCAGTATAAGCAAGATAAAAAAAATTAGGAGGAAAATAAAATTTATTAAAGGCGATATAAGAAATAGAGAGTCTCTAAATAAAGCACTAAAAAACACTGATGCTGTTATTCATTTAGCTTATATAAATGGAACAAAATATTTTTACACTAAACCAGTTTTAGTTCTTGATATAGCAGTTAAAGGAATACTCAATATTATTGAAGCTTGTATAAACAATAAAGTCAAAGAACTATATTTAGCGTCGAGTTCTGAGGTTTATCAAACACCATATAAAGTACCAACAGATGAGCTTGAGCCTTTAAAGATTCCAGACATTTTTAATCCAAGATACTCGTATGCTGGAGGCAAAATATTAACCGAATTAATGGGCATTCATTATGGTAAGAAATATTTTAATAAGCTAGTTATATTTAGGCCGCATAATGTTTATGGGCCTGATATGGGTAGCGATCATGTAATTCCAGAATTTATTAAAAGATTTAAGAGGCTAAAGAAGAAGAAATTTAAAATTCAAGGAACTGGAAACGAAATAAGATCCTTTATATATATCAAAGATTTTATAGATGCTTTTAACTTAATTTTGAAAAAAGGTAAACATCTTAATATTTATAACATTGGAACTAGTGAAAAAATTAAGATTAAAGATTTAGCTTATAAATTATCAAGAATTTTTAAAAAAAAGATTATTTTAAAGAAAACAGCTTTAGCAAAAGGCGGCACCAGAATAAGGGTACCAAATATTAAAAAAATAAAAAAATTTGGATTTAAACCAAAATTTAATTTGGATAAAGGTTTAAGAAAAATATCAGTTAGATAAACTAAACAAAAATAGAAATTGATTAATCAGACTTGTTATGAAAATTAATGTATGGAGCTATAAAGAAGAATATAAAAGCATTAAAAAACAAATTTTGAAAGAAGTCGATAAAGTTTTTTCCTCAGGACAGCTTATTCTAGGTAAGAATGTAAAATTTCTAGAACATAACTTTAGTAATTATTTAAAATTAAAGTATGGTATAGGTGTAAATAGCGGCACTGATGCAATTCAAATTGCATTAATGTCAGCGAAAATTGGTAAAGATGATGAAGTAATAACAACATCTAATACGGCGGTTCCGACCGTTAGTGCCATTGTTAGTTGCGGCGCTAAACCAGTTTTTGTTGATATTAACAAAGATGATTATTTAATTGATGTCGATAAAATTAAAGAAGTCATAAATAAAAAAACAAAAGCTATAATTCCAGTTAATCTATATGGACAGTGTGCAGATTATGACAAAATATTACCAATTGCGAAAAAAAATAAACTTATAGTTATAGAAGATTGTGCTCAATCTACTGGTTCTTTTTATAATAATAAACCGAGTGGATCTTTTGGGCACCTGTCTGCTTTTTCTTTTTACCCAACAAAAAATCTTGGGGCTTATGGAGATGGAGGTTTCATCGGAACATCTATAAAAAATTATGCTAAAAGAGCTTTTCAGTTAAGAAATTATGGAATGAAGCAAACTTATTATTCAGAAGAACATGGAATTAATTCTCGACTTGATGAAGTACAAGCAGCAATCATAAATATAAAACTTAAGAAGTTGAAAGTTTGGATAAGTCAGAGAAGAAACATTGCGGCAACTTACAACAAACTTCTTAAAGATACTTCTTTAATTTTGCCCCAAGAAAATAAAAAAAACTTTCACTCATATTATGTGTACGTTGTTCGGCATCCGAGAAGAAAATATATTATTAATAAATTAAAGAAAAATAATATTTTCTGTAATATTTCATATCCTTTTCCCATCCATCTAATGAAAGGTTATTCATTTCTGAAATATAAAAAGGGCAATTTTCCAATTACTGAAAAATTATCCAAACAAATATTTTCATTGCCTATGTACCCTCAGCTAAAGAATTCCATGGTATTAAAAATTGTAAAATTTTTAAAAGACATTATTTAATGAAAAAATTCTTTTTTGAAAATAGAATTAATTTCTTGTTTTTATTTATTTCGCTTCTTTGTCTAGTAAGCATGCAAGGAATGGAGAATATTTCACCATTCAGCATCAAATGGACTCATACCGCAGATAAATTTAATCGTGATCCTGCAATTTACCAAACAGCTTGGTATTTTTTTTTAAATGATATTTGGAGATTTCCTTTAGGCAGCAATCCTAATTATGGCATGGGAATTAGCAGTTCAATCGTTATTTCAGATACAATACCCATTTTGTCATTTTTTTTTAAATCATTAAAATTGTTCATTCCCGAAAATTTTCAATATTTTTCTTTTTGGTTTTTTGTGTGTTTTTATTTTCAATTATTTTTTTCATTTAAGATCTTAAATAAATTTACAAATTCTGTTTCATATTCTTTAATTGGGTCATTCTTTTTTTTAATTGCGCCAATTTTTCTCTATAGATTACAGTGGCATCATGCTTTAGCAGGGCAATGGGTTTTATTATTCGCTCTACATTTGGGATTGACTCAAAAAATTGATAAAGCAAAATGGTCATGGCTATTTCTTATTATTCTGTCATCGTTAATAAACGTTTATTACATGGGAATAGTATCTGTAGTTTATACATTATTTAGAATATTTAATTTAAAATTTGAAAAAGAAAGTATTTTTAAACTTGTAAAAGATTTTTTTATTTTCGCTATACCATTGCTACTAACATTATATGTTGTGGGCTACTTTGAAATAGGACCAGGAGATACTTTAGGTGTGGGGTTTGGTATACATAAATTGAATCTTCTAAGCGCATTTGATTCAGCGACTCACGGAAAGTCCTGGTCGTGGTTTTTACCAGATATAAAATTATCAGAAGGGGAAGAAATAGAAGGTTTCAACTATTTTGGGTTGGGACAAATTTTGATGATGTTGTTTGCTTTAGCTCTTTTTTTAAATAAAAATTATAAAAAAAATCTTCTTTTGATAAAAAATAACAAGGAAATTAAGATTTTCCTTCTAATATCACTTTTTTTAACTTTTTGGGCTTTATCAAATAAAATTGCATTTGGATCTTATACTCTTGTGGAGATTCCACTCAATAAATACTTTTATGGTGCATTGAGCATCCTAAAAGGAACTGGAAGAATATTCTATATAGTTAATTATCTATTACTAATTATATCTATATTAATAATTTTTAATTGTTTTAACAAAAAAAATTCCTTATTAATAATTACCTTATTTTTTATAATCCAGATAGTAGACACTTCCGCAGGAATAAAATATCGAATCAATATGCTCACACCTATCAACACAGAAATTCGATTAAAAGATCAGATATGGGGCGACTTATTCAAAAAATATAAAATTCTTAAAACTACTTATCCGAAAAACTACACTCACTTATTCTGGAATTTTTCTTATTTTATGGAAAAATACAAAATGGAAAAAACAAATATTGTTGCATTTGGAAGATCGACGAGAAAAGCTAGTGCAGAAACAAGATATTACACATATGATAATTTACGCAAAAAAAGATTAGAACCAAATACTGTTTATGCTGTACATGGACTAGGTCATTTAAGACACTTAAAATATTTGTTGAGTGATGAAAATGTTGGTTTCTTTTATAGAGATAATATTTGGACAATGGTTAAAGCAGAAAAAGAACGAATGAACGATAGAGATAAGGAAGCATTCAAAAATATAAAACCAAAACTATTGGCAGTTAATGAAAATAAAAACTTATATTATGAAAATGATGATAATTATTATGGATTTGGTTGGTCGCACAACTTTAAAAAACTAGGTATTTGGTCCGAAGGACAAATATCAACATTAATATTCAGAACTGAAAAAAGTTATGAAAGTTTAAAATTAGAAATTTTCTGCAAACCTTATCTTACAAGAAAAAACAACGTTTTGGAATTTGATATATATGTGAATAATTTACACAACAAAAATATGAAGTTGGGTAAAAATAATCAAAATAGAAAATTCGAAATTTTGATTGATAAAAAACATATGACCGACAATGAAATTATAATTGATTTTTATTTTAAAAATCCAGTTTCTCCTTACGAAGTGCTGGAAAGCCCAGATGCCAGAAAGTTGGGCATATTAATAAAAAATATTAAAATTATTTCAAAATGATATTGCAAAATTTAAAGGAGAGTATCTCCAAATAATAGATATATTTGATAGGGTTTGACTTAGTCATATACATACGTTTATAATTTTTATAATCATGAATAGTAAAGACAAGAAATTTTTGGAAAATTTAATTAAAAAATATTCAAAAAAAGAGTTATCTAAAAATATTTTATATCCTTTAATTGATGATGCCTTCTCAAAAATTGACATTTTGAAAGGTATAGAAGTTATGCTAACTGGAAAAATAACCATGCTTGAGATCACACAACAATTTGAATATGAGTTTGCCAAATATATTGGAAGAAAGTATGCATTAATGGTAAATTCTGGCTCTTCTGCAAATTTACTTGCAGCTTTTGCGCTAGTTAATCCAAGAAAAAAAAATTTTTTGAAAAGAAACGATGAATTTATAATTCCTGTTTTGTGTTGGTCAACTTCATTATGGCCCTTTGTGCAAGCGGGGTTAAAACCAAAGTTTGTGGACGTAGATGTTAATAATTTTAACTTGGATATGAATGAATTTAAAAAAAAATTAACCAAGAAAGTGAAAGCAATTGTAGCAGTTCATGTCCTTGGCAACTCAACACAAATTGAAGAAGTTGCTAATATTGCAAAATCTAAAAATATTTTTCTTGTTGAAGATACTTGTGAGTCACTTGGGGCTAAATATAAAAAAAGATACTTGGGAACTTATGGTGATTTTGGAACCTATTCCTTTTTTTATTCTCACCAAATAACCTCAGGGGAAGGGGGCATGATAGTTTGTAATTCAAAAGAAAACTATGATTTAATTTATTCAATGCGCTCGCATGGATGGAGCAGAAAGTTAAAAAGAAGCAATGCAAAAAAAAGTTCAAATATTAATATTATAAATGATACAAGTTTTAATTTTATAAATTCCGGTTTTAATTTAAGACCTTTAGATATATCAGCCGCAATAGGTTTGAGCCAATTTAGAAGACTGAACTCAATGATACAAAACAGGTTGATAAATAGAAAAAAAATTATAAATCAATTAATTCATTCTCCTTTGTGGAATCAGCAATTTTCTTTTTTAGAAATTACAAAAAACACAAAACCCAGTCCTTTTGGAATGCCAATTTTAATTAATAAAAAATATTTATCAAAGAAAGCAAAGTTTTTTGACTTTCTTAAAAAGAAAGACATAGAAACAAGAATAATTATAGGTGGAAATTTTGTGAATCACCCTAGTATAGAAATTTATAACTTAAATTCAAAAAATGAGTATTTTTCAAAAGCTCAGGAGATTGAAAATAGAGGGTTTTATATAGGTTTACATCCAAAGCCTATTTCTAATGAAATATTAAAACATTTAGAAGAAAACTTATTAAAAATTGATAAGCTATGAAACATTAAACTTAAAGTTCAAGAATAATATTTTATTTTTATGATATGAATCGTAGTTTAATTGCAGAAAAGAAATATTTAAATAAAAGTAAGAAAAAATTAGATTTTGATTTACCGTAAGTTCTGCGATTATAAATTGTTGGTATTTCAATTATGGATTTTTTCTTTCTTTTAGCAAAATATAGCAATCTGAAAAAGTATTCACCGTAACCGTAAAAAATTTTTTCAAATGGTAATAAATCTAATGTATTTTTTTTAATACAAAAATAACCACCCGTATTGTCTTTAATTTGTGTTTTCAAGATAAATTTGAGTAATAAATTGTAATAATAACTACAATAATAATGTAATTTATTTCCCATAGACCCACCTTCGCAATATCGCGAACAACTTACTATATCGTAGTCTTTATTAAGATTAATCATTTGAGGAATTAATTTTGGGTCGTGGCTCAAATCAGTATCCATTATTATAATATTTTTTCCTTTACTAATCTTTATTCCGTCTCCAATCGAATGTGCTAATCCTCTATTATTTTGTCGCAAAATTAGCTTTATTTGATTATTTTTTTCAAATTCTTTTTTGCAATATAAATAAGTTCCGTCCGAGCTATTATCATCAACCACTATAATCTCTTTGTTTTCTACATTTATTAATATTTCCAATATATTTTTTATTAAAATATTTATATTATTTTTCTCATTATAAGTTGGAAGTATTATTGATAAATTCATCTATTTTAGAATTTCATTAAATTGTTTACAGATATAATTTATTTCTTTTATTTTTAATTCTTCAAATATTGGAAGACTAAGTACTCTTTTGCTTAAATCTAAGCTAACAGGTAATTTATATTTTTTTTTGAAAATTGGCAGTTCATTTGGACAATAATAAGCATTTCTTGACTCTATGCCTTTCTTTTTTAATTTAGAAATAAGTAAATTTCTATATTTTTGAGTAAAATTTTTATTTAATTTTATTGATAAGGTCCAAGGTATAGCGAACATACTTTCAAATTTCTGTAAAGAAAATTTATCACTTTTTAAATTTTTTTTATATACAGAATATATTTTTTTTCTTTTTTTTAAAATTGAATTTAATCGACCCATTTGTGAAAAACCTATGGCTGCCAATAGATTTGACATTCTTAAATTATGTCCCGATACTACACAATAGTATCTTTCTTTAATGTAACCATAGCTCCTAAACAAAAGCAGTTTGTTATACAAACTTCTGTTTTTAACACAAATTGCTCCACCTTCACCTGTTGTAAGAGTTTTTGTTGAAGTAAAACTAAAAACGCCAATATCTCCTATTGTTCCGGCTTGTTTGCCTTTATATTTTGAACCCAACGCTTGGGCTGCATCTTCCATCAAATATATTTTTCTTTTTTTGGCTAACGAAACTATCTTATTCATATTGCACATGTTTCCGTAGGTATGTGTAACAACAATTAATTTAGTTTTTTTACTTAACACTTTTTTTATAGTATCCACATTTACACAAAATGTATTTGGATCAACATCAGCAAAAACTACTTTTAAACCTAAAGTTTGTGCAATATTGGCTGCCGCCAAAAAGCCGAAACCTGGAACAATTAATTCATCACCAGGTTTTAATCCAAGAATAAGATATGCCAAATTAATCGCAGCCGAGCCACTTGATGTTACACCTAAAAAATTTACTTCTAAAAATTTTTTCAATCTTTTTTCGAAGTTATGAACGTATTTGCCCATTGCTATCCATTGTGAATTAACAGCTTTATTCAAGTATTTAATGTCGCTTTTATTTACGAGTGGTTTTGCCCAAGGAATTATCATTAGAAAATATTTTTAAAGTAAAATTACCATATATATAGTTTTTTTTATAAGTAAATACTTTCATCATTCAGTTAAAAAAAGCTTCAACTTATCTACAATATAAACTGATTTTTCCATCACAAATGGTGTGATTTTCTATGTTAGGCGATGGCAATAGCAAGTCTGTTAAATAAAACCTGAAACTAGTATGATGGCATAGTTAATTTTTTAGAAGGAATAAAATATGGCAAAGATCTTATTTTTGCAGGATGTATGGATCGAGTATTATGGTGTTATGCAACTCTCAGCCCTGCTTAAAAAAGAAGGACATAGCACGGATATATTATTTGCAAGCGAAGAAAATGCGGTCGATGAGATAAAGAAAACTAAGCCAGATTTAATCGCTTATTCATGTATGTCTATACAATGGAATTGGCTAAAGTCCATATCAACTTATTTAAAGAAAAATGGAATACATCAGCCTCAGGTTGTTGGAGGTATTCATCCCACAATGTATCCAGAACTTACAATAGGACACGAAGCTATTGATATAGTTTGTAGAGGGGAAGGAGATTACGCAATATTAAATTTATGCAACTCTTTAGATAAAAAGATTGATTATTCCAACATAAAAAATTTATGGGTAAAAAAAGAAAACAATATAACTAAAAATGAAGTTAGACCAAAATTAACGCCTGACGCACTAACAGCTCTTCCTTTTCCAGATCGTGATTTATATTCTAAATACAGCTATTTCAAAGATTATCCATTTGTAACTTTTGTTGGATCAAGAGGTTGTCCTTTTAAATGTTCTTTTTGCGAAGTTCCTTCAATAGCTAACTTATATGCTGCTCAAAAATCAACTATTTACCAACACGTTGAATCTTTTGTAGATGAGATTGCTGAAACAAAAAGAAGAGGTTTGCTCAAGGATAAATTGCTAATGTTTACAGATTCCACTTTTAATTCACATAAAAAATGGTTTCTTGAATTTTGTAGACAATATAAAGAGAGAATAAATTTACCATGGAGTTGCAATCTCAGAGCTGAATTAGTGGATGAAGAACAAGTTAAAGCTATGATATCAGCAAATTGCAACAACGTACGTTTTGGAATCGAATCTGGAGATGAGAGAATTCGTGTTGAGGTTTTAAATAAAGGAAGATGTCCTGATGAAAAAATATTTAATTGTGCGCGACTCTTAAAAAAATATAAAATTCCTTTCCAAACATTTAATATGTTTGGAATTCCTACTGAAACTTATGAACAGGCATGGAGCACCATAAAACTTAATCAAAAAATTAAGCCAAATTCCGTTGGTATGTATGTCTTGCTTTTATTTCCTTATGTGGGTGTGACTGATTTTGCTCTTAGTAAAAATTTAATAGAGGAGAAAGATTTTGAAAAGTTAGATAAATCACCCCACAATATGCATTTAAGTTTGATGGCTTTACATCCTGAACGCAACAAAGACATTGTTAAAATATGTAATTTGCAGAAATTATCTATTCTGGTTTTGAGATTCCCTTTTTTAGAGCCTCTGGTTAGAAAATTATGTGAATTACCACATAATCAATTTTTTTGTTTGGTATATTTGGCGTGTCAAGCTTGGGAATGGCGAAAATGGTCTACAAAATCTAGCCTTAGAAGACTGTTTTTTGATGGCATATTGAACTACCAAGCTCTTTTCGGTGAAAGCACAACTAAGAAAGGAATTTTTGTTAGGTTGTCCCAACTGCTTGTCAAAAAATACAGACGAAAAGTTATTCCAGCAAATTTAAATTGATAAATTAACTATTAGCCCAACAAATCTTTAAACCTAATACTCTGAAAAATACCTTTATTAAAGTTACCGTTAATACCAACAAAGACATCATGTCACTTGTTATTTTTTTTAACTAGTCTGTTATGGGAGAACTTTGTTCAAGTTCTTTTGGTATGTTTTTCTTTTTCTTCTTTCTTTTCCAATAATTTCCTGTAAGTTTTCCAAGCTTAAATAATCCTTTAAAACCTATATCCGTCATAAGCAATGATAAATATACGTAACCCGCTTTCCAAATAAAAAAGAAAATTCGATTGTTTGGCAATTTTATTAATAATTTAACCAATGGTAGCAAAAATGGAAATTTTACAGTTAAAGAAAAAAACTTATGCAAATTGATAATCTCTTTTTTGTGATCTAATTTCATGGGTGATTTATCGTAAAATGATGGCTCAAAATGTTGAAAAAAATTTCTAGGTATCATGCCGTCATCAATAGCTATTTCAGCAAGATCTGTTTGTGGATAAGGATGAAAAATACAACATAATGCATAATCTGCTTTAATTTTTATGTTAAATTTAAGAGTTTCAAATGCATCATCAAGTGTTTCCCGCGGAAGCCCTATAATATTATAGGTCTCAAGGAGTATGCCATATTTATGAAGTAATTCAGCCGATCTTTCAATTGTCTCATTGTATAAATTTTTTTTCAATACAGCATTTCTCAAATAATTTGTTCCGGTTTCTACACCCATTCTAATGCACTTAGTACCAGCTTCTTTTAGTCTTATTACTGTCTCTTCATCATCTATAAGATTAGCCCTTGATTCTAGTGTCATTGATATATTAAGCTTCTTTTTAAATTTAATTAAAAATTCATATAACCAATCTTTTTTTAATAGCAGCACTTCATCAAAAATCATGGCACTTTCCATACCCCACTTTTCTTTAACATCTACCAACTCTGCAATAACACGATCAACACTCATATATCGTGTATATTTACCCTTGTGTTTAACTAATTTTTGCAACGAAGGAGCATAGCAAAACGAACACAAATATGGACACCCTCTTTGAAATATAAACTCTCTACTTTTTTGATTCCTTAGAAATTCGTACTTGTTGTAATACAAACCCCTATCAGGGAATGGAAGTGTATCTAGATCACCATTAAGTTCTCGGAAATCATTTTTATATATTTTTCCATTACTTTTAATCCAAAAATTTTTGATTTTTGTAATATCTTCTTTTCTTTCTAATTTATCCATCAGCTCTAATACTGATTCTTCTGCCTCACCTCGACATACAAAATCAACACAATCTTCCCCAATCATTTGAGGATGATATGTTGCGTGAGGTCCCCCAAAAAGAATGGGCAAATTTAATTTCTCTTTGATCTCTTTTGCTTTTTCTAAAGCCCAATGATGTACGCCTGTAGTTGCGGAAAAAGCAACTATGTTAGGACTTATATCCTTTATAGATTTTATAAGGTCTTTTTCTGCAGGTTCAATCACGACATCACATTGGTGACCTGCCTTTTTCAAAACTGCAGATATATACATTTTTCCAGTCCAAGCAAAAGGGTCAGATTGAACAAATAGCAATTTCATATGTTGTACTATACGTTGTTTTTCCTTTATTCGTAGGGGCGTTCTGTTGCCCGGTGCCCCAGACCGCGCTTTCTTAAA
>CEPX01034699.1_pt1 | contig 10881 bp, 8 predicted proteins | sample 361361 | NCBI WGS metagenome assembly CEPX01 (sample SAMEA2619974, study PRJEB7988) | marine metagenome | biome: marine biome (ENVO:00000447); feature: mesopelagic zone (ENVO:00000213) & marine oxygen minimum zone (ENVO:01000065); material: "saline water (ENVO:00002010), including plankton...
GGGGTTTTCTTATTTCTAAAACTATTTATAAATGTCAAAATATATTCTACGAGGAACAAATGAATGGCTACGCCCACATTAACACCTGCTTCAACTACAAGTGCGATTACTTTATCTATAACTGGTAGTACTTCCGAAGTAACTTCTTCGTTACCGTTTGGAACATATAGTTCGACAGATTATTGGTCTTCAACTGAAGTTAATTTGTTTATTAGTGGTGCCTCTGATCAAGTCGGATATGTTTTTAAAAAATTAGGTGGCGATGTATTAAATGTAGAAATTACTAACGGTCAAGTATATGCTTCATATGAAGAAGCGTGTTTAGAATACTCATATATTCTTAACATGCATCAAGCAAAGAATATTCTTTCAAATGTTTTGGGAGCAACAACCGGTACATTTGATCAAGATGGACAGGTTCGTGAGACAACAGGGAATATAAAAACCGGCACAAATTTAACTACACTATACCCTAAATTTGATTTTGCCTATGCACGACGAATTACAGAAGGTATCTCAGAAGAAATTAATATTGGTGGCTCGCAAACAGTTTATTCAGCTTCATTTGATATTGTATCTGATCAACAAGATTATGATTTGCAAGCACTTCTTGCAGGATCTGGAAAAGATTATGAGACTTTAGCTGACGGTCAAAAAATATTAGTTAGAAAAGTATTTTATAAAACAACTCAAGCCATGTGGAACTTCTATGGTTATTATGGTGCGATTAATGTTGTTGGAAACTTGGCAAATTATGGACAGTATTCTGATGCATCTACATTTGAGGTAGTTCCTACATGGCAACAAAAATTACAGGCTATGAATTTTGAAGATAATATCAAAACTAGAACTTCTGACTGGTCATACGAAATAAAAAATAATCAATTACGACTTTTCCCAGTTCCATCTGCACTTTCTCCGGTTAAAATATGGATTGAATTTGTCATACCAACAGATCCATGGGTTGAATCTGAAGAATCGAAAATTGGAATTGCGGGTATAAATAATATGAACAATGTCCCGTTTCAGAATATTCCATATAAATATATTAATGCTATCGGCAAACAATGGATTCGTCGATATTCGTTAGCTTTATGTAAAGAAATGCTTGGCTATATTCGATCAAAGTTCTCCACTATACCTATTCCTGGTAATGATATTACACTAAATGGGTCCGACTTGGTTTCTCAGGCACAAACAGAACTTATTGCCTTACGAGATGAACTCAAAGAAACTCTTGATGAGCTTACATATGATAAATTGATGGAATCTGATGCAACACTAGTAGAAAACTCTGTTCGAGTTATGGAAAAAATTCCCTTACAGATTTACGTGGGCTAATAGGAGAATAAGATGGCACACAATAAGTGGACTCAGCCCAAGCAGCCACCACCTCCATTATTTACTGGTAAAAAGGAAAGGGATCTTGTTAAGCAGATAAACGATGAATTAATAGAAAGAGTAATCGGACAAGCAATTTTATATTATCCTATCAGCATGGAGCACACAAAATTTCATTCACTTTATGGAGAGGCAATTGAAAAAACTTTTTACCCTCCAGTGAGGGTTCATGTTCTTATTGATTGGCAAGACTATGAAACTACAACTGATAATTTTGGCGTTGATCGTATTAGCACTATACTTGTTAAATTTCATAAAAGGAGATTAACAGAAGATCAAGATTTGTTTGTTCGAGTTGGAGATTTCGTCCAGCATGATAAAAAATTTTATGAGATAGTCGAATTAAAAGAACCAAAATATTTATTTGGACAGGACGATCAGGTATTTGAAATTTTAGGTACTTGTAGAAAAGCAAGAGAGGGCATGTTCGATGGAAAGTAATATAAAAGAAGAAATTGAAATTTCACCCTCTACAATTGAAACAGTGGATTACGCTTTATTTAATTGGATAAAGGATTTAAAAAGTTTTTGTACAACAAATAAGGGCTGGAAAGAAGTACCAGTAAAATGGGTCTTAGGAGAACGCTCATATCAAACAAAAGCAGATTCAAAAATGCGTGATGCTTCTGGGGCTTTAATCCTTCCCATGATTACTGTCGAGAGGACAGGAATGGTGAAAGATTTAGCTAAGAAGGGAACGATTTATGGGGCGGTCCCTCCAGCCTTAGTTCATAGTAAGTTGGGTGATACAATTGTTATTGCTAGAAAAATAAATCAACGAAAAACAGCTAATTTTGCTAATGCTAAAACAAAATATCTCCATAATCAGTTAAATTTTCGCACTAGAAAAGAAAATAAGAGAGTTGTATATGAAACGGTTACTATTCCAATCCCCGTATATGTGGATGTAACTTATAAAATTACTATAAGATCCGAATATCAGCAACAAATGAATGAAATATTACAACCATTTATTACAAAAACCAGAGGTACAACTCAAATAAGAGTTTCACATGAAGATCATTCATTTCAAGGATTTGTTCAAGGAGATTTTACTCAAGATAATACTGCTGGTGCCTTAGAATTAAATGAAAGAAACTTTAAAACTGCGATAGAAATTAAAGTATTGGGTTTACTCATTGGAGATGGCCCAAATGATGAAAAACCAAGGATAGTTAAGAGAGAAAATGCCATAGAGATCAAGTTACCACGAGAAAGAGTAATGTATGGTGATATACCTGATGTTAAAAATTCAAAATACCGAGAGTAAATAATCTTTTCGTGTTATTGAGCACTATTTATTACAGAATAATCGCTATCTTATTTATGAGGAGATAATACCACATGGCCGATGTTAAAAAGTTCAAATTTGTCTCACCTGGAATTTTTATTAACGAAATTGATAATTCACAAATTCCTCGTGAACCCGAAGCAATGGGGCCAGTTATTATTGGCCGAGCCGAACGTGGCCCGAATATGCGACCTGTACGAGTTGAAAGTTTTGCAGAATTTGTTGAAACTTTTGGAGAGCCAGTCCCAGGAAAAGGGGGAGCCGGTGATGCATGGCGAGAAGGCAACTATACTTCACCTACATATGGTGTATACGCAGCCCAAGCATATTTAAAAAATTCATCTCCTGTAACATTTGTTAAATTAGCCGGTGTTGATCATGTCGATAAAACTTCAGCAGCAACAAGAGCAGGGTATCAAGTAACTGCACATAGTTCATATTTTGGGGCTGCGGTAGATGGTTCAGGCCCAGGAGCGTATGGACTTTTTGTAGCTCCTTCCGCTTCTGCTGCATTAGACTTTGTTCACGCAGCAACTTTTTATGTTGAGCGTGGTGCAATTGGATTATTTGGAAAAACATATACCGGTGGTACTATGATGACTGAGCAATCTGGTGGCCAGAATGTCGTAGTTGGAAACGAAACAGACTTCGCTTCTGCTTGTTTTAAAATGCGTGTATATGATGAGTATCAAGCAGATGGCTCATCTACTTCTGCTACAGGTTCTGCCGAAGGGGATACATCTCCTAATGGACTAGCAACCGACTATATTTTTAATTTTGATAGAAATAGTGAAGCATATATTCGAAAAGTATTTAATACAGATCCAGTAGCTACTAACAGTAACGTTGTTAATTCATCGGGTACTGGCTATAAAGATTTTTGGCTTGGTCAGTCTTTTGAAAGATCAGTTCAAGAAACTCTTTTGGCAGATAACTTTGGCTCACAAACCGCAGCAGATGCCTACGCAGTTTTAATGCCTTTATATCAAAGTGCTGGTAGTGCTGATGGTGGTGATTGGAGAAAAGAACATACACCTGCTAAGACCGGCTGGATTATTAGTCAAAACTTAGGCGGAACCGGTTCATTCGATACAGGAAAGCCAGCAGTTCTTTCAGGAAGCCAGAGTATTCCTGTAACTAAATTATTTAGGTTCCACAGCTTATATGGTGGAGAGTGGGAACAAAATAATCTTAAAATTTCGATTAGAGATCTTAAAAAATCATCAAATCAGTTTGATAAATATGGATCTTTTACTGTAGAAATTCGTCGAGCAGACGATAGAGATGCTGCTCCAAAAGTTATTGAAACTTTTTCTAATTGTAGCTTAAATCCTAATTCTCAAAATTATATTGCTGCTAAAATTGGTGATAAATTTTCTGAATGGGATGCTACTGAGAAACGATATAAAGAGTATAATACTTATCCAAATGTTTCAAGATTTATTCGAGTAGAAATGAATAAAGATGTAGATACAGGACAGGTTGATCCAATTTTGTTACCATTTGGTTTTTATGGTCCATTAAAATTCGCAAAAATTACTGGTGTTTTTCCAGGATCTGATTTGGGTACTAACTCATTTGCAAGACCAGCTAAGGCACCAATTCCATTTATTACTTCTACAAAAACTGGTAATACTATTGCTTATGGTGCCGGTGCTAATGCTGATATAACTTCATCTTTTGAATATCCTACTCTTCAAATGAGGAAAACAACAAATACTGGTGGTTTGTCCGATGCTACTGAAGCATATTTTGGTGTAGATACTGAGGTTTCTGGTGGCGGTGTTTTTGACCATAGCTATAAAGATATGATTAAGGCCCTTCCTTCTGATATTGATGTACATGGTTCTCCTGCTACTGGTAAAGTATACTCATTTATTTTTACGCTTGATGACGTTGTAGTAACTGGCTCTCACGCTACGTGGGCAGTTAGTCAACACTCATCTGGGAACTCACATACAGCACAAGCTGGAAATACATATGATAGTTTAATTGGGGGTAAGAGTTTTAACCGCTTTACGATTCCATTGGTCGGAGGATTTGATGGTTTGGATATTCGTGAGAAAGATCCTTTTAATAACTCTAGGATAGGTTCTACAGAAACAACACACTATGCATATGGTTCTGTCAAAAGAGCAATTGATTCAGTATCTGATCCAGAAGTTGTTGAGTGCAATTTGATGGCTGTTCCAGGTATTTATAAATCTGGCCTAACATCACACTTAATTGATACTTGTGAAAGAAGGGCAGATGCTTTAGCAATTATTGATTTGGAAGGTGATTTTAAACCTAGTTCAGAAAATACTGCTGCTGAAAATGCCTCTACTAGAAAAGCTAGTGTAAGTACTACTATTACAAATTTACGAAACCGTTCGCTAAATTCTAGTTATGGTGCAACTTATTTTCCATGGTGTACAATTCATGATACACTTAAAAATGCACGAGTTAATGTACCACCATCAGTAGTTGCATTAGGTGTTCTTTCCTATAGCCAACGAAATTCTGAGCTTTGGTTTGCACCTGCTGGATTTACTAGAGGTGGCCTAACTGAAAATCAAGCTGCGGGTTTACCAATTCTTGATGTTAAATATGCACTTACTTCTAAAGATCGAGATAAGCTTTATGATGCCAGTATTAATCCGATTGCTACTTTTCCAAATGAAGGAATTGTAGTGTTTGGTCAAAAAACGCTTCAAGTAACTCGTTCTGCACTTGATAGAATTAATGTGCGACGATTGTTGATATATCTTAAGAAAGAAGTTTCACGAATGTCAGCAACTTTATTATTTGATCAAAATGTTCAAGCTACATGGGATAGGTTTTTGGCAAAAGTTAATCCATTTCTTTCAAGTGTTAAATCAAGATTTGGTTTAACTGAATTTAAGGTTATTCTTGATACAACAACTACAACCCCCGAACTAATTGATAGAAACATTATGTATGCGAAAATTTTCTTGAAACCGGCAAGAGCAATTGAATTTATTGCTCTAGATTTTATAATTACGGATTCAGGAGCTTCGTTTGAGGATCTATAAAAATATTTGAATGACTATTTACTATAGAATTTAAGGGAGAATTAAAAATATGGGATTTTGGACACAGAGAACCGACCCAAAAAGAAAATTTAATTTTGAGGTAAGCATCACTGGCCAAGGTGGGGTGATTAAAAATTATTTTGCTAAAACAGTTACTAAACCTAGTTTTACAGTAAATGCAGCCGAACACAATTATTTAAATCATACGTTTTATTATCCCGGCAGAGTAACATGGAATGATGTATCTATTACGTTTGTAGATCCGGGTAAAGAGGGCGTTGGGGATTCTGAATCCACATCAGCCGGTTTAGTTAGTATGTTATTGGCAATGGGGTATAATCCACCGAAGAATGCAGCCGATGCTACAACGGTTTCTAAATCAAAAGCGGTTACAGCTTTAGGTGATGTAAATATCCGCCAAAAAGACGATGAAGGAGCCACTCTTGATGAGTGGGTCTTGCTTAATGCGTGGATTACAGAAGTTAATTTTGGTGATCTTGACTATACGGACGATGGTTTAGTAGAAATTAGTTGTACAATTAAGTATGACTTTGCCAAGTTTTCAGAAACCGCCGCTGGTGGAACTCACAGTGAGACTTTTAAACCATAATATAACATGAGGTATTTATGCGAAACAATGAAGAACGTTTAGGCACAAAAAAAGAAGATCAATCAACATCCACTACACTTTCTCCCTTAGAATTTGTAATTCCAACATCATTTGTAGAACTACCGTCCAAAGGAGAATTATATCCTGAAGGGCACCCCTTACATAATCAAGAAACAGTTGAAATTAAAGAAATGACTGCTAAAGAAGAAGATATTCTTACTTCTAAAACATTACTACAAAAAAATCTAACAATTCAGAGACTCTTAGAATCTTTATTGGTCGATAAAAATATTAAAGCTGATTCATTAGTTATAGGGGACAAGAATGCAATTATTGTTCGAGCCCGAAGCGATGCATATGGTGCTGAATATAAAACATCTATTACGTGCCCTGCTTGCGAAGAAACTTCCAAACATGAATTTGATTTAGATGATATGGCCTTCACAGAACCAGTATTTCATGAAGGAGTAAAGAAACTTCCAAATAATAATATATCGATCCCTCTTTCTAACGGATGGGAAGTAGAATGTAAAACATTGACTGGAAAAGATGAACTAAAGATCATGAAAGAGTCCGAAACAAAAAGAAAAAAGAAGATGCCAGAAGCTCCATTGACTGATATGCTGAATGCTATCGTTGTAGGTGTTTCTGGTCACACGGACAGAGAGACAATCAAAAAAGCAGTAGCATTTATGCCAGCTAAAGACACAAAGTTTCTTCGTGAGGCGTATCAAGATGCCATACCTAACATAGACATGTCTCAAGTATTTACGTGCCCTGCATGTGAACACACAGAGGTAATGGAGGTTCCGCTGACTGCGGAATTCTTTTGGCCTAAGCGATGAATATAATCGAAATATGTATGAAGCTTTCTTTTTTCTAAAATACTATGGAGGCTGGAGCTTTACAGAAGCATATAATTTACCTGTTGGGCTCCGAAATTGGTTTTTAGATCGATTGCAGAAGCAATTGAAAGATGAGTCAAATGCAGCAAAACGATCCACGAAAGGAAGGTGATACCAAATTTAAAAATTAAAAAAATCTTAAAAACTCAATTTTCAAATTTTTTTTGCAGATAAATTTTTGAGATTTTGATTTTTTGAAGGCCAGAGCAATCTGGCCTTTTTTATTTACTTAACAAACTATTTATTTATGGATTAATGTATTATGAGGGCTTTGCTTTGCAGAATAACAATAATATAACTCCGATTAAAATTAATTTGGGGGTAGCTCGAAAAGAAGCAATGAATGAAAGATTCCAGCATCGACATGGGCATATTAAAGTTGTAGTAGGAAGAAGAAATTTATCTAAGTTTGGTAGTGCTGTTAAAGAGATTATGAAGGCCATATTTAATGGCAGAAGAGTTCCAGTAAATATTATTGGCACACGAAATGAAGTTAATTCTTTTATTGAAGCACTAAAGCAAGAAAAACAATATTTTAAAACTGCAAAAAAATATGGACTAGATAATCCAAGAACTTATAAGTATAAATATAGATTGAGAAGAGCAGTTGCTCAATTTGAAAGAGACACGGGCCTCAAGTGGCCTTTGGAGAGCTAACAAATGGTAAAGAAAGGCAATCCTAGAAAACAAAGAAAACAACAAAGAAAAAAGATAGCAGAAGAACTCGCAGACACGCAGAAAGCTTTGGCAGGGGCTCGCGAGGAAGTGGGAGGGCTAGAGAAAGATTTGGCAGCGGCTGCTTCGGGAGCGAAAGAGCTAAACAAAGATATTGAGTCCGTAGGCGATACCTCACATGCTGCTGCAATAAAAGCCGGTGAACTTCAAACTGCTTTTGAAGAAGCTACCGCAGCGGTTGACATTAATAATCGGCAATTACAAGATACATCATTAAATTTACGAGAACAATTGGATATTCAAGAAGATTTAGTATCAAACACACAAGCACAGTTAAAAGCAAGAATTGCACTGATTCAGGCTAATGTTGAACAAGTTAATTTAGAAAAAGAAGGATTTAAAACTCAAGAAGAGTTTGTAAACAGTTTAATAAAACAAGAAAAAACCCTTCGATTAACAAGAAGATATTATAATCAAATCGATTCTTCAACTCAAGGCATCGCAAGCAATATTGGACTATCATATAAATGGGAAAGTTCTCTTCTTAAATCATTAGTTGCAACTAAGGATAACGTTGGTGATGTTGAAACTGGCTGGCAACGGATGGGGACTAATCTTAAAGGCTTGCTCCAACCAATGGAACTTGCATACACTGCTGGTTTAAAATTACTGGAAGTGACAGTTGCTTTTAATAAAGAATTATATGAAGCATCCATTACTTTAAATAAATCTACTGCAATGTCAACTAGATTTGCTGATAATATGGGAGAAGCTTCAAGGTCGATATATGCTGTCGGAGGAACACTTGGGGATGCAGCAAGTAATATTACTACATTAGTTGAGGGATTTTCGGACTTTACTCAAATATCAGACGAAGGCATGATTACGTCATTAATAGCAACTAGCTCACGATTAAATGCTATAGGAGTCAGCACTGAAGACTTTGCAGCTAGTTTGCAGATTTTAACCCGAAATATGGGTTATTCTACAGAGGGTGCCGAAGCTTTAAATAAAGATTTAGCTATGTTTGCTGAAAGCATAGGAATGGCACCGAGTAAATTTACGAAAGAGTTTGCCTTAAATATGCCCAAATTGGAAGTTTACGGTGGTCGGGCAATTGATGTATTTAAAAAGTTAGAGAAACATTCTAAAGCATCTGGTGTTGGTGTTGATGAGCTTATAAGTGCGACAGCTAAGATGGATACTTTTGAGGGTGCAGCCGAAGCTGCTGGTCAACTCAATGCTGCATTGGGTGGAGCATATTTTGATTCTTTGGAATTGTTAATGGCCAAAGAAGATGAGCGAATTGATATTATAAAAGATACAATTAACTCAACTGGAATACAATTTGATCAGCTTGGAAAGTTTGAACAGAGATTATTAGCTCAGGCCGCAGGTTTTGAAGAGGTTGCAAAATTTGAAAGATTACTAAATGGAGAAACTGATGCTTTAAACAAACAACAAAAAGAGTTTGGTGATGTAGTTGCAGATAGTACTTCAATTATGGATAGCCTTAAAGCTATTTTTATGACACTGATACCCACAATTGCCCCAGTAATAAAATCTATTAGTCAGTGGTTAGCAAAGATTGCAGCATCTGAAGAAAAATCAAAAGAATTTATAAGCACTCTTAAGGGAGTACTCGCAATGATGACTGGAATGGGTGGATTTATATTTGGTTCCCTTATTCCGGGTATAAAGTCGCTTGTCGCAAACATTGCATTATTTATAAAGTTTATGAAAGGAGGTATAGATGTAGGCTTAACCGCTGCCGATACAATGGGTGGACTTAGTAAACATGTGACGTTCATGAGTGGGAAGTGGCTGCAACTTAACACTACACTAGGAAAAACTACTGGTGTAATAAGTGGATTTGGCAAATCAATTACAGCAACTGCCCCAATAGTTGAAACTGTAGGTAAAAAAATTGGATTCTTTGCAAGTATTTTTGAAAAAGTTAGGTCAGCGGTTGGATTTTTATTTCCCAATTTAAAAACTCTCGGCTCTTTTCTTGGAAGCACCTTCAAGATGTTTGGAAAAATTACTCCAGTGATCAAGGGAATATTTGGACCTCTTAAATTTGTCATAAAATTTCTTGGTCCTTTAAATTTTATAATATCACTTTTCCAAACACTTATGACTGTTTTTGATGACATTGCTAAAAATGGTTTTAATATGTTTACTCCCATAAAGGCTATTGTTGAGTTACTTCTTAATATGTTCGTAAATCCTTTTATATCTCTTCTTAATCTAATCCCCGGCGTTAAACTTCCCAAATTTACCATGTTCGGTGAAGACGGACCCGGCTTCAAGAAGCCCGAAAAAAATGCTACTGGAACAAATTTTGCTTCTGGTGGTTTATCTTTAGTCGGAGAAAGAGGGCCAGAAATGGTTTCATTACCAAAAGGCTCAGGTGTATCAACAGCACTAAAAACTTCTAATACAGTGTCTACTCAAAATGATCTAATGTCGAAATTAGTTTCATTAGTGCCACAAATTTCTAGTGGAATATCTAACCAAAATGATCTAATATCGAAATTAATAGACAAAACTGATAGTGGAGGATCAAGATTAGCTTCATTGCCAAGAGGTTCAAATGTAGCAACAGCACCAGAAACTTCTAATGCAATGTCTAGCCAAAATGATCTAATGTCGAAATTAATGGATAAAATTGATAATATATCTAAAGGTGATGGAAAGCCCATTGAAATTAATTTGGTTGTAGATGGCAGAAAACTTGCTTCAGTAGTACATAATAATACAGAGTATCTTACAATTTGAGGATTAAATAATGCCAAAAGGCGGTCAAGATAGATGGTTTAATATAAACGCAAAAAAAGCGAAATTTTGGACAGATCCATCTGATGCTATGGCTCAAAGAAAAAAACTAGTTATAGATTTTTTTCATGCTCCCTCAAAAAATTCTATAGCATTTAAAGCTTTTATAACAGAATACTCAGAAAC
>CEPX01147461.1_pt1 | contig 10873 bp, 25 predicted proteins | sample 361361 | NCBI WGS metagenome assembly CEPX01 (sample SAMEA2619974, study PRJEB7988) | marine metagenome | biome: marine biome (ENVO:00000447); feature: mesopelagic zone (ENVO:00000213) & marine oxygen minimum zone (ENVO:01000065); material: "saline water (ENVO:00002010), including plankton...
ACCTTCTGGTTTAAATGGAGTTAATTTTGCTATTTCAGGAATAAATATAATTATCGGCTTTGTTGTATGTGCTTTGTTTCTTACTATTTGATTCAATAAATGTAGAACTAAAAGTGATTTTAATTTCTCATCTTGAATATAATTTGATGTGAAAATATGATAGTGTTTTTGGTCATTAAGAATCTCTTTCCAATTTAATCTATGAGGATTGTTATTACTTGTTAAAAAATAATCCTTCTTGAATGGTTGAAGGTAATTTGAAATTTCAGTTAAACTTTTTGCTGTTCCTGACTTCACAGCAAGAAAGAAGTTCTTAGGATTTATTTTAAGTTTTTTCCCCTCACTTTTTCCCTCAACAGAATTTTTAAGATACTGCATGAATCCATAAAGTCCTGCATCATTTGAAATATTTTGAGAAGAATTTTTAAGCAATCTAATTGTTTCAGTTTCACTTTGAGTTTCTGCTATGATTCCCCATTCTTGTTGTCCAAATTCTTTCAGGGAGATAGTAAATAAATTCATTTCAGGAAGTTTAGTAGTAGGAAGATTAAATGTAAAAGGATGGTAAAGTTTAACATCCTTTTTTCCTTTTTCAATTCCACAGCTTCTTAATTCCTCTAAATGATATTTTTCTTTTGGTTCAAACATTGCATATCCTAATTCAATTTCGTCTTTAGGGTCTGCAACACCGATAACAACATAACCCTTTTCGTGATATTTCTGTAAAATTCTTTCTCCAACTAATCCTTTTCCATATCCTGATTTCGCAAAAATAAAAATAACCTCATTCACAGGTTTAGAATTAGGTTCATCATTAATTTTAAGAAGAGTATTATGGGGTTGTTTTATGAACATTTTTTATCCTCTTTATAATTGTAAGGACAATCATCTAAATCACAAGGTTGATTTTTTTTATAATCACTCTGACAATTACCATCTAAATACATAATGCATTTAGGATTTGTTTTCATTCCTTTCATAATTTAATTAAGAAATCCTTGTTTTTAAATCTTAACCATAATGAATAAAACTTCATTATCACAATACATTTATAAAGATGTTTTTTCTTAATTGATTAATTAAAATTAAAATTAAGAGATGATGATAATAAATAAGGTAGGATTTATTTCCTCCACACTTGCTTTCTTTCTATGGCTTAGTCTTCATTTAATCTATTCTGATTTTAATCAAGTAATAAAATTGGGTTTTCTTACATTAATCAATATTGGTGAGATACTTATTCTAACTTGGATAATCTACAAATTAATTTCTATAGTATGGAGGAAGGAGAAATGAGTGAAAATAAGAAAACATATAATCCTTTCAGGATGTGGGGAAGTTATGTCGGTGCTTATTTAATTCCTTTATTATTATTTTTATTTGTTGGAGGTTTTGATTATTCAAATTTATCTAATCCATTTTTTTATCTATGGTTCATAATTTTACTTTTTAGTAATGTTTGGTATTTATCTTTTATTCTTTCAGGACTTGGATTTTTAATAGGATGGGGAATTCACTCATTATTTAGGAGGATGTTAGGATGAATTGGTTTGGAAATAAAGGAAAAAGAGAAGTAAAAGTAAGGATAACTGAAGAGAGATTCAAAGAATTATTAACTAAAGAACAGGAATTATGGCATAAACAAAAAGAATTTAATACAGAAAGTCAGAAGAAAATTCAAAGAGAGATGAAAAAAGAATATAAAGCTTATATTGGAAAATGGTATTTGATAGAAGATAAAGGAGTTATCTTTAAGATACTTGGTATCTACACGCCAGATTCAGAAACAAATCCAAGATTCAAATGCTTCTTCCCAAATAGAGAGGAGAATTATATGGAAATTTCCAAAGTTATAGAAGGGGTATGTAAGGAAGTAAAGAAGGAGGATTTGTTTAAAGAATGAACAATAAAGGACAAGAATTAAGTGTCAATGAAATAGTTCTAATTGTGTTGGGAGTTGCAGTATTAACTTTTTTGGTTTTAGGATTTACAACTGGATGGGATTTTGATTCATTTAGAAATAAGACATTTTTTGAGGAAGAAAAAGATTTTTCAGACTATATGGCTTGTAAAAGGGGTTGTCGTAGTATGATGATTGTATTATTTGAAGTGGGAGATTATGAAAATTTATCACAAATAAACTATGAAGCTATTTGTTATGATAAATGTGAGCAGATATATGGAGAGGGACTATATGAATGAATAATAAAGGTGCTATGAAAATGAGTGTAGGAACTATTGTTACTATAGTTTTACTCATGACTGTTTTAATTATCGGTTTAGTTTTTGTTAGAACAATTTTTTCCAGCGAAGAGGATAAAGAAAAATCCTTTGCATTACATTGGGTTTGTATGGATGGATGTTATAACATGCTTGAAGTTATTTATGGAAATGTTACTTATGATAATGGAACTCAAAAAAATTATCATTCTAAATGTTCAGATAAATGTTTTGATATGTATTTTAGAGGTGAAGATAAAGAATGAAAAGATTTTATTTGATTATGTTAATTTCTTGGCTATTATTTATTATAGCATTCTTCTTACTTTATCTTTTATTTCTAAATACTATCCAAGAGGGATGGGATGAGCAGAAAAGACAATGTGATGAAATTGCTGGATGTGGAAAATATGGATGCTATGCAGAGTTACCAAATTATCCAAATAGAGTAAAAACTAATTTTTTATTACAAGAACAAAATTGTTTATTGAGGAAAGGAAAATGAAACCAGCAACAATCGAATTAATTAAGAAAGTATTTGAAAGTGAAGGAGATGATATGCTTGATGATGATGAATTGAAAACATTAGAAGAAAAGAAAAAAAGTGCTTCTTATGATGATTTAGTTCTTGGAAAATTGATTATAGAAATCTGCAATATTTTTGAATCAAAACTAAATGTTCTTGAGGATTCTGAAGAAAATATAGATATGGAAGAAGTAAAGGAAGTTCTTAAAGGAATAGATAGAGAGAATCTTCTAAAATTATTAAGGGAATATAAAAGTGGTAGAGAAATCTCTGATAACTATATTAAATTAAAAATAGAGAAGGAAGTAGAAGAACACAGAGAAAGTTATGAGGATTTCATAAAACTATTTTTCAGCTTTTTATCAGAAATTGATAATTAAGATGAGGAGAAGTCAAGAGTTAAAAGCAATGAATAAAAAGATTTATGAAAATTCAGTAAAGTTTTGGAAGAAAAATCCAATTCAATGTAAAATAGAAAATGCAATAGCAAGAAGTAATTACTTCAAAGCATTAAATCAAGGGAGATATAGATATGACAAAGAAAAAAGAATGTAAATCATGTGGGGAAGATTCAGGGAAGAAGAATTTTTGTTCAAAGTGTAAAATAAATTATCCCTATAAATCTATTCAAAAAGGTAGTAAGGGAAGACCATTCAATAGAGCAGAAGTTAGAGAAAAGGAATTAAAAAAAGAAAAGAAGAAGATGTGGGGAAGATGAACAAAATTAAATTAGGATATAAAATTGAAACAGAAGAAGAAGTTGGAATCAAACCATCACATTTAATTGTTACTGGACTAACACAAGAAGCAGGAAAAACAACAACTCTTGAAGCATTGATTAAAAGAAGTGGAAAAAGAGCAATAGTTTTTAAGACAAAAGTAGGAGAAAAATCATTTTTAGAAGGAACAATAATTCCTCCTTATTTTAAGGATAAATCAGATTGGCAATTTGTTCAAGGATTAATAGAAGCAACAATTAAAGAAAAAATGAGAAGTTTTGAAAGAGCAAAGATTATTCAACTATGCAAAAAAACAGGAGGAAAGTCTTTATTAGAATTTAAAAAGAAAGTTGATGAAAGATTATTAGAGAAGATTAATTCTTTTGAGATGGATATATTAACAAATATTCAAGCATATTTAGAAATTGTTTTACCAAAACTTCAATCAATTAATTTTTCACAAACTTTAGAATTAAATGATGGATTGAACATAATTGATTTAGAAAGATTTTCAAGAGATTCAGAAGTTCAAAGTTTAATTATAAGAAGTGTTTTAGAAGAAGTCTTGTATAATTTTAAAGATGTTATTGTTGTAATTCCAGAAGCATGGAAGTTTGCTCCACAAGGAAGAGGAAATCCTTGTAAACAAATGATGGAAGAATTTATTAGACAAGGAGCAACAAATGGAAATTTCATTTGGATTGATTCTCAAGATATGAGTAATGTAGATAAAGTTCCTTTAAAGCAAATTTCCACATGGATTTTAGGTTATCAATCAGAAAGAAATGAAGTTAAGCATACAATAGACCAAATTCCTCTACCAAAGAAATCAAAACCAAATCCAGATGATATTCAGAATTTAGGAAAAGGAATTTTTTATTTAGCAACAAGAGATGAAGTAATTAAAACTTATGTTCAACCTTATTGGTTAGATGATAAAAGGGCAAAGCAAATTGCAATGGGAAAATTGAAGATTGAAGAAATTGATGCTCCAGAAACAATAACTCCTTTCAAAGTTGCAGTTAAAAAAGAAACAAGAATTTCAGAACAACCAACAATAGATTTTTCAGAAACTACAAAAAGATTTAATAAGGAGTTAAATGAAATGAGAAATGATTTCTTTAATAAATTAGAACAAATGCAAGAACAATTCTCAAAGATTTATTCAGATATTTTTGAAATAAAGAATCAACCAAGAATAGAATTAGATGAGGAAACTATAATAAATAAAGTTCTTCAGAAAGTGCCTACTACTTCAATTACTTCATCTCCAACTCAGATAGATGAAGAATCAATTATATCTAAGGTTTTAGCAAGAGTTCCAAAAGGACAAGGAAATGTGGTTTATGAAGTCGCACCTTTAGAAAAGATTAAAAAAGATTTTTTAGAAGAAGCGAAGAATAAGATTTTAGATGATATTTCTTCTTTAAGTAATAATGCAAAAAAGAGTTTAAAGTACTTAGAAAGTGTTGGGAAAAGCAATACCTCTCAATTAGCTACAAAGTGTTTTCTTTACCCCAATGGACAGGGAGGATATTCTAAGATTATTTTAGATTCTGTAAAAGAACTGGAAAAAATCCAGATAATAAAATTAGATACAAAAAATGGGCATCAACCAAAATTAAAAGAAAGAATAAAATTTTTATTGGAAGATAAGGAAGCAACAGAACAAGAAATTGAACAAATCTATAATCATATTTTAATGGAGATTTTAATGTAAAATGAAAATAACAAATAAAGCACAATTAAGTAATGTAATTGAAGACATCACAGATTATTTGAAATCAGAATATCCAGAAAAAACTATCTCATCAAGCATAACAATAAATGATAAAACTAAGGAGATTCTCCAAATTACAATTAAATGTGGAGAGGGGTTATAGAATGTGCAAACTAAATAAAAAAAGTGGATTGAAAAGAATAGACCCTTGTATGAGAAATTTAATAGAATTTATTGAAGAGAATAATAATTTAATTGAAATTCTCGCTTGTTGCTGTGGGCATAAAAAATACAATATGACAATTGTAGTATTTATGGAAGGTTGTTTGCATCCTTATGACTTATTTACAGGAAAACAAATCCCAAGAAAAAAAAGATTCTACAAAAAAGATAAACAAGGTTATTATTATATTCCAGAGGTGAGTAAAGTAAAATGAAACTAAAAGCTATCAATAAAGAACAACTTGAAAGACTTGAAAAAGAAAAGAAAGAAAGAGAAGAATTGAAAAAACAAAAAACTAAAGAAAAAAAAGAATTCAAACAAAAAAAGTGCTTTCATAGAAGAACTGAAATTAGAAAAAATTATAAGAAAAATTATCCTTTTGGAAAGAAATCAAGCCCATATTATTATGAACCTCCAATCCAAGAAAAAGAAGTTTGTAAGAATTGTGATAAAACTATTGATAAATGGAATCCAAGAAGGAGTATTAAATGAACAAAAAAACATTGATTAGAATATTTGCAGTTTTTCTATTATTAATGATTGATTTATTATTAATCCCAATGTCATCCTATATTGATTCAAATAATCTTATTTCTTTCTGGGTATTAATTCCCTTTGAGATAATCCATATTGTTCCTTTTTTAATTTGGATGGGGGTTTTGGGGAATGAAGCATAAAAAGTTTAAAATAAATGGAAGTGCAATTGGAAGGTCAATAATCCATTTAACAATATTCTTAACATTATGGTTTGTAGATTTAGATATACCTGATTTTTGGTTTGGGATAATAATGTTGGTACTTATCTTTTTATTCGCAAAATTATTCATTGATGCAATGGGGGAAATCATAGAATATGAACTCTAAAGGACAAACATATATTTGGGTAATTGGAGGAGTTTTAGTTTTCATGGTTATAAGTTTAGTAATTGTTCTTCTAATTATTGGAACAGATAGAATGTCAAATCCAGATGAAGTTTCTGAAGGAGAAATGCAAATTTTCTTAGGAGGACATGAATCAGGAACTCATCCTTTTTACAAAGGAGAATATGTTTTATCAAATAATACAATTTTTTATGAAGGAAAATTAACAGATTCCCTAACATCTACCATCATTAGACGCATGAAAAATATAACTATGTATTGTTGGGGAGATAATCTTTATACTGGAAAGACTTTCAAAAAATTCACAGAAGAAGAATTATCTCAAAATAAATCAAAGATTGAATGTAATTCAGATAAGATAGGAAAACTTGAAATAATAAGAACTTCTGGAGATTTATCTGAAGAAAACAATCTTATCAAATTAAATGTAACTGCAAGAGATGGAAGTGTAAATAAAATAGGAATGTGCTTCACTTGGACAGCAGGAATAATTAATACTTATCTAAATAAAAATTTCTTATTATGCAGTTCAGAATGGAAAAATACATCTAATGGTTATTCTTGCAATGGAGTTTTTGAACAATGTGGTGAAATAAATGGAAATAAATGTACTCTTAAAGAGATAGAAATTCCAAGAAGATTTGAACTAAAAGTTGATTCTTGTGAAAATACAGGAGAATCTCTAAAAGAAGGACAAAGTATTGAAATTGGAATAAGAGTAAAAACAACCGACTTTAAGAATTCTCTTGATAAATTAGAAATAATTTTCTTTGATAATGATTTAAGACCAATAGGAAATTCAATGCAATATGTTTCAGAATTAAATAAAGTGAATATAGGCACAGAAGATACAAAATACACTATTGATTATGTAAATTAAGATGACAAGAAAAAAAAGAGTGTGTGATAAATGTTTAGAGTTAAAAACAAATAGTAAACTAAAACTTCATAGACCAACAGGACAATTAAGATGCTGGAATTGTATGAAGAAATATGGTGAGAATAAGTTTTATAATGCAAAAGAAGAAGATAATTTTGTAGGGAGATATTCAATATCAGAAAAAGAAAAAGATTTATTGGTTAAAAAAGGATTTAAGGAAGGATTAAGTTGGACACAAATAAAAAAGAGAATCACTAATCTTAAATATAATTTGAAGAAAACTAAAACAAGATTCTTTAAGAAAAAACCAGACATAAATAAAAGATTTAAGGAGGGATTAAAAGAATTAAAATGAATGAAAATCATAATATCTTCTTTTATAAGAAAGCACATTTGGTTCTTTTAACAATATTAAATTTTGGAGAACCAATTTGCACAACAATAATCTCAAGGAAGATAGGCACAACATTTTCCCATACAATAATTTTAGTAAAGAAAATGGAAGATATGAAACTTTTGAAAAAAAAGGAAGATGGTGGAAGAGTAAAAGAAATAGTCTTAACTAAAAAAGGAGTGAGAGTTGCAAGACAAATAAGAAATTTAATGGAGATGTTAAGGTGAAAAATGAAAAAACAAAAGAAATCAAATACATCGACTTATTCGGAGGAGTTGGAGGATTCAGACTTGGAATTGAACGAGCCAATAACAGATATAATTATTCCAGAATCAATAAAACCAAAAGGAAATTATCTTCCAAGAGAGAGAGTTTTAAATCCAAAAGGAATAATGAGAGCAGTATCGACAAATCAAAGCCAACAACCAATGTTAAATGTATCTTCTATTCCGAAATCGACAAATATGCAGTTGAAACCTACAACAAAAACTTCAATGAAAACTGGAAAGCAAACGACATTAGAACCATTGAAGCAAATTCCATTCCAGACTTTGATATGCTCTGTGGAGGATTTCCTTGTCAAGCATTCAGTATTGCTGGAAAGAGGAGAGGTTTTGAAGATACCAGAGGAACATTGTTTTTTGAGATTGCAAGAATCATTAAAGCTAAAAGACCTAAAATTATTTTCCTTGAAAATGTCAAGGGGTTACTCAATCACAACAAAGGGGAAACTTTTAGAGTCATCATTCAAACGATTTCAGAATTGGGGTATGATGTTCAATGGATGGTTCTTAACAGCAAATTTTTCGGAGTTCCCCAAAACAGAGAGAGAGTATTCATTATCGGAAGTCTTAGAGAAGAATATAGACCAGAAATATTGCCTTTCAGAGAAAGCTACGAAAACATTAGCCAAGGGATTAACCCGGGAATTCCCACGAGCCAATCTCTTAGGGCAGGATATTATAAAGGAGGACAAGGAACACACATCAATGTCCCACAAGCACAAAGGATTAGAACCACCGAGGGAGTAGTTCAAACATTTCAAGGAATAGAAATGATTGGTTCAACTCAAAGAAATTCTGCTAAGATGGAAAATATTTCTCCAGCATTAACTGAAGCAATGGGAAAAGAAGGAGGTCATGTTCCTATGAAAAAAGAAGATATGAAAATAAGAAGATTAACACCAATAGAATGTGAAAGACTACAAGGATTTCCAGACAATTGGACAGAAGGAGTAAGTGATACTCAAAGATATAAACAAATGGGAAATGCAGTAACAGTTAATGTTATTCAAGCAATAATGGGAAGAATGTTAAAATGAAACTAATACAACAATATATCCAAAAGAATTTAGATTTATCAGAAGAATTATTCCTACATGCAAATTATCTTAAAGGAGTTTGGAAGTTCTATGTAGCTTACAATATTTCCTGCTCTTATTTAGGAATTGAAGGAGATAAAAAAAAGAATAAATTATGGAAGCAATTAATTCTAAATCCAAAATTAAACTTACAAAATTCTACGAAATTAGAGAGAATAAGAAGATTGATTATTGAAGATTCAAAAGTAATTGTCAGAGCAATGGAGCAAATTCAAGATGATATGGATAGTTCAAATTATGATGTTGGAGATATAGATGGTGAGGGAGTTATCGGAATCATAAACTATGAGTATCCAAGGAAGGAAATATGAAATTAGAATATGAATTAAAAAAAGGAGATTGGCATGATTTACAACATGATTTAAGAATTCTCCATGCAGTAGAGAATACAAATGATAAATTTAGAACTTCAATAAATGAAGAAATAATTAGATTAAGAAAAAAAGAAAGAGATATGAAAAAAGAAATAAAACAAAGATATGGCTTAACTGAATTTATGTTATATAAAAATAAGGGAATTTATGAAGTAAGAAAATGTGGAGTATATTAAATGGATAAAAAAGAAAAAAAGAAAATAATGCTTCCTCCTCATGTGATACAAATTTATATGAAAAAAGCAGGAATGTATTGTTCTGGTTCTTTAGGAACTGATACTTATTATCTATTTTCTCTAATTGATATTTTAATAGGATATATTGAAGAAAAAGAACCAGATTATATGAAGACATACTACCCAGAATACAATGCTAAATTTAAGAAAAAGATGGAGAAGATAAGAAAATCATTACATAAACTAACTCTCTATTATGATTCCCTTCAGGATAAAACTTTGACAGAAGATAAAAAAGAAAAGAAGTTAAAAGAGGGTTTATTTAAACATGCAAGTAAGATTGCCTTAATTCAAACTCAAATCCATGCACTACATAGTTTTCTTATTAATTCAACAAACATTGATAGAATGACAATTCCAAAAGAAAACATCAAAATCCTTGAGCATAAAAACTTCGGAAAAATAGAAACAGCAAAGGTGAAGGAGAAGAAATAGTCTTAGGGAAAGGCGAACATTAATAAATTTGAAATTCTATAATATTAAACACATTTTGTGAGGGTGTTCAGTTACTTCATGGAGGGGAATTATTCCCCTCTCTTTATTTTAGGGCTTAGGGAAAGGTGAACATTAAAGCACACTTTAATCAAAACTTTTTCATTAAAGAAAATCCATTAATTGTTTAATTAGATACTATATTTACTTTACAATTAAACAATTAAGGCTTAGGGTTTTCTGAACAAATACAATATATTTAAATACTACCTATTCTACTTAGTAGATATGGTGGACAAAAAAGTTACTATTAAGATTTCAAAAAGACTACATAAATTCTTAACAATACAAGGATTAAAAAGTGAATCCTACGACGATATAATCTGGAGATTATTCGGGCAGAAAGCATTAACAAAAGAACAATCAAAAGAAATAAAATCGAAGTATGAATCTTCGCTTTAGATAAAATGGAATTAGGATTTTGTATTGATGAAGAAGCGATAAAAAGCCACATTAAATCATGTGAAGGAAAACATATTCAACAGATAGCTTATAGTTCCTACCATGATGCTTTAACTCAGGTTTGCTTTACTTGTAATTGTGTGAGAACTACTTTGAAAGAAGAAGAGGTGCGTGAAAGATAAAATGGAAAGAATAACTAAAAATTTTATTGGTTCTGTAAGTTTTTGTAATACTCTTATGTTTATATCAATTCTTTTTTCATCTACAGATTTTAAACCAGAATTAATTTTTTTATTTAGTGGTTATAGCTTTTTAATTTTATTTTTTACATTTATGTTTAATAAAATGGGAAATAAGAAAAACGAACAACAATAGTTCATAAAAGATAAAATGGTTGAAACAAGAAATAAAGATATAATTTTTC
>CEPX01180837.1_pt1 | contig 10867 bp, 12 predicted proteins | sample 361361 | NCBI WGS metagenome assembly CEPX01 (sample SAMEA2619974, study PRJEB7988) | marine metagenome | biome: marine biome (ENVO:00000447); feature: mesopelagic zone (ENVO:00000213) & marine oxygen minimum zone (ENVO:01000065); material: "saline water (ENVO:00002010), including plankton...
CAGACATCATTCTTATTCCGCCTATGTGATTGGGAGAAATGATATTGTCAGCACCTGCTCTTTTGAGTTTGTTGGTTAGGTGAATGTCTTTAGATCGAGCCACAATTTTAATGGAGTTGCTCATTTGTCGAGCGGTGAGACAAATGACCAGATTGGTATTGTCTTCCCTGGTGCAAATGAATATTCCCCTCGCTTTTTGAATACTCAATCTTTCCAGGAAATCCTCATCGGTACAATCCCCCGAGAGTTTTGGGATTTCCATCAACTCTTCAGGAAGATATTCGAAGCAGTCTGGATTAATATCTGCCAGGACCACCTCCCTTTTTGTGATAGCCAATTCATCGGCAATAGTTGTTCCAACTCTCCCTAGACCACATACGATGTAGTGGTCAGACATCTTACTTATCTTCTTTTCCATTTTTCTTCTGTAAAAACTGCGTCTAACATCACCCTCTATAAACAGTGCGGCCACATTTGATATGAAATAGGTAAATATCCCAACACCCGAGAAGGCCACAAAAACGGTGAACAGGCGACCCATCGGGGAACTGCTTAGGTCAATAACTTCATAAAAACCAATCGTGGTAAGCGTAAGGGTAGTCATGTAAAAAGCATTGAGCCATTGCCAATCGCCAAGGTAAGCGAACCCAATCGTCCCAATAAGGAGAATGCTGAAGAACATAATCCCTGCCAATTTGATTCTACCTAATACATCAATTAGCCACATATTGTCGTTATTATTAAGACCAAATTATGCATTAAGGCATAATTTACACAACGGCTCTGACAGAGAGTGCTTATCGACAGTGACTAAAAAGTATCAGTTGATGAAAGCTTAGCTTTGTCAGAACCAGCCGCCGCAGCGGTGAATATAAATTTAGAGCAAATTCGAAACTATGCTAAAATTATCCGTGCTGACTCTCATCATGATTCCATTTTCACTCAACGCACAATCGGCACTGAGTATTTTGGAAAAGCATTTTGAGTCCTATGGGCAGGAAGAGTGGAATCAGGTGAGAACGATTTCTGTAGATGGCAAATGGGTAGATGAAGACTATCATGCTTATGACATGAAGCTCACCTGGAAGCAACCAGATAAGGTGCGAGTAGAAGGTAAGTATCAGGGGAAGTCGTATGTGGAGGCCTATAATGGACTAATTGGCTGGGTTGTCGCTCCCTGGAAAGATCAATACGAGATCCAGCGAATGGATGATGCAGAAGAAATCGTCATTCGAAATGTTTTTACAGCGGGTAGTCCACTCTACGAACCGCGGGAGCACCTCGAATTTAGCGGATTGATGGACATGGAAGGTGTTCTATACAATACGTTTACCTTAAGTGAAGGTAGTTTTAAACGAGTGTTTTACCTGGATCGTGATTCACATCGTCTGTATTATGAATTGATCGAGAATCAATTTGGTAAGGAGAAAGTATCGGTGCTCAAGGTGATAGATAAATATAAAACATACGGACCCATGCTGGTACCTACATCAGTCATTTTTGAAGGGTTGGACATGAATCGTGAATTCGTGTTTGATGAAATCTATCTGGGCACAGGTGCTAACGACTCGATTTTTGATTACCCAGAAGGTCAGTAAAACGACATCCTACTGATTTGGAAAAACCTTTCCTATGGTAAGAGGAGTTATAGGTACCAAACACTAACTCTTTTTGGTATGAAAGCATTTTGGAACAATCAACTCCTTGCAGACAGTAACGATACGATCGTAATTGAAGGCAATCATTATTTTCCGGCAGATTCTATAAACGAAGAATTTTTCGTGAAAAGCGACACCCACACCGTTTGTCCGTGGAAAGGAACGGCTAGCTACTATACGCTTCAGGTTGATGGGAGTGAAAATAAAGATGCCGCCTGGTATTATCCAGAGACAAAAGAGCTCGCCAAAAACATAGAAGGCTATGTCGCCTTTTGGAAAGGTGTTGAAGTGAAAGAATAATCTGGTGTCATTGCGGAATTTTTATTTCGATATTTTATCCTGAAATAAAAATATCCGCAATCAATTTGACCACCAGAAATAGATTATTTAGAACTCTTGATCGAGCCTCCACCAAACATGGTGAAGCCTTTGATATGGAGTTTATATTCTGAAGATGTTGAGCTTTTTTCTCTCTTATCATCAAATCCACCGAAAATAGAGGTCGTTCCGATTTGAACATCCCATTCTGGAGGAGCGATAATGTCACAACCGCCAAACATGGTGAACACTTGAATTGTGGCACCTTCTACAGGTTTAGCATCTCTCAAGTCAATGTTAGCACCTCCAAAAATGTTGGTTGATTTACCTCCTTCAAATGCCTGACTTGTAATTCGCTGATTGCTGCCTCCAAATATGTTGATGTCGTCAAAGTAATTTTCAGAGAAACCATCCAATCCTTTTGATGCCTTGTTTCTAATAATGAAGGATACACCAACAGCGACAATAATCAGTGGCCAGTAATCTTCAAAATTGACATAATAGTAGCGATCCAGGGTGAAGAAGACCCAAATGACCAAAAAGATGAAGGCAGGTTTTCTATTTCCAGAGAACAAGTTGATCACAGCAATGACTAAGAAAATATTAGCCCAGTGAAAAACATATCTCGGAAGACCAGGGATCAGGTGAAGATTGTCCAGTAACAATACCAGACCAACTAGTACGAGGATAATTCCAAGGAGAGTTCGACGTTTAGTTTCCATTAGATTGATTGTTTGAGTTTCGATGCAATAAAAAGAAGAGTAGAGTTGTTTTTAAAAAATAAGGGGATGAACTGTTGATAACTGTTACCGAAATGTTAATACGACAAAATGACCTGCAGGTTTTATGAACATAGTCAATCTGACATGGTTGTTACTTCGTATGTGTTTGGTACGGCATTTGTTATCGTACTATTAAATGAAAGGAGAATGCTATGAGAGCTGAAGACAGAATACTGATAAAGAACCTGGCTCAAACTGCGGAGATTGTGAATACAATCAATGGCGGGATGTCTCAGGCAAACATGATTCTTGAAAAAGGGGAGGATGAGTGGACCGTAGCTATTCGAGTTCCAGGTGTCAGCCCGGAACGCATGCGAGTAGAAGTTCGCAATGGTCAACTATTCATTTTTCATGTGATGGCAGATGAAAATGCTGCCGAAGTGGAATTACCTTTTCTTCTTGCTGCAGTTGCTTTGGATAAGCGAGTGGATTTCGATGCCATCATTGCAGAGTATGAAGACAAAGAGTTGTTCATAACCATGCCGCTGGATGAAGAGGCTAGTGGATACGAGCGCGAAATAGATATTTTTAAGAGATAGATTCCTTTAGGAATTTTAAAACCAACTTTTCTAAATCCTTCTTTTTGAGTTTCGAGACAATTTTCGATTTGTCTTCAGAGCCTGAAAGAAGGATTTTTTGTTCCTCTTCAGTGAAAAACTTCGCCAGGAACTCTGGCTGTTCATTAACAGGAAGTCCAAAAGTCTCAAGTTCACCAATGGCAGCCTCCAAAATGGCCTGACCTTTTTTCTTACAGGTTTCTACCGGCTTATACTTAGCATTAGAGTCTCGAAGCGCCCACGAAGAGTAGTCAATCTTCAGTTCATGGATTTGTTTGATTTTGCCATCGCTTGCACCAAACACTTTGGTTAAGATGGCTTCTGTAGCACTTTTCCATGCCTCCAGATCAAATTCAGGATCCTTTAGTTGATCTATTTGCTTTTGGAGGAGTTTGATGACTTGCTTTTTCATGGCTTGGTATTAAATCACAAGGTAGCTATTCATACTATGATTAACGAGGACAATCTGCTGAAGTTAAATAAACATCATATTCACCACGGATTAACCGATCACCGTTATACCAAATCACTAATCAGCTAATCCTACTCCAATTCACAGTTCCTTTTCTTTGAGCATCTACTTGTCTGCGAATCACACTGTTTTCAGGGTTTTTGAGATCTGGATCGGCGTTGAGCACATTCGAAGCGACCGATCTGGCCAGTTTTAAGATCTCCGTGTCTTTCCCAAGATCAGAAATCATCAAATCCATCAATCCACTTTGCTGCGTTCCCATCAAATCTCCTGGGCCTCGAAGTTTTAAATCTACCTCGGCTATTTTGAATCCATCCGTGGTGTCTACCATGGTTTGAATCCTGGTTTTTGCTTCTGTGGTCAGTTTGTTTCCTGTCATTAGGATACAAAAAGACTGTTCAGCACCTCTACCTACACGTCCTCTAAGCTGATGAAGCTGCGACAAACCGAAACGCTCAGCATTTTCTATCACCATGATGGATGCATTGGGCACATTGACACCAACTTCGATAACCGTGGTGGCCACCATGATTTTGGTTTCACCTTTTACGAAACGTTGCATTTCCCATTCCTTGTCCTCAGCTTTCATCTTACCATGTACGATTGATAATTGAAAGTCTGGAAAACGCCGACTGATACTTTCATAACCATCCATCAGATCCTTGAGGTCCAAAGTGGAGGATTCTTCAATCAGTGGATAAACGATGTAGACTTGCCGTCCTTTTTCAATCTCCTTTTCTATAAACCCAAACATCTTTAGCCGATGACTATCTCGCATGTGATAGGTTTTGATGGGTTTTCGTCCCGCCGGCAGTTGATCAATTACAGAAATATCCAGATCCCCATAAAGAGTCATCGCCAAAGTTCTAGGAATAGGAGTTGCAGTCATGACCAACACGTGAGGGTAAGCATTATTGCCTTTTTTCCACAATCGGGCACGTTGTGCTACTCCGAAGCGATGCTGCTCATCTATGACGGCAAGACCTAAATTTTTGAACTTCACCTTATCCTCTAACAAAGCATGTGTTCCTACGACAATCGGAAGATCTCCACTTTGGAGCATCTGATCGATCACTTTGCGTTCAGATTTTTTGCTCGATCCAGTTAATCGGGCAATGTGAAGTCCGAGAAGGTCCGCATATTCTTTGAGTCCTTTGTAATGCTGCTCAGCCAGAATTTCTGTAGGAGCCATGAAGGCACATTGCGTTCCATTACTAATAGCTATCAGGATACTCAAGAAAGCAACCATGGTTTTTCCACTTCCCACATCTCCCTGCACTAGTCGATTCATTTGTTTGCCTGACCGGAAGTCCTGGTAAATCTCTTTCACCACGCGTTTTTGGGCATCGGTGAGCTCAAACGGCAAATGATCTTTATAATAAGTATTGAGCAGTTCGCTGTTGTCAAATCGAATTCCTGGGAAGGAGTTGATACGGGTGATTTTTAGTTTGAGGAGGCGAAGCTGAATGTAAAAAAGCTCTTCGAACTTGAGTCGGTACCTCGCCTTTTGCAACTCCTGGCTGGTTTTTGGAAAGTGGATCTGAACCAGAGCCGACTTCTTATCCATCAGATGGTACTGTTCCAAAATGTGAGGAGGTAGCGTCTCATGAATATGGTTCACCGCATCGATCAGCAGCATTTTCATCATTTTACTGATGGTCTTGCTATCGATGAACTTGCGTTTGAGCTTTTCAGAGGTATTGTAGACCGGCTGGAGGTAAGAGCCTTGTTTGGACTTTTCGGTCAGCAATTCTATTTCCGGATGTGCAATGTTGTATTTACTTCCAAACCGAGACGGTTTTCCAAAGACGATGTAAGGAATACCTGGCCGTATTTTTTCTAAAATCCATTTGATTCCCTGGAACCAAACCAAGTCGATAGTGCCTGTTTCATCAGCAAATAGGCCAACCAAACGCTTTTTGTTCCCTACACCAATGGTTTGGAACGAAATGAACTTGCCAATTATTTGAATGAATGGCTGATCTTCTCGAACCTGATTGACTTTGTAAAACTTGGTGCGATCTTCATAGCGAAACGGATAATGCTGGAGGAGGTCTCCATATTTGAAGATGTTCAACTCTTTATTGAGCAATTCGGCCCGCTGTGGACCGACCCCTTTCAGGAATTCAATACTTCGCTCAAAAAAAGATTGCATTTTGCTAAATTAAAACTTCGAAAGTTACTTCAGCATGATTATGGCTATATTTGTCATAAATGGACATAAATCATGAATGTAAGTTTAACTAAGAAACAAGAGGATTACATCAGCGAGCAAATTGCGAGTGGTGATTATCAGAACGCTAGTGAATTAGTCAGAGATGCTCTTCGCCTTCATGAATTATATAGAGATAAAGTAATTCAAGATTTAAAATCGGAAATTCAAAAAGGTTTAGAAAGTGGTTACAGTGATAGATCTATTCTGGATATTATAAATTCGGAAATTGACTAATCAATTAGAAGGATATAGGCTCTCTAGACTGGCAGATAATGATCTGATAGATATTATAACCTATACGAAACAGAAGTTCGGGTCTAACCAGACCAAGAAATATCTTTTAGAGATTAATAGTGTTGTAGAAAGTTTGATTAACAATCCATATTTAGGAAAAAGGAGGCTTGATATTTTACCTGATATTTATACTTTTCCTGTTGGAGCTCATCTGATTTTTTACAAACTGGATGACAAGCAATTACTAATAGTTAGGATTCTACATGAATCAAGAGACTATCAAAAGTATTTTTGATCCTGTATTACTCCCACTTTAATGTTTCCAGCATGTGCAGGGCATCCTCTTTTACATATCGGATTACTGGAGCTAGCGAGTCATTTTGAGTAGCTGTTTTGAAATATAGTGCTCCTCGTAAGAAGTGATTGCTACTATCGGATACGTGGAATTGCAATTGCGTTGGTACTTCACCTTCCAGTTCTGTGAAAGAGGCATAATCTCCGTTCGGTAATTCCAACACACGCTCTTCTATAGAATAAGCTTTTACATTGTGTTGAGATGTTAACTTATAGGAGTCTCCATAATACTCTTCCAACAATTGAGCTTTGTTCTTGATCGGCTTGTAAGTCAATTGTATGGTAGCATCCAGCTCGGGATAATACACATCTACCCAATAACGCTCCGCAATCCAGGAAGAATCCTTCAATATTTTGGCATGAGATGAATACTCAAATTGATAAGGAAAGGTGTCGGCTAAAGCTTGATATTCATGTGATGGTAAATCAATGCGGTTATATCCTTTTGGTTTAGGTAAATAATCATTTGATCTACATCCCACAACAGCGATAGCTGCTACAATCAATATCCAGTTTCTCATCAATCCACAAATTCTTTTACGGAGCCTATTTTTTCAGAGGCAATAAATACCCTAACGCGCTTGATTCTTTTTTGGTCTACGGCTACCACAGTAAATAGTATATGCTGGAAATTAATTTTTTCTCCTGCATGAGGGAGCTTGGTATTGAGCTCCAATAGAAGACCTCCCAAGGACTCACTGTCCCCTTTCACCGCCTCAAATATGGAAGCATCCTCGCCAGTAATTTTACAGAAGTCATTCAAAGAGGTTTTACCTTCAAAAATGTAGGTGTTAGGATCCAGCTTATTATAAGCTATTTCATTGTCTTCATCAAACTCATCATTGATTTCCCCAACGATCTCCTCGATTACATCTTCCAATGTTGTTAACCCAGATATTCCACCGTATTCATCCACCACAATCGCCATGTGCACTTGTTTCTCCTGGAAATCTTTGAACAAATCATCTATTTTCTTACTCTCAGGAACGAAGAAAGCGGGTCGCAACAATGCTTGCCACGTGAACTCTTCTGTTTTGTCTAAGTGAGGCAACAAGTCCTTGATGTAAAGAATCCCTTCAATTTTATCGATGGTCTCGGTATAGATTGGAATTCGCGAATAACCCGTTTTATTCACTTTGTCCATCAAATCATGAAAGTCTGTTTCAATATCAATCGCGGTAATGTCTATTCGGGACTTCATTACCTGTTTTACTGATAATGTGCTAAAGTTCACGATGCCTTTCAGCATGTCTTTTTCTTCTTCAGTAGCTTCTTTATCTGCAGCTATTTCCAACGCATGATTGATTTCATCTACAGATAAGTTGTATCCTTTTCGCTCGATGTTTTTCTCGATGACGTTGCTTAATGTCATCAGCATCCACGAGATCGGTCGCAAAATTTTATCTGCCAAAGAAAGCATCGGAGCAGTAAAACGTGCAAAGCTCATGCTGTTATGGTTAGCATAAACCTTAGGTACAATTTCTCCGAAGAAAATGATCAGAATAGTAATCCCGACTGTCAAAGCCACAATGACAATTCCTCCAGCATCCTTATTTCCCACCACTTTCCAGGTGGCATAGGTGGATATGGTGACAATGAAAATATTGACCAGGTTATTCAAGATGAGAATAGTGGCCAACAGACGCTTTGGGTCAAGAACCAAACGCGAAATGTGTTGCTCACTTTTAACTGTAGAATTCTTCACTTCTTGAATCTGATCATGACTAAGTGAAAAGAATGCCACCTCTGACCCTGACACGAGGCCAGATATTAGTAATAGAAATAGAATCCCCAAACCATTAACCAGATAGAAGGTAATGGGTAGCTGAGTAATTGCCAGTAAAATTATCGAGGGATAAGGATCGTCTAGTGCGGTCTCCAAATAGGTGTAGTTAAGTTAAACATCAAAAAGGCAGATCGTCTGTCACGTCTTCTTCCACTGGAGAATCCATTGCAGCGCCGCCACCTTGAGTACTATTGGATGTACTTGCCGGTTGTGCTTGAGGTTCCATTCCCATACCTCCGGAGTTTCCTCCTGTGGATCTGCTGCCTAGCATGGTCATGTTGTCACCAACCACTTCTGTGGTGTATCGTGTGATCCCGTCCTTTTCCCAGGAACGAGTTCTGAGTTTTCCTTCAATGTAAACCTGGTCACCTTTTTTTAGGAATTTCTCAGCGATTTCCGCCAGACCTCTCCACAAAACGATGTTGTGCCATTCAGTTTGCTCACGACGCTCGCCGGTGTTACGGTCTTTGTAAGACTCAGATGTAGCTATCGGGAAACTGGTCACTACTGCGCCATTTTCCAAATGTCTAACTTCAGGATCGCGTCCTAAATTTCCTACCAAGATTACTTTGTTAACTCCTGCCATGAACTAAAAATAAATTAAAATACTGCTCGTTGCAAATGGTTTACTATGACTTTTGGTCGTGGCAAAGTTAATACTTCTTCCCAGCTATAAATAGTTAATCCAAATTCTTTGGATAATTGCTCCAGATCGGACTGATTTTTAAGATGCAAATGGATGAAGTGAACCCACAACTTTCGGTGACTTAACAGATGCTTGACTGGCCCGACTATTTCTTGAATATCCCCTTTTTCCACCAGTGAAACCTGACCAAAAAGTGCCTCATCATCCAGTGCCTTGTCTGAGGTGATCGCTTGAAACTCGAAAAGGCCATTCCAGATGCTCTCGGTTCGGGCCTTCATTAAGGTGTGCCTCTCATGTTCATATACTATATAATAAATGAACTGTTCTTTTACCTTGACCTTCTTGCTTTTGATTGGCAGTGAACTCTGTTTGTTATGTGAATTGGCATAACAGGTGGCTTGAAAGACACATTCGGCACACTTGGGATTAGCCGGAGTACATATAGTAGCACCAAATTCCATAATTCCCTGATTGAAGTCACTTGGGTTATCCGCCGAGATTACGTCATTCAATACTTTTTCAAAATACTTTCGGTTTTTAGCATCGGCTATATCCTTTTTAATGCCGAAATACCTCGATACAAATCGGAAGACATTACCGTCTATCACTGGAACGGGCTCCTCGAAAGAAAAAGACGCAATAGCTGCGGCTGTGTATGGCCCGATTCCCTTGAGTTTGAGAATTTCATGATAGGAATCAGGAAACTTCCCTACTAGATCCTGAGAAATATGTTGTGCTGTAGCGTGCAGATTTCTTGCTCTGGAGTAATAGCCGAGCCCTTCCCATAGTTTGAGAACGTCTTGCTGATTGGCATTGGCCAGGTCGTGGACAGTGGGATAGTCCTCCATAAAACGATTATAATATGGAAGCCCCTGTTCAATTCGAGTTTGTTGAAGGATTATCTCCGAAAGCCAAATTTTATAAGGGTCTTTGGTGTTTCTCCAAGGCAAATCTCTCTTAGCACTTGAATACCAAGTAATTAGCGTAGTACTGAATGGATTATCGATAGTATTGAAGTATTTATCTTAAATATGAACATTAGTTTTTTATTTACCCTCACCAAAATTAAATTTGGGCGCCGGAAAAAGAAAGCGATCAATTTTTAATAAAAGAGAAAGAAGTGACTAAAGCGGACGTGATCAATGAGATATCCGATAAGACGGGTATCGACAAAGCAGATGTACAAGCAACAGTGGAGGCGTTTTTCACTACAGTGAAAAATGCGATGGCCGACGGGGATAACATCTACGTGAGGGGATTTGGAAGTTTTGTAAACAAGAAGAGAGCAAAGAAAATCGCTCGAAACATTTCTAAAAACACAGCCATCGTTATCGACGAGCACTATGTGCCAAGTTTCAAACCATCAAAGATTTTTACTGAGAAAATCAAAAACAGCGCGAAGCTTAAATAAGCTAGATAAATGAATCGCCAACAGATTATTCTGACTGTAGGGGCGTTATTGGTAGTCATCCTCCTATATCAATTACCAAGAGTAGTTGTAGAGAATGAAACCACTGTAGAGGTAGAGACACATGACTTTTCGATAAGTGATACAGATCAAGCAACCTTTACCGCTCTAAGACAGCAACTTAAAGAGTCGTCGGATACAAAAAAAAGTATTAACTTTGCGGACTCTTTAGCAAAACTCTCGCTGAAGTATCAGTTGATAGATAGTGCGGCATCTTATGCTCGCATGATTTTGACACTTGATGGTTCGCGAGAAGCGGTAGCGAAAGCCTCGATGATTTATTATCAGGCGTTTCAAGCAACTACTGATGCAGAACAATCTAAAGAGTTGGCTTTGGAAGCAAAAGCTGGTTTCGAAGCCTTGCTGGTAGAAGACCC
>CEPX01415022.1_pt1 | contig 10866 bp, 8 predicted proteins | sample 361361 | NCBI WGS metagenome assembly CEPX01 (sample SAMEA2619974, study PRJEB7988) | marine metagenome | biome: marine biome (ENVO:00000447); feature: mesopelagic zone (ENVO:00000213) & marine oxygen minimum zone (ENVO:01000065); material: "saline water (ENVO:00002010), including plankton...
ATTTAGAAAATGCTAGAATTCCAACTGAAAAAGCTCACGGTCTTCAGATAATGAAGATGGTAGAAGCTTTTCAAGGTCAGGGAGTTGACGTAGAATTGGTGGTGGCTAAGCGGGCTAATAATCAACTGGAGCATGAAGATCCTTTTAATTATTACGGTCTTAAAAAAAGATTCAAAATTAAAAAATTACCGCTAATAGATTTAGTTGACCTTGGTCTCTCAATTAAAGGCTTAAGCGTACCATTGCAAAATACTTCGTTTGCCATCTCAGCATTTTTTAGCTTACTGTTTAGTAAAGCAGATATTATTTATTCTCGAGATGAATTTTCTTTGTTCTTATTAAGTTTTTTTAAAAAAAATTTGGTTTTTGAACTTCATACTTTTACTGAAAGCAAAAAATTATACAAAATGATTTTATTCAAATTTCTTTTTCGCAGAGTAAAAAAAATAGTTGTTATCACTAAAGGTCTTCAGGGTTTACTAGAGAATCAATTGGGGGTAAGTCAAGATAAAATTGTGGTATCGGCCGATGCTGTAGACCTAAAACAATTTGTAATTTCCAAAACTAGAAAAGAGTGTCGCGACCAATTAGGTTTACCGCTTGATAAAAATATTATTTTATACACGGGGCATTTATTTGGTTGGAAGGGAGTAAACCGATTGGTTGAATCATCCAGTTATTTAGCCGATAATGATTTAATAGTTATAGTTGGCGGCATGGAACATGATCAAAAAAAATTAAATAAATTTATTTCAGAAAAAAATTTAAGAAATATTTTAATCGTTGGTTATAAACCGCCAAAGGATATTCCAGTTTACCTTAAAGCCGCCGATATCCTAGTATTACCTAACTCAGGCAAGAATAAAATTTCTGAACATTACACTTCACCAATGAAGATGTTTGAATATATGGCCGCTAACAAACCGATTGTTGCTTCGGACATTCCGTCGATCAAAGAAGTTTTAAATTCAGACAATGCAGTGCTAGTTGCACCAGATGATTCCTCAGCCCTAGCAGATGGTATTAAAAATATTTTATCCAACGAAGAGCTAGCAGAGAAGGTTTCCCAGAATGCCTATACTACGGTTCAGGATTACACCTGGGATAAAAGAGCTAAAAAGGTGTTAAATTTTATTTCCTAAACGAGTATACCTTCTGAAACTAATAGTGATAAATAACGTCATAATTATATGAAGTGGAAAATATTTTGGGATGAAAAAATATCTGAAATTGCCAAAACTTCCAAATCTGTTTTGGATGTTGGAGGTGGCAACAGATTTCAAAAAGGAATGAAGGAATATGAGGCCTTGTTTAGTCAAGCTGATTACAAAACTTTAGATAATGTACCTGACTATAAACCAGATATTATCGGGGATATCAAGAATATTCCTTTAGCTGATGCTAGCCTTGATGCTTTAATTTGTCGGGCGGTTCTGGAACATATTGATGATCCTTTTAAAGCAGTGGCTGAAATGCACCGTGTTTTAAAGCCCGGTGGCAAGTGTTTGGTATCAGTACCATTTTTATACCCTTATCATGCGGAAAAGGGCTATTATGGCGATTTTTATCGCTTTACTGCCGATGGTGTTAAGTATATGTTTAGGGATTTTTCTAAAATTGAAATTTTTAAAGTTAGAGGTATTTTTGAGACCATTGTTAATCTATTCCCGGTTAGTCCAATCCGTCGGTTTTGTCGGCCAATAGCCAGAATTTTAGATAATTTACTACCTTCTAAAAACCAAACGTCGGGGTATAATGCTTATATGATCAAATAATTTATATTAGATATATGAAGATATTTATTCTTAATCCATTTCTTTTTACGGGAAAACTTAAAACGCTGTCACGTCGACGTCAGCCGCTAGGCTTGGCTTACATTGCCAGTTTGCTTCGTGATAAGCATGAAATTAGACTCTTGGATGCTAACGTTCTTAAGTTAGATTTTGCCAGTACTATTGAAAAAATTAGAAAGTTTAAACCGGACATGCTTATTTTAACCTCAACTCCCATGGACCGTTGGGAGGTACCATCGCATGCCCACATTAAGTTATTGATTGATAATTTGGTAAATACTATCAATAGTGTAGAAATCAAGCATACTATATTACTTGGTTCACATGGTACGGTGAAACCGGAATGGATTTTAGAAAGAGCCAAAGTTGATTATGTCATTCGTGGCGAACCAGAACTAACCACCGTAGATTTAGTAAATACCTTGGTTGCTGGTGGAGATACTTCAAACGTCGCCGGCATCTCTTATGTTAAAGACGGCCAGATCACTAATAACCCTGATGCCAGACGGAATAAAAGTTTAGATGAGATGCCTTACCCGGCTTTTGATTTATTACCAATGGACAAGTACAGCTATTCTTTCCCTGATATTCCTAAACCATTTTCTTTGATGATCACTTCCCGTGGTTGTCCATTTAACTGTACTTATTGTTTAAAAAAGATGATGGATAAACTTTACATTGTTCGCAGTCCGGAAAGTGTAGTAGCAGAGATGAAGTACTTGGCAGAAAATTATGGGATCAAGGGAATATATTTTCAGGACTGGGAGTTTTTGATAATTCATTCACGAGTAGAAAAGATCTGCGATTTAATTATTGAAGCCGGTTTAGATATTAAATGGGGCGCCAATGCCAGGGTTTCTGATTTAACAGATGAACGAGTAGCTAAAATGAAAAAAGCTGGCTGTGTCCGAATTAACATTGGTTTTGAAAGTGGCTCTCAAAAAGTTTTAGACATGGCCAAAAAACAGGTTAAGATGTCTGAGACCCAAAATTCAATTGATATTTGTAAAAAGCACAACATTAATATTGGTGCCTATTCAATTTTGAATCTTCCTGGTGAAACCAGGCAGACGATTGCTGAAACCGAAAAATTTTTAGCTGATAATAAAATAAAAACGATGTGTGCTCCTAACTTACCAATCCCTTATTTTGGAACGGAAATGTATCAGATGTTAAAAAAACAAGAAGGTAAAGATTTTGACTGGGAAAATTTAGAAAAATATGCCGGCCGTGTTGGCGTAGCTCAGCCACCGTGGTTAGCCAGAATTTACCGTTGGCACTATAAATATAAATACAATTTTGGTAATTTTTATTTCCTAAAGCCGGAATTTTATACTCGGCTAGTAAAATTTGTCCGCTCAGCATTATGAAACAATTGTTAGTTTTAACCAGGTCGTTATCGGTGACTGAAGGGCAGGGGAGATACTCTGTGGAAATGCTGAAGCAGTTAAGTAGTGATTTTCAAATCACTGTTTTTACTTCGGAAAGACCAAGGTCTGACGAACATGATTTAGACGGTTTGAAGTTGAAAATTTACGATTTACCGGCAATAGAAAAATTAACAAAGCCGTTGATTTATCTACGGCAAACACTTAAAATTTTACCTTATTTTTTAAAAGCAGATTTAGTTCATTTTTTTTCTGATTATCCTTACTGTACTTTTTTTAGTTTCATTCCAGCTAAATTTAAAAAAAGATTTATTACCGTTCACGGTACTTACGGTGTTGCCCCGTTGGACAATAAACGTTCTCGTGGTCTGTTAATAAAATCCTTTAAAGTGGCTTACAAAGTTATATGTGTTAGTAATTTTACTAAGCAACAAATTACCAAAAGGATAGAACTCAATAATTTAGAAGTCATTAGTAATGGAATTAACTTGGATGAATTTACCAGTCAAGGCCAGTTAGTTGATCGTCATGGTCAAGAAGATTTTCCGATTGTCCTAAGTGTCGGTAACTTGAAACATCGTAAAGGTTATCATGTTACTATTGCCGCTATGGCCAAGGTTAAAAAAGAAATTCCCGACGTTAAATATTTTATTGTTGCCAGTAAACCAGACGCTGACTATTTTAATCAACTTGAGGAATTAACCGCTAAACATGGATTAGAACAAACTGTTATATTTTTACAAAATTTATCTGATAATGAGCTAAAAGATTTCTATCAAAAATGTAATCTTTTTTTGTTAACGCCAATTGTTGTCAGTAAAAATAAGTTTGAGGGTTTTGGTTTAGTTTATTTAGAGGCTAGCGCCTATGGTAAACCAGTTATTGGTACTAAAGGTTGCGGTGCCGAAGATGCCATCAGAGATGGTTATAGCGGTTTATTAGTTGAACAAGAGAACATTGACCAAACTGCTCAAGCAATTATTAAAATTTTAAAAGATAAAGACTTCTCACAAGAATTAGGAGTCAATGGTAAAAAATGGGTACGACAATTTGATTGGTCAGAGGTTATTGAAAAATATAAAAAAGTTTATGGTTAAGGTTTTAACAAATAAATTTAATTATTTTAGAAATTTAAAGTTTGTCAGAGATGTATTTACCTTACAAGTAGGATCTTTTTTTGGTACAGCTATCGCCTTGGTAGCCTCGGTTATCTTTGCCCGTGTCTTAGGAGCTGAAGTTTATGGAAATTATGCTTTGATTTTTGCTTTTACTGCTTTAGTTGGTATTTTTATGGATTGGGGGATTGGCTATGCCACTATTACCTTGTTGTCTGAGGCATATGCTAACGGTAATAAAGACGAAGTAAAAGATATTCTAACCTATTTTTTAAAAGTTAGTTTAATTTCTGTATTAACCGTTGGTTTTTTAGCAATTATTCTAGCTCCCTGGTTAACCAATATTTTATATCATCAACCACAAATTGGTAACTTAGCTAGATTAATTTTAATAGCTGTTATTATTCGTACATTTTTTTCTTTACTGGTAATTATGCTTCAAGTATTAAGAAAAATAAGGTACTTAACAGTAGTAGAAAATATTAATAAATTATTTTTAAATCTTATTCCGGCTATTTTTGTTTTATTAGGTTTGGGTCTTTGGGGGATTGTTTGGGGTCACTTATTGACCACGATAGTTTTTATGTTTTTTTCGTTATGGGTATACTTTCATTTTTCTCGGCGTAATAAATTAGTCCCATCATTGGTAGAAATATATAAAAACTTTAGTAAAGTAAAAGTTTCTAAATATTTTAAATTTGGTTTTACTATTGCAGTTGATAAAAACATTGCTAACTCTTTTGCTATTTTACCTTTAATTTTTTTAGGTTTTTTAGGAACACCAGAGCAAGTTGCTAATTTAAAAATAGCGATTGCTTATTTAACATTACCAAAAATATTTTTAGGACCAATTGCCAGACTATTACAAGTTCAATTACCTAAAGCTAAGGCTGCTAGCGCTAGAGATTTAAAAAGTAATTTTTATAAATCGTCATTTTATACTGGTATAATTTTTATTATTTTAACTTTAGGTTTTTTAGTGATTGCTTCAGTGCTTATTAAATTTTTATATGGGCGTGAATTTATTCCAAGTATTAATTTAGTTTATGTTTTAAGTCTTAGTACTATCATGGCAGGATTTGCCGTTGGTTACAGTTCATTATATAGAACGATGAATAAAATGAAGACAGTGATAGCAGCTAATGTCACTAATTTAGTTTCTGGCCTCGCTTTATTTATTTTTATATTGCAATTTATGTCACCTTTAAAAAGTGTTATCACTCTGATAATTTATTGGGCTCTTTTTTCCTTAGTAGTTAATTTTTTTCTGTTAAGAAATCAATTAAATAAAATACAGCAAAAAGCATCATGAGAATTTTATTTATCACACACATATTTTCTGACATCCATGTTGGCGGGGAGGTCCAAGGTGCTTGGGGGTTATCACATGAACTGGCCAAGCTAGGTATTAAAATTTATGTAGTGTCTTGCTTTACCGAGATTAAAGAGTCCAAGCTTCATCCTAATATTAAAGTTTATACAGTTCCGGGGTGTCAAAAAATTCCTAATTTCACTAAACCATATATGCTAAAAACATTTTTTTATTCCCTGCCATTAATATTTTTTAAAAAAATAGATATTATTCATTTAATACCAACTAATGGTCCTCATCCTTTTAGTCGATTTAAACTTAGACCATTTGTTTCAACTGCTGACCTACCGTACGATTATGAAGATAAAGAGTTTCTTGACGACATTAATTATGACCGTCAAAAAAAATGGGAAGAAATTTCTTTGCCACAACCTAAGTATGGCCTATTAGAAAAAATATTTAATAAGTTTTCTCATTACTTTTACAAAATTTTTATTCCTGATGAAAAGTTTCCTCGCGGCGTTGATTTGTACGCTGTTAGGGAAACAAAAATTATTGATGACTTAAAAGCTAAGGGTTATAAATCTGATTTTGTTTTTTTCCCCATGGCAGTTAATGCTGAAAAATTTAATTTAGATTACAAGTCTAATATAGAAAAAGATAATAAAGCTATTACTTTTTTATTTTTAGGTATGCTATCAAAGAGAAAAGGTCTCCATTATGTTATTCAAGCCTTTAATTTACTTTGTCAAAAATATAAAAATGTTAAATTAATTATTGCTGGTGAAGGAGCCCCTTCAAGTGAAGCTGATTTTAAAAAATTAGCTGGAGATAATAAAAAAATCGAATTTGTCGGAAAAGTAGTCGGAAATAGACGACTTGACTATTATGCTGTTTGTGATGTTTTCGTGTCTGATGCCTTGGGTCAATTTGGTATTTATAAAGTCCATATCGAGGCCATGGCAATGGGAAAACCAGTGATTTTATCAAAGAAGTATGATACAATTAACTTTGAGAATAGTGGTCTTGGAATTTCTATAAATCATGGTAATATAGAGGAGTTATCTAAAGCCATGGAGCATTTTATCTTATATCCTTCTCATATATCACAATTCGGCAAAAATGCTCGTCAATTTGTCGAGAAAAATACTAATTTTAGCCAATTAGCTTTAAGAATCAGAGATTCTTATTCTTCGTTATTATTAAGAAATTCTTAACAATATGCGTTTTTTTATTACAAATCCAATAGGGTATTATGGCGAAAAGCACATTTTAAGCCCAATTGGCATGCTCAGTATAGCCACGGTTGCCAAACAGTATGGCGCGGAGGTTAAGTATATGGATGCTTATTTGGATAATCCAAGCCCAGAAGAGTTTCAAGGCATGGTCAAAGATTTTAAGCCAGACGTTATTGGAATATCTTTTAATGTTGAAGACCGCATTGCCGCTTTTGACACGGCTAAGCTTGCCAAAGCAGCGCGTCCGCAGTCACTGGTGGTACTGGGTGGTCCTTTTCCCACCATGGTTCACCGAGATATTATTGATAAGTTAGATTATGTTGATGTGGCAATTCGCGGTGAAGGTGAGAAAACAATTGTTCAGTTATTTGAAGTTTTAGAAGGCAAAAGGTCAATGGCGGAAGTTAAGGGTATAACTTATCGAGAAAATGGTAAGACAATTATTAACCCTGCTCAAGATGCTGTCAAAGATTTGAATGACTTGCCAATGCCGGATTTCTCACTGGCTAACAATCATAAGTATAAATCTTATATTCCACAGGAAGAAGAATATGATGACTTAGATAAGATGTCCATTGTTCGTCAGAACAAAACTGAAAAGCCAATGGCTAATTTAATTTTTTCTCGTGGTTGTCCGTTTAACTGTGTCTTTTGTTCAGCCGAAGCAATGTGGACCAGAACATTAAGAACATTAAAAGTAGAAAATTGTTTAAAGCAAGTAAAGTATTTTTTAGATCAAGGAATCACCGATTTTGTTTTTCAGGACGATCATTTAATCGCCAATAAAAAATGGTTTCATGAGTTAGCCGACGGTCTAAAGAATCTAGACAGTCGAATACGTTATGCTTGCTTGGCTAGGATTGATTCAGTTGATGATGAAACAGCTAAGAAACTTTACGAAAGTGGTTGCCGAATGATTACCTTAGGTATAGAAAATTTAAGCAACAATTCTTTGAAGCTAATGAAGAAAAAGATTGGTATAGATCAAACTTTTAAGTGTCTCGAAACTCTCAACAGAAATAAAATTATTGTTCGTGGTGGTATTTTAATTTCCACTCCTGGTGAGACCCTCGATGATGTTTCAGAAAATGTCAGATTACATAAAAAATTAAGAAAGTATTTGATTGAAGCTGGTGGTATTGGCGCTTTAAGAATTTATCCTGGTGCTGAATTAGAAAAAGTAGCTGAAAGAAGAAATCAAATGAATTTTAGTTGGGTTGAACCGTTTGAAGACAAGCGTAACTATTTAATGTCAACGCCAACACACATTCCATTATTTGAAAATATTCCTCACGAGACTGTTTTACCACATCTTATTAAAGAATCTTTAAGATATAATGATCATTATTTAAGTCGAGTATTAATCAGACAGCATATTTTTCGAATTGGTGATCCAGAAAAAAGAAGTTTTTTTAATAAGACCAATGAGCGCTTGTTAGCTTCTAAAGGAATATTGGTATATTTATTTAGTGGTTCAATTTTGAAGTTTGCCGAAAGAATAAAATTTTTGTTTCAAGTATTGACCCAGAAGGAAGCGCGGGTTACCTAGATGGTAAAAAATAAAAAGATTTTGATTTTCGGTAGTAATGGTATGTTGGGTAGTGAGTTTGTAAGGTTTCTTGACAAAGACTATGAATTGATTTTACCTACACAAAAAGAGTGTGACATTGCTGAGTTACCAGAGGTGAAACAGTATATTAAAAAAGGAATAGATCTAGTAATAAACTGTGCTGCTATTAGTAATATAGATTACTGTGAAAAAAATCCTAAACAAGCAGTAAAAACAAATTTTTTAGGCCCAGCTAATCTGTTAAAAATCTGTCAACAAAAAAATGTTCCCCTGATGCATTTTGGGTCTACCCAAGATAAAGATTTGATAAATGTTTACGCAGTTACTAAATATCTATCAGTTAAGTTATTTAATAAAAAAATTTATAAAAAGTTTTTTGTTTTTCGGACGGACTTACTGTTTGGTGGCGGAAAACATAAGGATAAAAATTTTGTAGGATTTTTACTGAAATCTTTAAAAACTGGACACCGGATAGAACTTACTAATAATCGGTATAGCTCGCCAACTTATATTAAAGATCTAATAGATTTTTGTTGGAAAAAATATCAAAATAAACAGTTTGGGATTTATGAAGTTGGTAATCAAGGTCGGGTCACCCGTTGGCAACTAGCTAACGAAATAGCAAATATTTTAGGGAAAAAACATAAATTTTTTATCAATAATAACTTCAAAGAAATTGCCCCGAGAGTTAAAGACTCATCAATTAAAACTAAACACTTAAGATCTTATAAATTAGCTTTAAAAGAATACATACATGAAAGTTACCTTTAATCCGCAAATGAAATTACTCTGGAATTGGGATCGTGTTAATGACTGGTTAAAAACAGGCGATAACGTACCGGTACTAATCGAGATTTCACCAACAAACTACTGTAATGCTAAATGTCCGTGGTGTTTTTATGGTGGTACTCATAGCGGTGACGGTATTAATAAAGATGTAATGCTTAGAACCTTATCTGACATGGCTTCAATGGGTATTAAAGCTATTTCCTGGACTGGTGGAGGAGAACCAACTCTACATCCAAATATTAACGAATTTAATGAAACTGCTCATAAACTTGGTTTTTCTCAAGGACTTTTTACTAATGCTTTAAGTTACGAAAAAAATAGAATAAATCCAGAATTTTATGATTGGATTCGTATTTCTTTAACCGAGAAATTTATGGATGGTATTGATCGTAAATTACTCAAAGAATATACCAGCAGTAAAACACCAATAGGTATTTGTTTAAATGTTACTGAAGAAAGTTATCCAAAAGCTTATGAATATGCCAAACAAGCCAAAGAGTTAGGAGTTTATTATTTTCAAGTTAGACCAGCTTTAGCCAAAACCTATGATAAACAGAAGAATCTTGAAATACCTTATAAGCTGAAAGAATTAGAAGACGAAAATTTTAAAATCATTTTATCAGAATATAAATTTGAAGATGCTACAAAACCTAGAACTTATGATACCTGCTACGGCCATAATTTTTGTCCAGTAATCGATTTTCGAGGTGATGTCAATGTTTGCATGTACAAGCTTGGTAAGGAGCCATATATTTTTGGTAATTTGAATGAACACAGTTTTCTTGATATCTGGAAATCAGATAAAAGAAAAAAGATTAAAGCTTGTAAATTAGTTGATAATGATTGCCAAGTATGTTGCAAAGATCATGAAATAAATAAATTACTTTATCATATTAAACATCCTGACCGTGAGTCTAATATTGATTTTATATGATGAGTTTTAAAAATCAGGGAATTTCAGTTATTGTTCCTGCCTACAATGAAGAAAAAGCAATCTCAGGAGTTATTGATAACTTAAATAATTTTTTTAAAGATTATAAACATGAGATTATCATTGTTAATGATGCTTCAGCTGACAAGACAGCAGAATTAGTAAAGTCTAAACCTGTCAGATTAATTAATCATCCTTATAATAAGGGTTATGGTGCATCATTGAAAACTGGTGTAAAAAATTCTAAATATGATTGGGTATTATTTTTTGATGGTGATGGCCAGCATCAAGCCGAAATTTTGCAACCGGTGTTAGAAAAAATTGATCAGTTTGATATGGTCGTTGGTTCTCGGGTTGAGTATAAAGGTCCAAAATCTAGAATGCCCGGTAAGAAAATATTACAGTTGATAGCTAATGTATTAGTTGATAAAAAAATTCCTGATTTAAATTCAGGATTAAGAGTTGTTAAAAAAGATTTATTTTTAAAGTTTGTTCATATCTTGCCTAATTCATTTTCTTTGTCAACAACAATCACTTTAGCTTTTTTCAAAGAAGGTCTTAACGTTGGTTATGTTCCAATCCATATTCAAGAAAGAAAACCAGGTAGTCACAGTTCCGTTAAATATTTTAGAGATGGTTTTAAAACAATTCTATTAATTTTAAGAGTTATTATGTTGTTTAATCCACTTAAAATATTTATGCCAATTAGTTTATTTTTAACTATTTTTGG
>CEPX01155859.1_pt1 | contig 10860 bp, 15 predicted proteins | sample 361361 | NCBI WGS metagenome assembly CEPX01 (sample SAMEA2619974, study PRJEB7988) | marine metagenome | biome: marine biome (ENVO:00000447); feature: mesopelagic zone (ENVO:00000213) & marine oxygen minimum zone (ENVO:01000065); material: "saline water (ENVO:00002010), including plankton...
CTTCCACCGGAGTCAAGCTCCAAGACGGAACTTATAATGTAGACCTTAAGATAGTGCAGGCCTCAGGAGTAGTAACTTCTTTGGTCTCCGGGACCTCTACTACCCCGCATACCTTTGATCTTTCGACAGCAAATAACTTTACCTATACATTAGCTACAAACCCAACTGTGTTCCATCTTGCGAACGTTACACAAGGCCAGAAATTTATAATAAGAATAGAACAAGACTCTGGCGGGGGGAATGACATAACGTGGTTCTCAACAATTAAATGGGCGGGAGGGTCAGCTCCCACGGAAACTACAACAGGCGGAAAGGCAGATGTATTTGGCTTTATAGCTATAGAGACGGGCCTTTATGATGGTTTCGTTATAGGACAAAATATATAATGACAACATTAACGGTACAGGTTGAAGCCAATCAAGATGATGGCGACCGATATTATGATGATGGGCTAGGGCAGTATGTTTTCTCCAATAGCAACAACTACAATAGAATAGGATCGGACAATCCTATGATGGGGGCATATGCTACAACCTGCTATTTCCGATTCTTGGACGTAGATATCCCCTCGACCGCTACCATTAATTCGGCTAAACTTCAGTATAAACTTAGTTCTAACTACTCTTTCAGTAGTAAGTCGTGCAGAATATATGCTGCGACCGGCGCAGCTATTACCTCTGATGCCGAAATGACAGCCGCCCAAGCCGCCAAGACAAATGTCTATACGACGTGGAATCTGGCAACGTCTACTTCCAGCGACTTTCTCGATTCTCCCGATATCACCGCTGTCGCAACCGGAATCATTGGCTTACCCGGTTGGGATACCAGTACCAATAATGTCACCATCCTTTTAATGAACCCAACAGAAGCAGACATGATGGATGCTTGGGAAATGCGGGTAAAGGCTCACGAAGTAAGCAGCGGAGCGGACGCCCCCAAGCTAGTGATAGATTATACGGAGGCGGCGGGAGCTACTAGCAATCCGGCGTTTTTACTATTTTTAGATAATTAAGGAATAGAGAATGACAGCACAAATACCAGTCCCGACCAACCTTAATGTCAAATCTATTATGGATTTAACCGGAGCAGGGCCAATGTCTGTCGATATAGCCAATGGCATTTTGGAGGTTCATGGTATTACCCAAGAAGTCCTTGACGACGCGATGGTGATCTATTATGCAGATGAGGAAACTTATTATATACAGCCATTAAGAGATGGAAAAAAGTCTTTCTTTAGCACAAATGTTTACCAGTTTATTTCAGATAGATATTCAGTTCAGGTTCAACAAATGTTTCAGGCTCTTTTGACTGAAGCCAGCATTGGCGGTTTGACAAATAGAATAGCATATATACAGCAGCTTCTTGATTGGGTAAAAACTATTGTGGCAGCTAACATAGTCGCTGATGACGCTGTAGATGCGGCGGTCACCTCCGAAGAAATAGAAGCCGTTACCTTAGACCTGACTCCCTTTGAGATAACAAACCCCGACATAACCGTAAAGGCAGCAATTGCCATAGTGGACTAAAATGTTTTCATTATTGCCCTTCTCAGTAGCCCCGTTTTCCTCTTTAGGAATTACATCTGTTCAGGCGACCTCATTACTTGAGGCCATAGCAACCCTGACAGCAGAAGGGACCGTTGTCGTTGGGGGCGCCTCTTCGATAGAGGGGGTTGCCACACTAGGGGCAGATGGAACACTCACCCTGAGTGGAAAAGCCGAGCTATCAGCGGTCATTGATATTTTGGCAAACGCAACATTAAGAGCCGATGAAGTTAAGGTTTTTATATGGACGGCACCCCCAAGGGCGACCACTTGGACTATTCCAGTAGATGTTGGAGTTTCCACATGGACTATACCAGCAAAAGTTGGGACTTCTACATGGGTTATACCCAATTAGTTGGTGTAATTTATTAAGACAGAGCTTTTAGAAAGGCACAAATGGGAATTTTATCAAACCAAAGACTTGTTAAGCAGCCCTCCGAAACCCGAAAGTTCGGAATGGAGTTTAGTAATCTGCTTGAGACAAGCGAAACGGTAAGTGGTATAACAACCATTGCTTCAGAAAAAATAGATGGTTCGGCTACAGACTTAACGATTTCAACCACTGGAATTGATACGTCTCCCACCAGCAGCAAGAACAGCCTCGTCACCTTTTGGGTTGCGGGAGGCACGACTGGAAATACTTATAAGTTAGAAATATTAGTCAATACTTCTTCTAGTGCTATTCTAGAAGGAGATGGAATCCTTTATGTAACGGATAGATAACATGAGCTGGCAAAACACAAGCTTATTAATGCTGCGCACTATGCTCAACGATGCTGGTGTTAGCGAAACCAGATATAGCACGCAGAGGCTAGAAGAGCTTTTAATTACTAGTGCATATTTTTTACCACTAGAAATTAACTTCGACACAGAATATACTGTAAATGTAGCCTCATATTCTATTAGCCCAGATCCCGGAGGGTCAACCCCACCCGGAGATGGAGACGAGTTTATTTCATTTATGGTGCTAAAGGCTTCGTGTCTAGCAGATGAAGGAAACTTCAGGACTGCGGCGCTGCTACAGGGTGTTAATGCCAGAATAGGTCCGGCTCACTTAAACACCTCACAGTATGGGGTGCAATTGGCGACACTATTAACGCAAGGACCCTGTAAATCTTTTGAAGATTTAAAAGAGCAATATAACTTTAGTTATGAAGGAAAGAAGATTATAAGAGCGGTGATGTCTCCCTTTGCCGCGAACAAGTTTGATCCCCGAAGTATGTTGGGCTCTATGGGAGAGGCAGATACAGAAAATCCATTCCGTAACAGAGGTGGTTACGGTTATTAATTTAAAGAGGTGATAAAATGGCAAGCTTAATGGTTTTCCAGCCGAAGGGTGCGGGAACAGAGCATAAAGAAGGTACGTTATTGGTTCAGGCTACTGTTGCCGCTGGCACAGACTGGTACGGAAGTAATTATGAAATTAACTCCAGTATCTCCGGACTAGCAACTGGTATCCTTAATGAAGACTACAGAAACAACAACACAGGTTGTGCTCCTTGCTTCTCACAGTGCGGCCCGTGTCAGTAAAGTACAATGGCTAAAAATTATTTTGCTGGAATTATAACCAGCGACATGAAAAATTTGTTTAACAATGCTATAGACGCATTGCTAGAAGATACTGCGCTTACACTTCCCTGCACCATATACTATGGTATTACAAAATGGGAAGACTGCGACAACTGTCTTTATGATCCAATTGGAAAAAAGTCATCAAATAGATTCCAGAACGGTGGTCCGGTTCCGTTTCCTATGGGGGGAATTTGTCCGGTCTGCAACAGTGCAGGCAAGAGGCCTGTTATAAGCACAGAGACTATATATTTAGGTGTTATATTTGATTATAAAGAGTTTTTACAAATGTCTACCCCTGTAAATAATCCAGACGGACTCATACAAACTGTAGGCAAAAAGGAAGTTACTCCCCAAATTAAAAGAGCGAAAGAAATACAGGTAGCTACAAATATAGCAGCTTACGCAGACCATAGATTCCAACGAGTTTCCGAGCCTGAGCCGGTTGGCTGGGGGAACAGCGAATTTGTTTTGTGCACTTGGAAGAGGGTTATGTAATGTCTGATGATTTTAGATTGGGTATAGAGCTAGAAGCTGGCTTTCACTCTAAATTTTTAAAAAACGTTAAGAAAGAAATTAACACCCTTCTTCTAAGCAAGGGAGTCGCGGCCGCAAAACGAATAGAGGCAAGACTACAGCAGTCAGTGGTTGCCAGAATAACAGCCTCTCCAGAATACATAGCAATAACACAATCAGAGTTCCGAGGAGAAATAGGACTTCCCGACGCGGCCTCCAGAATGGATGCAGTCATACAGCAATGGTCGCAGGGCATAACAGTTACGCTTGAAGGAGCAAGAGGAGCAGGAGCCCTCGGGCTGATAAAAATAGGCATACTGGAGAGCGGCTATGATGACGTACTTTCCCTTCCGGCGGCACAATTTAGCTACAGTAGTAGAAAAGGCCAAAAAACATTAGAGTGGTTAAGATGGCTTCTTATGGAGGGAGGTCAGGTTATTGTTTCTGACTATGAATATAGAGCAGACAGTAAGCAGGGAAGAAGCAGAACCGGCCTTGGTATTATGATTAAGCGTAGAGGAGGGTGGAAGATACCCGCACAATTTGCTGGTATCGAAGGAGACAATTTTGCTACACGCGCCCTTGAAGACATTCAGGGCGACATAGATATAATAGTTAGACAAGAGTTAACAAAGGTTCTTTAAAATGGCTTGTGAGCCCTATACAAAATTTAATAAGGTTTCCAATATTGGAGACACCTTATTAAGTTCAGAGATAGAAAACAATTTAAAGTGGTTCTTAGATTGGTCTCTTCTCGGTATCGGGGGCTGGAGCAATGTAACAATTCCAACAGCAGGGACATTTGGAGGAAACCTTGATACTCTTAGATTGGTGAATGATCCTTCTTACACAAACGGGCAGGTCTGGGAGGGTGCAAGAAAAGACTGGGTATGGGAGACCGGCAGTTCTTATGCTGATTATGATCCTATACAAATATCTGGGGTTTATGTAAACGATGTTCTTAAAGGAAGCGGAGATGCGACATATGGACACCACTATAACTATCCTCTAGGAAGGGTGGTGTTTGACAGTGCCATCTCAACTACAGACACCGTTAAGGTGGAATATAGCTATAGAAATGTTCAGGTGTATGTCGCAGACGAGGCCCCTTGGTGGGATGAGCTTCAATATAATTCTTTAAGGGTTGACGATACATATTATTCCTCGACTGGTTCAGGGGCATGGGGGATTTTGGCGAACCACAGGGTTCAGATGCCAGCTATTGTCCTTGAGGTAGTTCCACGGAGACGGTTCAAGCCCTACCAGCTTGGAGATATGTCTCAATTTGTTCAACAGGACGTACTTTTTCATGTTGTGGGTGAAAATAGATGGTGGAGAAATCAGCTTGTTGACATACTATCTTATCAAATAGATAGCCAATTATGGCTATTCAAGACAGATAATTTAATTTTAAGTGGAGCTTACCCTCTCGATTATCGAGGGATGAAGGTAAACTCTCCTCTTAATTACGACGACGTTGTAAATACTTCCCAATACAGATACTTATTGGCTAAAATTACAGACATGAATATTACAGAGATGGAATCTTATGACGCTCGTTTACACGAGGGTACGGTGAGAGCAACATTTGAAGTAGTTTTAGACTAATTTTGCCAAATGGTGTATAGTTTTGTGGAAAAAGTTAATCCAATTTTTTTTAAATTAGGAGATGTTTAAATGGCTAATAATAGAGTCTATTACGCTATTCAACAGGTTTCCTTCGGCAAAAATAGCTCTGGTTCAACAGGGGTTAAGACTGCGGGGCACGGTGTGCAATCTTGCGGTATTACCACTACATTCAACCTAGAACAGGTTTTTGAACTTGGTCAGCTCGCTATTTATGAAAATGTAGAAGGCACCCCTGATATTGAAGTTACGATGAGCAAGGTACTTGACGGATATATTCCCCTTTACTGCTTGGCTACTTCTGATCAGACGAATGGCCCGCAACTTGCAAAGAGATGCGATTCAAATACTAAAACTACCGTTCAGCTAGGCATCTGGGATGAAGCCGTTGAGTCTGCCGGGCAAAGCTCCAGCAATGCGCAAACATGGGTTGAAATGTCAGGTCTTTACCTGTCTTCAGTTTCCTATAATTTCCCAGTTGACGACAACTTTTCAGAAGACCTTACCCTTGTCGGCAATACCAAGATCTGGGGCACTGGACAGTCCACCAGCTCTATCAATTGCCAACCCAAGTATTTCCCAACTGGAATCGCTGGCGCCTTCGGCGGCAACAACGACGCTCCTGTTGGAACCGGTGGGGTAAACCGTAGACAGAATATGATCTTTGCTACTGGTACGCAGGCCCTTGCTGATGCCACATTGACAAAACCGTTGGTGAACGCTCAGGTTACAGATCCAGACAAGACAGTCTTGCCTGCTGATATTCCGGGCTTTACGCCCAGTGGTGCCAAAGACTTTGCGAAAGTTCAGTCTATTACTACCTCTGTTGATGTTGCTCGTGAAGAACTGTTTGAGCTTGGTGCAAAAATTGCCTACGCTCGACCGGTTACCTTCCCGATTGAAGTTACCTGTGACATTGAAATTACTGCTGCTAGCGGCGACTTAGTAAACGCCATTGATGCCTGCTCTGGTGTAGCCACCAGTTGTGCCGAAGCAGACAACCTGACGAACAGAACTATTCGTATTGCTACCTGCGAAGGCACGCGAGTCTTCCTTGGCAACAAGAATAAGCTTGCTTCTGTGACGTATGGTGGAGGTGACGCTGGCGGGGGCAACGCAACCGTTACATACAGCTATACCACCTTCAATGACTTTACAATTATGCACTTTGCCGATATGATTGAGTCTGGAGGCTCAGTCGAGGGCAATACGTGGTGGGCTGATAGAGCTTCGTATCTAGAAACTAGATAACATAATATTTTGTTACTTTCAAATTGAGGGGCTGAGTGCGCTTGGCCCCTCTTTTTGTCAGTAGTGAAGCGATAGCCTTGGCAAGTAAGTAGGCAAGTAACGCTACTGGCACCTACCAGCAAAGAGAATTTTTGTGGATGTCTTAGATTATTTAATAAAGATTTGTTCTATTGGCTTAATTACAATAGCTGGCATATCTTGGATAATCTATTTCTCTATAAGAACTCTTTCTAAATATACAGATTTCGGAAAACAAAAGAAAGACCAAGACGAAAAGCAGGAAAGGACCTATAATTCAAGCGACGATGTTCCCGCTTTAAAAAGAGATGGACCAGAGGAGTTCTTTTACGAAACGCCCAAAATAGAAACATCATTTGGAAACAAGCGAATAGGGGACGTTTATGAACACCCCAAAAAGACTTGAGAGGATGTCTGGGTATCGACAGGACTTTATTCAAATAGAGCCAGAATCGGTACCAAAACAAGAACAAGCTAGCGTTTCTGAAGATACAATAAGTATAGAGCAGAAGAGAATAATAAAGGAAGAGGAAATTTCCACGTTCGATGGAAAGGAAATATACTCTTATCACCCTAATGTAAATGAGGTAATAATGAGCGATAAAGACGCAAAGGTGGCTCCCAAAAGGGCCGTAGGAGTGGACATTGGGACAGGATTTATCTCTTGCGCCGAACACGAAGAAGGCAATAAGAAGTTTAGGAAAGTAAGGGATGCTTTTTTCAAGCTAAACCCCTCTAAATTTTTAGAAGGGTCAGCGAACCAGTTTGGTGAGAATATGCTTAAAAATGCAGGGGCTCACTATGTAAAGGTTGACGGGCAGTTGTATGTCCTTGGTGATGACGCATTTAAATTTGCCAACCTATTCCACCAAGAATGCCTAAGGCCCATGTCTCAGGGAGTTCTTAACCCCAAACAGCCCGTTTCTAACCTCATGGTTGCAGAGTTGGTTAAGGCCGTTGCAGGGCCACCCAAGTCCGAGGACGACGTTCTATACTACTGCGTCCCGGCGGAACCAATCGATGCAGACTTTGATGTAGAGTACCATAAGCAGATCCTTCAGGGTGTCTTTTCCGAGCTAGGATATAAAGACATAAACGTTATGACGGAAGGTCTCGCGGTAATTTATTCTGAGCTTTCAGAGACTCAGTATACTGGAATTGGCATGAGTTTTGGTGCTGGTATGTGTAATATTGTTTATTCCTTTATGGGAATGCCTGTTTTTGCCTTTAGTCTAAGTCGGGGCGGTGACTGGATCGACTCCCACGCAGCAAGACACACAGATGAAACACATAGTGTTGTAACGGCAATAAAGGAAGAGGCCGATTTCAGTTTGTACGATCCCACAAATGGGATCAAAAGGGCTATTTCTATATATTATGAATCTCTTCTTTCCTATGTTGTTGAGAAGTTTAAGGAGCTTTACGAGAAGACTCCAAAGAAACAGTTGCCAAACGTAACCATGGAGATGCCCATAGTCATTGCCGGTGGAACGTCGCTTGTTTTGGGCTTTGTGGAGAGGCTAAAGGAACTAACGGCCGAAGATTTCCCAGTACCCATATCCGAAATTAAACATGCCGAGGAGCCGCTTTTTGCTGTTTCAAACGGCCTGTACGAGGCCGCGCGTCTTTCTTTAGAATAAAACATGGAACACTATGAAAGAGAAATACTCGTCGCAAAGTTGCTCTCAGGGGCTACCTTTTTTAGGGTTGGAAAAAATAGATACAAGATTATAAACCCGAACCCAGACCAGCGTCTTCTGGGCGAGGAAATAGCTTCAGAGGCAGTCCTAGAGGCTTCTTTTAAGCAGCTATTGTCTGACGAGGAAGCAGAGGACTATTTGCACGAAAAGGGCATATGGACTCACGAAAACGAACAAGCATTTAAGGAATCTGAAAAACTTATTGAGGACATGAAGGTGGAACTTTTTCAAACCGTTTTTAATAAGAAGGCGGCCGATTCGATAAGGAGAAAGCTATCGGGTGTTAGGGATGCTCTGGGTAAGGGCTTACTAAAAAAGTATTCCATTGCTCCCATGACATTAGAATTTTATAGGAGGACAACCCGCGATCAATTTTTAGTGGCAATTTGCACATACGACATGGAAGGCAATAGGGCCTATACCGAGAATACCTACTTCAACGCTGATTCCACCATAATGGAAAAGGCCTATACTGCTAGAGAAGCGGATGGTATCGGACAATCGGAAATGAGGGAATTAGCCCGGACTGAGCCGTGGAGAGGATATTGGGCCGTTAGCAAACAAAATGTTTTTGGCAGTCCTTCCGCAAACTTTTTCGGCCCACGCAACGAAGAAGCTGTCATTATACCGTCATCCCACTTAAACCAGTATCAGCGGGCGATGGTATCTGTATGCAAGATGTACGATAATGCTTTTCAGCATCCAGATTGTCCCAACGAGACCGTAATTGAGGATGACGATTGTTTTGACGGCTGGATGATTCATGAGGGCAGAAAGAGGGAGAAGGAGCAGAAAAAGAAGCGTATTGATGAGGCCGTTGGACAGAAGGGCGATGAGATATTTGTTATGTCTGACAAGGATGAGGCTAAAGAGATATTTGATGTTAACGATGAGGGAGACAATATGAGATTAAGGCAGAGATTTAAGCAAATTCACAAAGAGGGCATCGTAGACGAAACCAAGCTATTTGACGTAAAGATGGACCTGAACAGACAGGCGCACGAACAGGCCAGAGACAGAAGAAGAAAACTTTAATAAAAAATAACAAGGAGAATTCAGGATGAAAGAGTTTGGATCTGACGGAGACAACAGAAGAGAAAGGACGGAGAGCAAGTACAAAGATTCCTCTAAAAAGAGACTTTTAAATATCCTAAAAAAGAAGTTTGACACGACCACAATAGGTTCTTTGGCAATACTAGAGGAATTGTTTGGTGAACTTTGGGGTCATGGAATTCCGTATAACTCTCTAACAGAAGAGGAAGAGGAGTGGCGTGAAGTTTGGAACGAAGCAAGAACTAAGATATTAGACCTCGGAAACTCTAATTTAAGAGGAGCACAAAGCGAAATAGCTCAATATACTTTGAGCTGGAATAGATATGTAACCAATTTTGTTATTAAGGATAACAAGGAGTAAATAATAATATGGCACCTAAAGAAGACAAAAACAAGAAGAGAACTTTTGAAGTGGGCGGCAAGAAGTATGCTGTCCGGAGACCCAAGGTTGAGGAAATCAGAAAGGCAAACGAAGTTAGATCAAAGTCTTTCAATGAGGCTCTTCAGCGAGGGGATATGCTTAGAGAGCAGCTAGAATCAGAACTAAGAAAGCGTAAGCTTTGGAGTGATTCTCGTGAAGAAACCTATCAAGAATTGCGAAAAAAGGTTCTAGATGGTGAATTTAAGCTCAAGGGCGGTGGCATCAAGATAACAAGAGCCAAGAAGATAGCTCTTGAAATGGCAGATGCTAGGTCTGAAATGGTAACTTTGCTCTCAAGTCGAACTGATTTGGATTCAAATACCTGTGAGGGTAAGGCTGATGCAGCCAGATTCAACTACCTATTCGCAGTTTGTTTGGTGTATGATGATAATGAAGAGCCCTATTTTGAGAATGGCTTAGATGACTATCTTCTTAACCAAGATGACCTTGTAGCGGTGACCGGAGCTTCTCATTTTTATTACCTGTTATCAGGAAGTGAAGATGTTGATAATCAACTTCCAGAAAATCAGTTTCTGCAAAGATTTAACTTTGTTAACGAGGATGGCGGCCTTATCGACAAAGATGGGAGAACGGTCGACCGCGAAGGACGGCATATTGATGAGAATGGTAGTTTAATTAATTGGATTGACGATGAGAACTTTGAGTATGTTGACACAGAAGGAAGAATTGTCAACGACGAAGGTGATTATGATGTCGAATTTAAGCCGTTCTTAGACGACGACGGAGACCCTATTGAAGAAGAAGTAGAAGAACCCGAAGACGAGCCTGAAGAGAAGCCCAAACCCAAGGGGGCTCCTCGAAAGAGGGCTACTAAGGCAAAGACTACTCCTCGAAAAAAGAAAGCCCCCAAAGCTAAAGTCGAGGAAGAGCCGGAGCCTGAGACCGGAGAAGAAGAAGAATCTGAGGAAGCCGAAGAAGCTTCTGAAGAATAAATAAATTGGACAAGTGGTCATACTTATTAGATAATTTTTTGTCTGTGGGTATGGCCATTTTTTTTAAGGCTTCCCCATGGCTTTTAATATTAATGCCCACGTAATCCTTTCGGGCCCCAAAAATATTAAGGCTGTTGTTAATAATATAAAGCAACAGCTTCAGGGTATTTCTGTACCGATTAATATCCAAACCCAAGGCGCCCGTGGGG
>CEPX01195663.1_pt1 | contig 10848 bp, 3 predicted proteins | sample 361361 | NCBI WGS metagenome assembly CEPX01 (sample SAMEA2619974, study PRJEB7988) | marine metagenome | biome: marine biome (ENVO:00000447); feature: mesopelagic zone (ENVO:00000213) & marine oxygen minimum zone (ENVO:01000065); material: "saline water (ENVO:00002010), including plankton...
ATTAACTGTGCTAGCTTTAAAAGGCTTACCTGGAACAATACCATAAATTGCCCCGCTTTCATCTTCGTCATCAGGGTTAATTCCAAATATCTTATAGTCTTTCAAATCACGAGTATACCCCTTCAGAGAAACTATGTTACTCTCTTCAAATTCCAAAAAAGTATGAAACTTCAAATTGGCAAATTCCTCTGAAACCCCTGGAACATATACACCCGATACGGTATAATGGAAAAACTTGTATCTTACAATAAAATCTACACCAGTAACATTTCCTATTTCTAATTTCTTGTCACTTGTTGACTGCACTAGAAGACCAGTAGCATCTAAAACTAATGTTCTATCTAAATAAATTTTAACATCGTTTCCTTGTCCATGTATCGTTAGTATCTTTGCACCACTGGTATCTACTTTGTTAGATAAGGTTAACTTATCTGAAACGAAACCTATCCTCTCATTATATATTCTTACTTCCCCAAAATAAGTTCCATCATTAATCCTTACTGCATGATATAGTTCTTCATCAAAAGGAACTATAAGTGTACTTTCTAGGTTTGAATCTAAACTATTTTCTAACAAGAATAATGTTTCAATAGTCCAACCTGTTAAATTGCTTACGGAAGTCTCCCATCGTGAGCCTATTATCCTAAACTGTTGCCCTGAAAAGTTGTCAAAAGAGTTTGTATCGCTTACGGCAATTGAAACAAAATAATCCCTTCCTCTTTGGAGAACATTAGGTGGAATAGTAAATGTGTCTCTGGTAGATTGTATAACGGTCGAGTACACATTACCTGCTTCAAAAAAAGTTCCTATCTTTATATTAATATAATTTACATCTTTTCCTTCAGGTTTATATACTCTCCAACTAATTGTAGGTCCCAGGGAAGATACTTGTAAAGGTTCTTGCTGCCCATCAATCAAAATATCATAAACAACAAACTTACTAGATGAAATAGTCTTTTCTGAGGAAGAAACAAAGATACTTCCTTCTTTGGTTCTTACTTCAAATCTTACTTTATCACCAGGAGACACTACTGGCCTAGCAAACCTTTGGTCATTAAATTGGCTCTGTAAATTCTCATTAACAAACCAACGAATAATCGGCTCATCTTGTTCAAGGGGGTTATCTGTTTTGTATTTAGCTTCTAAAACATCATTTTCATTAGGAACTGTTGGCAGTACCTCAACACTGCTTGCAACTGTTTCTGCTTTAACTATCTCCACAACAGGAGAAGAAGTCCGTATTCCATTCTCAAAACCATCACCAGGAAGAATATCGGCCGACCAAATATCACCCAAATTTAAAAACTCAGAAGCAATTGTATCCGTATTATCAAACTGTCTCTGTCTAATGCTGTTCTTAAACCATCTTATAACGGTTCCGCTTTCTATATCCCCATCATCGTCGGTAAAATCGTAAGTTAAGTTTAACGAATCAGTAACTAGTGGCTTATCCGGTGAAAGAACCAAACTGCTTATTTCTGGCAAAGAATTAAAACGTAACAGGAACTTAATCCAACCTGATTCCCGATCTAACTCGTCTTCTATAAATATTTGCCCATAATAATCAGATCCTCTGTCTAGCGGAACACCAGAGTAGTTCCAAAACCTATTCTGACTAAATATAAACCCTGTATGAACTCTGTCTCCCACAAAATCAGGATCTCCCCAACCAGATGAATCATTTGCTATTCTTATCTCATATCCGCGCTGGTCAGCAGTTAATTGTCCTATTAAATTAGAAGTATACTCGTCAATATCCAAAATATTACCAGGGGTAAATGACCAGTTGAAAATGGGATTCGGGTCAATTATCCTTATTGAAGTAGGAAAAGAATCTACTGTTTGGTTGTTGGCAAGTAAAGTAACTTCGAGAAGATTTGGCATATTCTTATAATCTCACTATAGATTTATCAATCTTTAAAAAACCTAAGTCTAAAGAGGCTTTATTTAACTCTTTTCTTTCCTCAACTGTTTTGGCAGGATCCCCTACGTCTAAAACAGTTTCAACTATAAAATCTTCCTCGTTATTCTCGGAAAAAACTTTTCTTACCTCCCACAATAAAGGAGAACCCCTTAATATTTTTCCGTCATCTCTTGCCACATAAATAAAACTTAAATCATCTACCATAGAAGTTGTCCTAATCGTATTAGGGTCATCAAACAGAAAAGCCTGCCCGCTTTCACTTTTATTTACCAACAAAGTGTCTACTATAAAATCAACTGAAAAATTAATTGCATCAGAAGACCTCTTGGCCGCGGTGAGTGAGTCATTAAAAACAACTACGTCGTCTATATAGCCTGTATTTTGGGTAATATTAAAACCAGTCTCGTTTATTTTGTTAACAAACACATCTAGAGAAGAAGCTGCCAGAGAAAGTTGAGGACTACCATTGGTGGAAAGGGGCTGCTCCTTGCCATCTATATATACGGCAATTTTACCCGTTTCACCGGTCCAAGAAATATAAACAAAATGAAAAACCTCTGCAACATACGACAAAGTAGAAACAGTATATCTATCATTAATAACTATTAATAATAAGTTTGTTTCATCTGCTTGGGACATCTCTAAAATTTCAATAACAGGTTCTGTCCCGGCAAAAAATGAGATAACAGGCATAGTAATATTGGTTACTTCCCCCGTATCTGGATTTATAACTTGTCCTTGATTCATTGGATATAACCAAAAACCTATAGAAAAATCAGTAGAGATAGAAAAAACGAAGTTGTCTAACCTTAAGTTTTGGTCATGTTTCATAACATAGCCCAAACCATCATCCAGTATTTCTAAATCTACATTATCTCCCTCTACAACAAAAGCATTACTGGTAATAGTATCAGTTAATGTTTTATCATCAAACTTCATATATAACTTTGCACTATCAACAAACACAATGAACTAAGCCTCAATTAATGAATAAGTTGTTTTTACAACAAAACTATTATTTGTAAACGCACTAGCCCCTTTTCTTATAGACCTCTCCATCCATACATATACAACATCGTTAGGGGCAAAATTCTTTTTATCTCCACCCTCGTTTTTAATATCGATAGATAAAGGCAATTTACTGGTTGCTATAGACAAATCGGTCACTCTATCAGTGTTAAAAGTAGGAGATATTATACCAGAGGCTATTCTTTGAGCCGGGCCAGGATCTATAGTAAAAGAGACATCGTTGCCATATGAAGAACTAAATTCAACTGGTAGCGAATCTCGTAATACCAAAACGCCTGCGATTGAGTCAAAACTAGAAACAATCCTAGATTGACCAGAATTAGGTCCACTACTTATAGTTATATTTGCATCTGTAAAATCCTCTGTACTATTTATTAACGAAGTATCTGTTATCCTCATACTGTCCCAAGATGAAGAAGTACCTACATATTGTTGGTTTTTAGGAATCTCTATCGCAATTTTAATACTGCTATCAGCAGTGAGACTGTTTTGGGGAACATAAATACCAAAATCATAAGCTATTCCAATATCAGAGATGTTTTTGATAGCAACACATCTATATTGCTTATACTCACTATTAAAAACATTATTAAATAAATTATCAGTTCTCAATCCTTTTACTAAACTTCCTCTTGAGTGAGAATTTAAGATACCATTCACACTTCTAGAAACTACATTAAGAATCAAACCATCTACATTCTCGACTTTTATAATTTCATTGTTTATTCCCACATATTCAATATCACTCCAATTATTAAACCCTCCAACAGGATGTTGAATCCCTATTTCTGTATCACTTATAGAAAGATGTTGTACAAGAGTTGTTTCTGGCGAAAAAGAAGAAGTACTAGGATAGCCACCAATAGACTGAGAAAAATTAGCTTGAGCCAATGCAGGTTCTGCACCAGTTGCCAAAAAAGATATATCATTAGGATCTATAAGAAACGGATACCCTCCTTCTAACCAAGTTAATGTGCCAGTTGTGCTTAATGGATAAAAAGTTCCAGTATCTGCTTCAATGGCATGAATATTTTCTCCTGACTGAGAATAAAGAAAAACACTTTGAAAACCATCGAGATCTGAATCAACAATGTCTCCATTTTGATCTTGATTAAAAAGACCGACACTTATCTCCATACCTTGGCCACTACTATATTGTTGAGAAACCCAATTAGCAGATTTAGCTTGGCCTTGACCAATATACATTGTTAAACTATCTATGCCAAAACCCTCATCTCCACCTGCTGTGGTATTAGGAAACAATACGAAATCATTATTAAATGAGTGAAAATCGACAGGATAATTATTATTAGTAGGAGCAGAAACGACAGTATCATTTACATACAAAGAAGTATCCCCATCAATATCCTGCGACAAAACAATATAATACCAAGTTGAAGCAACTAAAGGAGCAGCTGATTCTAATTCCAATGGATTCGGCTGGGTATCAAAGCTTCCAACTGTTGCTTTTATAGTACCAGTGGAGGTCATCTCTATTTTATAACCATCAAAAAGGCCACTATGGTATTTATCTATAATGCTTTGAGGTGTTATATTGTCAAAGTTTAACCACATTGCAATAGTAAAATCTCTAGACCCTTTAGCACCAGCAGTAGAAGTTGGATTATTGCCATCCCAGTTAATTGCAGCATCGCTAGTACCATGAAGATAAGATACTCTACCAAAGGGCTGCTCTTCCTCACTTTTCCACTCTATACCACCCTCCCATAAATCCGATGGCATGTTAGTTCCCACACCAGATTCAACAATACGGCCAGTAACCTGTTCTCCTGTTCCTTCATCAAAATTAACATACCACCCATCAATATTTTGAAAATCACCATCTGATGCCTCTTTGGGAGTTCCGTTATTATAAATAGCATCTATTTCCCCTTGACTTAAAACATGGTTTTTATAACCTCTATAATTATTAATAGAAACACTATTGTAAGTTGCCGCAAAACTCAAACCAAAAATTGTACCGGATATATTTAAGTTTTCCGTAGGTGATAAAGAATTGTTAGTTTCTTCCCCCTCCAAAAGCCCATTAACATAAAGACGCATCTTTGCATCTTCATTATCTTTAATAGCAACAATATGATTCCACCTACCCTCAATCAAAGGATTAGTGGCTGTAACTTTATCGTCCGACCCATTACCATCTACATAACGAAAAACCGCACGACCAGCCGGGCTACCTCCAAGAAAGAGGTCTGGACCATAGCCAATAATCACTGCAGAAGTTGGAAGTATAGCATATCTTATATACATCATTGTGGTCAAAGAAATATCGTCTGGCCAACACCAAAAAGACAGACTATAACTCCCTGACTGCATAAGAAATATATCATTAGAGGGATATCGAATACGACCATCATCGCTTAATTGTAAATAACTGCCCACTATCTTTTCCTCCAACCAATGTTCTGTGAAAATCGAGAAGTCAAGAAAGTTGACAATCCCATCGCAATTAAAATCTTGTGGCACAAATGGTTCACACTCTTCTCCTCTACTAACTGATGCAACCGTAAACAACACCACAATAAACAACATCTTCTTGAACATATTACATTTCCTGTTATTTTAAGATTATCTGTAGATCTTACTTCTTTCCATATTAGATTCATATTTTACCCTATTTCGCTCTTTTGTCCAAACAAATTTTCGCTCTCTCATAACTTATGATAATACAATAAGTTATGTTACTGTGTTAAAAGTGCTATTTCCTAAACTGTCAACATTTAATATAACTATATCATCGGTACTATCGAAGAATATAAACAGCACATTACCGTTGGTCTCTATCTTTAAGATACTATTAGTAAACAAGTTATCTTGATTCTCTGTTTTTATTGTGGACCCATTAAAACTTAATAGCTTTCCGTTTGCTAATCCCATATATAATTTGTTGTTAAATACTTCCATTGTATTAATAACAGAATCCTCTTCTACTAAAGTGGTAATTGTTTCAAGTTGATTGGCTAAAAACCTCTGAAGCACCCCTATATTTCTATTTTGCTCTAAAGCAATATATAAAGTGTTATTAAAAAACTCTAATACTGTAGCTTTATCATCTAATTCTGTAAGAAAACGATTGTCTTGATATAATTGATGCGTTGTTCCGGTAAAAGCAGTATACTTAGTATATTTACTAAAATCTTCATCATCTTGAACCACTAGAAAAGCACTTACTTCGTCATTATTTTGTGACTCAAATGTTCTAAAAAAATCAAAGGTGTTATTTAATAATACATTATTAGCCCTATCTCTGTACCTTGCTTCTATTAATTTTACTCCATCTGTACTTCCTCCATCAACAGGCTCTTTTATACGATACGTTAAAACATCTGACATAGGAAGATATGGACCTGGTTCAGGGTCATTGGTTTTCCCAATATCTTCTTGTTCTATTCTAACTTCTTCTGCTTCTGTAGTTTCATCAAAAGCGGCCAAACTCACAACTAAATCTCTATTCTTTATAAACTGAGGATTATTAACAATACTAATAACACCTTTAGGAGGTATCGTGTCTAACAAAAAGAAATTAAAATTATTTATTTTCAAACCCTCTATAAACAAAGGATTAGACTTAAAATCTTGATCAATTAACTCTATCCTTAGTTCATAATCATCTGCCTTGTTTACCTTTTTGACATCCCAAAAAATAGGATCGGCCCCAACATAAACGCTTGCCTCTATCAACGTCCAGTCCACGCCCAAACTTTTTGACCTATAAAATATCTGATAAAACGCTCTCTCAGAAGCTTGTCCCACAACACCTTCATAATCTATTATAATAGGGACATTGGAAAAATAGTTTCTCCCGCCGACTGGCTCTACTACAGCAGGTACAGGCAAATGCTTATCCCTTATAGCAAACGGATCAGCAGAAAAAGACAATTCACTTCTTTCTCCTTTATGGTCTACTGCTCTTATTCCAATTCTAGCATTTATGGTTTTTATGTGAGAAGAAACATGCCATATATAAGAAGTGGTCCCTTTAGGAACAAAAGCAACTTGTACCCAATCATTTTCACCAAACCTTTTATAAAAAGAAGTATATAATATCTCATAGAAAATCAAATCTGTAGAATCAGTGATGTCCGTTGGCTCATACCACGTAATCGTCACTTGATTAGAAGTAAACATTTCCCCACCATTGGGAGAGATTAAAGTTGGTCCATTGTTAATCATAATTAATCTGTTCTAAATATATTTGGGTCTCCAAACCTAAAGTCTTCATCATCTTTACTATAAAATTGTTTAAATTCACGAACACTTAAAACCTTGTTCACAATACCTGACCTGTCTTTGCTTAACACATTTGCCGGGTCTGCGTCTACAAACGTAGGAAAATCTTTGGTATTTAACAATAAATTAAACTTATCTGACTGGTCAGATATACATCCGGTATCAACATTAAGAGGATCATTTGGAAAAATTACATTAACAAAACCCAAACCATCTCTATTATATATTCCATCATGTTTTCTTATTTCAAAAGAACCTTTATAAGAATCCTCTGTATCTTGAACAACAGACAAAGGAAGACTATGTTGATCATCCAATCCCTGCTGGAATACATTAAACTTAAGATCGTCATCCCCATAAGTTTGAGATTCTGAAAAAGTTATTTTAACATAAATTGTTGTTGCCCCGTTACTGTTTTCTATAGGCGAACCATCTTCATTTTTATTCTCTGTTAAAACAGGAAATCCATTATAATTATCTACTGGAATAGTAAATGATTCATCAAAGAAATAATCTACCCTGTATGATAAAGTCTCCAAATTTACAAACAAATCTAAACATACAGTATTTGAGATACCATAAAACGTTAACACTTGTAAACAAACCCTTCTAACACCATTAACCGCCTTTAAATCCCAAGGTATTACAAACCTATCATTCCCTATAAAATAAGCATCTGTAATATCATCATCTGGAGTAAGAATGTCTACGTTGTTTGGGTTATCATATAACTTAGAATCAATATTTATAAAATCTCCCCATTTACTATCTTCTGAATTCCTGACTCTAACAGCATAAGCCCCTTGTATTCCTGAAACATCTATACGTATATCTTGTTTTTCAACAAGAGGTAAAGTTTTGTGTTCATCTATCACAATTGAAGATTTCTGATCTTCTTTATATACTCTTACTAAAATTTCTCCTGGGTCCACATTTAATAAAGTATTATATCCAGGATAACACAAGTCATCAAATATAACTTCTGGTGGAGGATCATCGGAAGTAGATAAAGGCAAAGAGCATTTATAAGCAAGAATATTATCCCTAGTATTAGCTGAAACATAAAAATTTTGGGCTTGATCAGTTAACACATGAGGATTAAAACCTGCCTCCAAATATAACTTATCATATAATCCTTGTCCTGAAGAAAATAATTTATCACCTTGTGAATCCCAAATAGCTCCATATATAGAATTATCACCTTCTCTTCTACTTTGCCAAGCTATTAAAAAATACCCAAATTGATTTGAAGAGATACTTGGAAATAATGATTGCTCCCCGCTAAAAGAAACACGCAAATCATCTTTGCCTTGTCCACTGCATATCCAATTATTTGCATCAGTGTTCTGTCTCCAAAAATGACCATCTATTTCTTCACAAGGAACTAAAAATTGTATCGTATTTAATAAAACATATTCATTATCACCTGCTGCGTATTCAATATCAACTGTATACTCTAGTCCACAATGCAAAGGAGGCTGTGTTACACCATTATTTACCTGATGTTCCATATTCTTCAAGGGATTTACCTGAGGATTATAATAAATAGTTCTAGATTGGTTTGCGTCTATAACTTCTCCTGCAAGTGGGAATGCGTCCAAAGAATCATCTTCCATATACCAACTTCTTATATCATTTGTAGTTGATGCAGTATATACTAAAATAGATTTATCAGTGTCTGAATAAAATGTCAATTTATAATTAAAAGTGGCACTACTTCCTTCGTTTGTAAAAGAAAAAGAAACTACATTATTACGACGACCTTTTAAAGGACAATAAAATAAATTTTGTTCTCCTGGGGCTTCGTCTGTCTCTTCAAACTCAGCATAAATTGTTTTATTATCAGTAACCGTAACCTCTAATTGAGTGCCTGTACTTCCTATTAAACTTAAATCAGGATCTGCCTCAACACTTTTCCAACCTATAAATTTATTACCAGGAAAAGCACCTGCTGTAAAAATAACCTTAGAATTCAAGTCATAAGGGCCACTCACTGGGCGAATCCAACCATTTCCTATTTCCTTAGTAGTTATAAATCTCTGTTCAACAGGCGTTGTACCTTCTATACCAAAAAATAAAATAACATTTTTATTAGAGTTCATAGTAACTCTATCAAACGTGCCGCTGTCTACCCCATCCCAATGTGATATAAAATAGCCTGTATTAGCAGTTGCCTCTAAAGTAACCGTAGAACCAGCTAAACGTTGTCCACTTAATGTTGTTAAAGCACCTCTATCGTTTTGCCCAGAAGCAATAGAAACATTTAAATTAAACACAGTAGGAGTGAAGCCCTCTTCTTCAAAATTAACTATTATCTCATTAGTATCATTGTTAGCTATAATAGAATTTTGAATAGGATGCCCCGCTAAACCTGATTTTACATCATCTGTAGAGTTCTGCCAGTTTTTAACAAACCAACCAGTATCTGGTGTCGCTGTCACAAAAGCCTCAGTGCCTCTTTCAACTTCTTGAGTTAAAGGAAGAATATTTCCATGAGATGCACCTAGGCCGACAGAAGCATCTACCGTTACAACGTCTTGAGAAAAAATAACACCAACTATAGTATCTCCAATTATTGCTGCTGTAGAATTTTCAACTTGAACACCAACACTCCCAATAGGAGAAGAAGGAGTACCTGTCCAGCCAGAAACAGACCAACCAAAAGAAGGAGTAGCAACAAAAGTAACAGAAGAACCAGAAGAAGCACTTATAGATGTTTGGCAAGGAAGCAACGGAGTCTTCTTAACACAAATTGCGCCTTGTCCCTGATTAACAACGCCATCTACACTAAAAGCAACCTGTTTAAAATAAACAGCAACTTGTTTTCTAACATCACACAAAACGTCTACAGAAACCTCCTCTCCGTCTCCACCTGTCACAACATTAACGGTATTGTCCCAATTATCGACTGCCCAACCTGGAGAAGGATTGGCAGTAACAATGGTAGTCGTGCCAGCAACAAACGTGCCTGACCCGGAAATAGTACCATTTCCTGCTGCAACAACTGTTGTAATAACAATATCTGGAATAACATCAAAATAAACATGCACATTGCCGGTGCCAGTAATGGTTTTATAATTAATCACAGAATCTTCTGGATTAGGACTCGTTAAATTATCATTTTGAGTACCACCCCATCCTGTTACTGATACACCAGAGCCAGGAGTAGGTATACCTGTAAAATCAACAACATCATTTAAAAATCCTGTACGAGAAGATGGATTAATAGTTCCATCTCCATGAGCATAGCCATTAATAGTAAATTGAAACTGAGAAAAAGAAACTTGTATAATTGTGTCAGATGTTATGGTTGAATTGTTAGGAACAACTTCATCATTACCTCCTGTTTCACTATCATTATTAGTCCCTGTCCAACCAGAAACATACCAGCCATTATGTGCATTTGCTGAAAGATTAACAACAGTACCATGTGTAACTATAAAAGTACCAGGAACTGGATCTATAGTACCCCCATTGCTAGGTGAAGGTGTTAAGATTTCCACAGTATGTTGGGCAAGCTCCCACTCAACGTTTATTTGTCTTGGGAAATTATTATTATCTGGACCAATAGTAAAATTAAAGGAAATTGTTTGATTCGCTTGCCCACCTATATTATTAACATAAGAACCCGATATAGATTTTAC
>CEPX01058333.1_pt1 | contig 10841 bp, 24 predicted proteins | sample 361361 | NCBI WGS metagenome assembly CEPX01 (sample SAMEA2619974, study PRJEB7988) | marine metagenome | biome: marine biome (ENVO:00000447); feature: mesopelagic zone (ENVO:00000213) & marine oxygen minimum zone (ENVO:01000065); material: "saline water (ENVO:00002010), including plankton...
CTCCCTGCAAGTAGCTAACAAAATACTTGCTATTGAAACCGACAGACCTACCGACAATATCAATATCCAATTAAACGAGATAAACGCTATAAAATCAAAAGCTTTATCACTTGCCGCTAAACTCCGCAACACCAATAAACCGCAAGATACCCAAGAGACTGAATAAACCTTATAAAACCTATAAAATCAAACGTTTAAGGTGGGGTACGGGGGGAGAGGAGAGGGAGAATATGAATATCAACTCCCCTCTCCCAAAATCCCCCTAAAAGCCCGTTTCTGTCAGCAATTTTCGCCTAAAAGCTCTTTCTCGTTCAGAAATCTCCGTAAAAGCCGATACGTTTCGATACGTTCTGATACGTCTTGATACGTTTAAGGAAGGCAAGGGTGTCAAGGAATGTTGATAGAGCCAGCGACTATTGTGATACGTTTTGAAGCGTCTTGCTACGTTTGGATACGTTTGCGATACGGGTTTGATACGTTTTAGCGATATGTTAATATGTTTTGGGGTTTTAAAAGAAAGTGGTTAAGATTTTGCTATGGTTTTTAGCGGTTTTAGGTAGGAGTTTCTAAGAAACGACTATTCCTCCTTAAAAGGTCAAAAGATTAAGCTCGTTCATGAGGGTTTACTTGCTCCGCTTTGAACTACGCTGCGTAAACGAATATGAACGAAGTGAATATATTTAATGAGTAACAGGATGTGAAGTGGTTGTCAAGGATTATTTTTGTTTTTGTTTAGGGTGGTTTTGTTAGGGTGTTGAAAATAGGGTAGTTTTAGTGAAATCTTTTTTTATTTAAAGGAGGTTGATTTTTGGAGTTACGTAAACTTGGGTTGGAGATTTTTGGATTTTTTTGAGCGATTTATGAGGAAGTTTGTTGCTGCACTACATGTTTTTAAACTTAATGCAAATAGTTCTTGACAATAAGAACGATAAGTATTATAATAAGGACAATAAAGGAGGTAATTAAATGGAGAGATATTTTTTATTGAAGATTAATGATGAGATGAGATTTAAGGTGAAGAAGCTTGCTGTGGAGGAAAAGACTAATATGAGCAAGATTATTTGCAAGGCTGTGAAGATTTATTTGAAGTGGCTAAATATAAAATAGAGATTGAGAGATTGATTGTTAAATAGATTGGAGGGTAGGTGAAAGCAATATTTACTATAGCTCTTTTTATTGTAAGTAATTGATATATTAACATTTTTAAATGTAAATGGGGATGAAAATTCCTCCCCTCCAAGGTATTAAGGAGAGATTTATGTCTGATGATGATGCAGTCGGTTCATTGAAGGGCAGAGGTCTAAAAATGAGCTTCCCTTGTAGAGTCTGAATATTCAACCATAGTGGTCAGGCTTTCGTTAACGGCAGGGGGCATCGAGAGTGGGGAGGGTGAAATATGGAGGAACAAAGCCAGCAGTAGCCCTTCTCACTTCTTTCTAAAAGGAGAAGATATGAGAGAGTACCAAAACTATGAAGATGCTTGTAGAGATAGAGACTTAAACTTAATGATTATTTATAGGTGCGAAAGTTGTGGTAATGAGCGTGAAGATGTTCCTAATTGCAATGTAGGTGGAAATTGTGAGTGTGGTGGAGTTTGGCAAAAAGCTGGAGAATCTTATAATGCTTAAAAAGCAGGAGTGGCGACAAGGAGATATATATGAATAATAAAAATTCCTATGAATCAATGGAAGTCGTTGAGAAATCTATTCTATGCTCTAACTGCAAAGAGCTTATGGGTTGCGTAGAAAGAAGAGATAAAAGAATCCAAGAACTTGAAGCTTTGGTAGAAAAATTAGAAAAAGAATTGGATTTAAAAAATTGCGGATGTAATTATTGTGATTAGGGAGGGAAATTTTATGAAAATAAATTATAGTTGTATTTGTGAGAAAGAATCCGAGATTGCTACTACTCAGGGTGCAATTAAACTTTCAGTGAAGAAAACACACCAATGGAAGAAAATATATAAAGGAGAAGATAAATGAACAGACGTTTTGTAATCAAATCAATTGTCTTGTCTCTGTTGGCTCTAATTTTGCCAGTTCCTTTTTTAAGCAAATTAGAAAATATATTTAGGGTCAAGCCTTATGACTCTACTATACGGGTCAAAAATTTTACTCCACCTACAGAACTCTTGCTTCATTCTCATTCTGATGATTTTTTAGTTATTCCAGATAATAAATGGGATTTCAGCGAAGGAAATTTCACTGTAGATATTTACTATTATCCACAAAAGGAGAATAAATGAAGATAACAAAGATTAATGTAGAATTTTATATGGGAACTACAATTCAAGAAGCGGCAAAAGAAGCTATTGAGTTAGCTTCCAGATTAAATTCTAATGTTTATTTTATATTCAATGGTATTGAGTTGAGTGTCCCAAGCCATACTGTGCGAGTAACTGAAATCGTAGAATATTATAGAAAGAAAATAACTACCCTATGTAATGCCAATATAAGTTACAATGGCAGGAAGATAATATATTAAAAAGGAAAATAAAATGAAATATTTTATGGCAATAGTAATATTTTTATTTGTGGTGTTTTTATTGAATTTATTTTTTGGGAAAGCAGGAACAACAGGAGAATAAAATGAAGCATGAAAAAATAGAACCCAGTAAAACAAGACGTCATTATTTTAAATTTACAAAAACAGAAGTAGAAAGAATTTTAATATGTCATCTTGAATCAAGTGGAAAGCTAAATTTTGCTTCAGGTTTAATAAACGACTACCAATTGCAATCTTGCGGAGAGATGCCTGGCATACCTTCTGCAAGTTCTCTTGAAGAAGAAAGAGAAATTTTAGAGCTTTATGCTGAGGAAAAAGGAGAATAAATGACCAGACGTTTTGCAATTAAATCAATAATTTTATCTTTGTTGGCATTGGTTTTGCCAGTTCCATTTATAGAAAAATTGTTTGCTGCCAAACATCGTGTTCCTGTTAAGTGGGTAAAGAGTTTTACGCAACCAACAGAGATTTTTTTACATGCTCATGCTAAGGGTGATTTTTTTATTATCCCTGATGCAAAATGAAATTTACATATTTAAAAACACCATTAAATAAATATACTTTTAAAAGCAAAAAAATTAAACAATGGGTGGAAGAGGTTTCTGTCCCCCTTGTATTAAATTTATTTTCTGGAATGATTAAATTGAATATTGAGGAAATAAGAAATGATATAAGAAAAGATATGGTTGCAGATTTTCATTATGATGCTTTAGAATTTGTTGAAAAATGGGATGGCAAAAGGTTTAATACAATATTGTTAGATCCTCCTTATAGTTATAGAAAAAGCATGGAAATGTATGAAGGACAAGTTATGAGCCCATTTAATATTTTAAAAGATAAACTTATTCCTATTTTGAATGAAGATGGAATAGTGATAACTTTCGGGTATCATTCAAATGTTATGGGAAATAAAAGAGGTTTTAGTATAGAACAAGTATTATTAATGAGCCACGGTGGTGCTATCCATGACACAATAGCGACTGTAGAAAAATTAATAAAAAAGAATGGAATCAGCCATTCAAAGAAATGTCACCATTAGCTTGGTTTTTTCAATATTGGTTAGGTAAATATTTTAACTTTATTTAAAAAGGATGTTCAAGATGGATGTAATTGCTATTGTAACTGACTATTTAGAAAAGAATGGATTTGATGGCTTATATCATGATGGTGATTGTGCTTGTGAAAATAAAGACCTTGCTCCTTGTGGAGAAATAGAGGGTAGTTGTGAGGCTGGATATAAAACAGATGCGCCCAAACATTGTCCGGCCGATTGGCATATAGGTTCAAGAAATAGCGATAACACATGTAATGAATGTTGTGATTAATGTCTAAACCCGCAGTGCAAAATTCCAAGATGTAGCTTGGTAAATATTTTAACTTTATTTAAAAAGGAGTGCTTGATGGGCAAAGCTCATAATACGGGTGACTATAATTTATTTTGTTCAGGTAACAAAGTTTTAAAAAACAGAAAGGGGTTTGATGAAGTGTTTGGACATGACAAAGCTAAAGAAAAACTTTATTGTTCGTGTTGCGGCACTCCTAACGCTGACAGGTATCATTTTCGTGACGGTGTATATCTATGCACTTATTGTGCAAAACATAATGGAAAGGTTATAGAGGAGAGGCATGTGCCATGAACAAACAATTCGTATGGACTTATGCAGATGAAAGGGATTATTTAAAAGGCATTGGAAGTTTTATGGAAGATGCGGAGGATCTCACCGTAAAAAGAATCAGAAAAATGCTTAGAAATGCTTCGGGAAGATACAGGAAAGGAAACTTTGTATCTGATTTAACAGATAAAAACTTGATTAGTTTGAAAAAACTTGCTAATAGTCTGTTAATTAAATTCAACGCAATGGATGGGGATTTTTGCCCTTATGAGAAAAAATGAAAAAAGTTATAGTTGCTATGGCATTATTTATAATGTCTGGATGTGCTGGCGTACAGATAAATAAAGAAGTGTGCTTAAAACAAAAAGTTGCTGCTGCAGAGGCTTATCATATTTTAGTTCCGTGGCAAAAACAAACGCTTTACGGGAAAAAATATTTTTTTTTGGATGAAAGCGGATTTGATATCTTAATTGATTTAGTCTCAACTCAACTGCGCTATACAGAGTGCATGGAAACAGGAGGAGATTTTGGGTGATTTAACAAAGAACTTTTCAAGGCATGAATTTGCTTGTAAGTGTGGGTGTGGCAAAGATAATATTGATTTAGACTTTGTAGAAACCTTGCAAAGAATAAGAGATTTAACATCATACAAAATGAAAATAAATTCTGGAACTAGATGCAGAAAACATAATGCTACAAAAAGGGTGGGTGGTAAGCCAACGTCAAGCCATTTAAAAGGGGTCGCTGTAGATATAGCATGCAAAAGTTCTAAGAAAAGATATGAATTGTTGTCCTTGCTGGGAGATGAGTTTCATAGAATAGGAATAGGAAAAGATTTTATTCATGTAGATAGCGACTGGACAAAAACACCAGAAGTTACTTGGGTTTATTAGGAGAAAAATGGAAATTGTAATTAAGACTTCAAAGAAGAAAAAAGGTGGAGGTTCTAAAAAGATTGGAAGAAATATGGAGAAATGCAAGAAATATAGATCAGAAGGCAGGAGAGAGAAAAACCAGAAAAGACGAGCAAGAAGAATTGAAAAAGGATTTCAGAAAAAAGAAGCAGCATAATGGCACACCAAAAAAGAAAAGGGAGGCGTAGATTTGGAAGCAAAAAAAGAAGAGAAATGCGAATCAGAAGAAAAGAAGCTATCTTACATAAAAGCTCCACAGCAAGCGCAGGATAGTGGGTGGGATATAGGCAATAATGTAAAGGTAGGAACACACATAGATATAAACTGTATGGCTTTTGTTGTAAAAGTTATTAGGATATTTTATGAACAAGCTACCAGTAACGGAGTGATTGATGCTGAAAGAATGGTTATGGATATGCTTCAGAAATTCTTTGAGGAAAACAAAGGCAAGGCGTTCTCTGACTTTACAAAGAAAGTTGAAGATAAAACTGTTAATAATGTGGTGGCACAATGACAAAATGTATGGTTGGTGGAGTACAGGTAAAAGCAAAACTGATAAAAGAAAATATTTGTACTGTTTGGGTTTATTATGATAAAAATTATATTAAAAGGCACATAGACAAGCACCATGTGGAGATAAAATGAATTGTTGTTTTTCATGTAAATATTGGGGTTTTGATCCTGTCGATAAGGAGGATTTTGAAGGCATGAAACCATGTTCTTCTCCATCAGGATCTTATAAATGTGATGGAGGAGATGGGAATGATGGGCTTTATACAAAACCTTTTTTTGGTTGTAACGAATGGAGGCAAAGTGAATCTTAAATATTGGGGACTGATATGTGTGACGTTAATTCTATTTATTTTTGGTTTAAAAAATACTTTCCTGAAAAAACGCATAGCTTTGCTGATAGCAAAAGAAGAAAAAGAAGTACAAACAAAAAAGATAAAGGAACTAAAGGAAGAAATGCAACCAGTGGAGATAGCGATAAAAGCGGCAAGGCTGGACAGCGAAGTAACAAGAAAAGATTATCTGCTATTAAAAGTTCAAGAAGAAGAAATAAAGGAAAGATTAAAAAAGGAAAAGGAAATATTAAAAGGAGTTGAAAAAGAGGCTCTTGATTTATCCGCAACTTTAGAATTTATGAGGAATAGAAATGGATGATAATAAAAATTTCTGGAGAAATGTTTTAATCGCAGCAACTATTTTGTCTTTATCAATCTTCTTTGTGGCACAGAAAGCTTTTCCAGAAGAATTTAATATTCTTCCTAATGGCAATATAGAAGTAACGCCAGAAGCTTTCAATGAAATAGGAAGAGACTTAAAGGCTTATGATGTGTTGCGTAACGTAGACAAAGGGCAAAAGAAATTAATAGAAAATATGAGGAAACAAATAGAAACGTTAGGCATTATAAATAAAAACAACAGCGTTCTTATAGTGAACAATGAGAAGATAGTCAATATTCAGGAGAAACATATTAAACAACAACATGAAGATATGGGCAGAATGATAAAAGAAAAAGCTCAAGCTGTTGATGGTGGCGTGGTGGATAAGGTTAAAAAAGAAGCCGCTATTCCTATGTTTGTGTGGATATTGCTGTCTTTGCTATAGTTCGTCTGTTTCCCAAAATAACAGATGGACTTTAAATCGCTGGACTACAACAAGCTAAAAGACCTGCCAGAAGCTGAACGGTTTGCGCTTGCAGACCGCATCACTGAATGGGTTGAAACGGAAGTTAATTCTAAAATAGCCTTTTTAGAAGAACAAGACCCATTTACCCATTTTGTCCCTTCTGATGGCACAGTTACGCCTGAAGGGATGGAATTTCTCAGGCGGCACATCAACGAAGAAGATATTCCTCCAGTATTTGAATCTCAATTAGATGCTATAAAAGCTCTGCAAGACCATTCTATAATTGCACTTCTTGGTGCTAATCAGGCAGGTAAAACGCTTTGTGTTGCGATTATTGGCTATGCGCTTACAACTGGCGAGCTTCCAAATTCATTAAAAGATACTTTTCCAAAAGAGCTTCTTCCAAAAACATTTCCAGTTAAAGGCAGGGTTGTTGGTGTGGATAACAGGCAGCTCCATAACGCTGTTATTAGGGAGTGGAAGAAGTTTGCACCAAAGCAATGCTTAAAAAACGGCAACTGGAAAGACAGTTGGAACTCTGAGCGCAAGATGCTTACGCTATATAAAAACAATAAAACTGTTATAGGCGAAATAGAATTTATGACCAATGAGCAAGACGTAGACTCCTTTCAGGGAGTCCAGTTGCATTGGGTTGCTTATGATGAAGAACCGAAAGAAGCTATAAGAAAAGAGAACCTAATGAGGTTCGCCACTTCAGACAGGATAGTAGAGCTGTTCGGGTTTACTCCCACGCATGGTTTGTCGTGGAGTTCAGAATTGTTTTTTCATAACGAAGAAAATAAAAGCGTTAAACTGGTTAAACTTGCATCTATTACAAACAAGAAAGCCAACCTTGCAACTCTTGATGAAATCGCTAAACAGGAGACTGATTATGAAAAAAAGAAAATGCGCTTGTTGGGAGATTTCGTGTCCCTTTCGGGACTCGTCTATTCTAATTTGTTTAGCCATAAAATTCATATAATAAAACCGTTTAAATTAAATCGTGAAGATTTTATTGTTTATCGTGGGCTTGACCCTCACATGACAAAACCAACCGTATGCGTAGAAATAGCCATAGACAGGGAGGGTTTTAAATATGTTGTTGGAACGTATAAATCGAATCATGGGGATGACACTGAAATCATTAAACAGGAGTTGGCACAAAGGGCAATGGGCAGGAACTACAGGTTGGGTTGGACAAATTGTGACAAGTCTGCTGATAGCACTATACGCATTATTGGCGATTATAATGCTTATGTATTACTTGGTCGTGGTAAAAACGCTATCCCCGCTTTATTTAAAAGTGAAAAGTTTACTGGGTCTAAAATAGCGGGCGTAGATTTAATTCGGCAAAATTTAAAGGTAGATGAAAAAATAGGTTTGCCAAAGCTTTTCTTTTTTGATATACCAGAGAACAAAGAGATTATTCATTCAATGAAAACTTTAGAGCGTGATACATTTGCGAATGAAGATTCTAAAGTCAAAGATGATATAAAAGAAGGCAAGCATGATGCTCATGCAGCTATGAGATATGCTCATCAGAGAGTGATGAACTGGATGCCATATAATCAAATTATACCAGAACCAGAAGAGGTTAATGAGAATGTTGGATATTAGGGAAGTTTATAAAGTAATAAAAGAAAATCCGCTTATAGATATTAGTGGCATAGAAATAAAACTTACTGGTGAATACAATAAAGATGGTGGGGTTAATAACTCTATGATAGGTGCTTGTTTATCTAATTTATCAAAAAGTGGTTTAATAGAAAAGTTAGTAAAGGATGAAAAAGAATATAGAAGAAGCTATATATTAGACAACAATGCTATTAATCTTCCTAAGTTTAAGAGGACTCAATGGTTAGTTAAGGAGGAATGAGATGCCAAAAGACGACTTCATAGGTACAGTAGAACGGTGGAAGCACGAAGCACAGGAACTTAGAAGGCAATATGATGACCAATGGACAAAGAACATCAGAAACGTTAAAGGAGTCTTTGATGCTGGAGAGGTTGAAAAATCAAAGGTTAGGGGCAGGAGTAAGTTGTTCTACAGAAAGATATGGGCTATCTCATGGAGAATACTCGCTTCATTTTATCAAATCTTCCTTCGTGACCCCGATACTTTTAAGATCACTGGAAGAGATGGAAAATCAGACACACTCCGATCAAAAATCCTCCATTTCGTCACAAAGTGGCGATATGACCAAATGATGAGAACAGATGGACTTTTTATGCAGTTTATATGGGCTTTTCAAGATATCGTGAATCTTGGAGTCTGCATAGGTAAGTTCAGGTGGGTTCTTAATGAACATGACGATAAACCTGAGTTTGTTCTTTATCCTCCAGAACAAGTGTTTCACGATATGACTACAGCCATTAAAGAACGCAAAAGATATTTCATATTTGAGAATTGGTCTACAAAAGATGAATTAATGGAGTTAGGCTATGAAGAATCATTAATAGATAAACTTCAACCCTCAATACCAGAAACACAGATAGTAAGACAAACAAGATTTATAAATGAGCGTGACCCGTTACAAAATCCATTACCAAGCGAATATCCTTCAGGTGGAAAATTTAATGAAACTAATAAAAACGAAATCGTCAAGGCAGAGGATAAATACGTTTGGTTTGAAACCTTTTATAAAGAGAATGGTAAAGTATTCTTTGGCGCACATTCTGGCTCGACAGTAATGGTAGAGCCAATGGAGTCTGTTTATGGCAGGAGGTATAATATTGTTTATGGCTCTTGTTTAACAGAGTCTCATAAAGCGATAGGTGAAGGCTTCCCACAACCATTAGAGGGAGTACAGGAATCAATCAATGCTCATCTTAATCAGAGAAAAGACAATGTTTCGCTTGCACTTAATGGCAGAACCATTGTGTCCCGTTTTGCAAATGTTGATTTAATGTCGCTTACGAGGAGCAGAGCAGGTGGAGTTACTCTTGCTGATGATGTCAACGGTGTTGTTGACAGACCTTTCAATAATGTCACTAATACTTCTTATACCGAAGCTGCTGTTGATGATAATATGATGCAGGAAATGTCTGGTGTTACACCACAAAAACAAGGACTTGGGACAGAATCTAAAGCTACTGTAGCACAGATAAATCTTGCTGAATCTAATGCTAAGATTGATTTGTTTGCTGCTATCGTGAAAGAAACCTTTCTTGTAGACTTTTTCTCCGTTTTAGCGGGTTTAATCCAGAGGTTTGAAACTGATGCTGCAATATTAAGAGTTGCGAATGAAAACTTCAGGGACTTAAACCCTACGGGGATTCATATATTTGATTTAGGGGATGAAGTTGACTTGGAAATAAATGTAGGGCTTGGTGCTGTTGGTAGGCAATTTGAAGTTCAGCAAAATATGGTGGCTATGGACAGAGCTAATATGCACAATCAGGCTATGATTCAATTAGTTCAGTCTGGTGCGATACCAGCACAATCAGTTAAGTTTATTGATTCTACGAAGTTTATGGAAGAGATACTGCCGAAGCTTGGGCATAAAAACGTACAGGACTTCTTCTTTGAAGTTCAAGGAACACAGCCACAGCAAGGTGGATTAAATCAGAGTTTAGCTGGAGCAGGTCAGCCTGTGGTTGGGCAAGAAGGTGGAAATCAGGCAGGACAGTTTGGTTTGCAATAATAGAATGGTTTGTTTACTATAATTTATGGCAGAAAAAAAATCAGCAAAACAGGAGATTTTAGAAAACGCAGCCTATCGGGTTGAGCAACTTGATAGGCTTCAAAACATGAAGGAATTTGAAAGCCTTAAATGGTATTTTAATATGATAGCTGAATATGCCATAAGGGAACTGGTTGCGAAAAAAGACCTTTCAATTCAAGAACAGGAAAGGCTTAAAGCTAAGATAGATATATGTAAATTCGAGTTTGAGAATATTGGGACATGGATTAAAAACGAAGATGAAGCGGCAAGGCAGCTATATGAAGAAATGCACAATGAAGGTGAATTAAAAAACTTAACTTGACAAATAACCATAAATCAGATAAATAAGATAAAACGGCTGGCTTGGTGTAGGGGAGTGGGCATTTTTGGGGGTTCATTTCTATAAACTGCGCTAAGTCAGCCAATCGGCAACCTGAGCCGTATTCAGGAACTTTCAAGCGCAAAGCTTGTAAAACTAAGGAGGAATATGAGCGACAAAGAAAAAGCGGAA
>CEPX01162009.1_pt1 | contig 10834 bp, 10 predicted proteins | sample 361361 | NCBI WGS metagenome assembly CEPX01 (sample SAMEA2619974, study PRJEB7988) | marine metagenome | biome: marine biome (ENVO:00000447); feature: mesopelagic zone (ENVO:00000213) & marine oxygen minimum zone (ENVO:01000065); material: "saline water (ENVO:00002010), including plankton...
CGGCGATCTCGGATAGATTCAATCCCGAGTCGCGACGCTCTAGTTCGTCAGTTTCTTCGAAAGGGATAACCGTGTCGGCGCCCTCCGGAACCGGAGCGCCGGTCATGATCCGGACGGCCTCGCCCGGACCCACGCGAACATCCGGCAACTCGCCAGCGGCCACTACTCCGGTCACCTTCAACACAACGGGATGATCTTCGGAGGCGTCTTCGACGCTGGCTGCCTGCAGCGCATACCCGTCCATGGCCGAGTTGTCGAGCGGCGGGATGTCCCGCGCCGCGACCACGTCGTCGACGAGAACCTGCTCCATCGCGTCTAGAATCGGCTTCTCCTCGGCCTCCAACACGTGCATGTAGCCGAGGATGCGCTCAAGGGCCTCCTCGACACTGAGCATAGAAGCGTCGTAATGGTGCCTGGGCGGGTGTCCGTGTTCTGCCACGGGTCCATCTCCCTGTTTGTTGCAGTCTGCGTAACGTGAGATCAAAGGCCCGATGTTCGCGAGCCCTCGGAAGTGATTCTACACGGTTGGGCACTGACTGCGCGAAGAAGAGGTTGTGATTGGCTTGGCCGTGAACGGCCAGAGCACAGGTGCCTTCGACGTGGCAGTAAGCCGGTGGCGTGATTGGCTTGACCGTGAACGACCAGAGCACCAGCGCCGCCATCATGACGGTGACACGGTGACGTGCCCATCAGGCCGGGCTTCTCCCCAATCCCCGTCAACGCGGGATGATCGGAAGTACGATGTGCGACGGTTGCTCCGCAGAGTGGTGGATCGTCTGCCTGGCGGTCTTCAGGATGGCGTCTGCGCCGAACGGGGAACCGGTGTTCTGGTTGCGATCGAACCGCGGGAAGTTGCTGGAGCTGATCTCGACGCGTATGCGATGTCCCGCGTCGAACACGTTGCTGGTCGCCCAGAGGTCAATGACGTACTCGTAGACTCTGCCCGGCTCAATGGGAGTTGGATCGCTGGCGGAGTCCCGGTAGCGCGCGCGGATGATCCCGTCTTGCAGATTTCGGGCGTAACCGTCGGGATGGACGTCGACGAGCTTGGCCGTGAAGTCGGTGTCCGGCGCCGAGGACGCCGCCCACAAGTGGACCGATATCGGTCCTGTGACGTCCAGCGGCCGGTCCAGCTTGTCGGACGTGAATACGAGGACATCCTGACGGTCTTCGACCGAGCGCTGGTCCTGCACTCCGAACGGAATGGTCAGGTTGTTTCCGCCCAGGGACGGTACGGGATCATTGGGATCGTACGTGTACTCGTCGTGCGGCTCGTCGCCGGGTGGGATGGTGGACAGCGAGCCGTCCGCCTGAGATGTGCCGGCAGACCCGTTGCTGTGCATGTAGTAGCGGACATAGTGGGCGTTGGGCGGCGGCCAGTCGTCGAACGAACGCCATCGGTTTTCGCCCATGGTGAAGACCTTCACGGGCGGGTCCTCCATGAGCGGATCGTCGATGTCCTTGAGCCAGTAGTCGAACCAGATGAGCTGAGCCTTGTGGAGTTCGATCATCGCTTCGGCGCCGAAATCTATGTCGCCCGTGCCCCGAGAGGTCGGCTTTACGAACGGAAACAAGTGTCCCCAGGGGCCGATGATCATCCGCTGGCCGTTGCGAGCGCTGGTGGATCGGCTGGAGGTTCGGATGCCCTGGAATGCGTCCAACGCGCCTTCAAGGAAGACGTCGTACCAAGAGCTCACGTGCAGCATCGGAACGCTGATGCTCGGAAGATGTGCCAGGACGTTGATGGGCTGCCAGTACTCGCCGTCGTCTGCGTTGGCGATGTAGTCGGCGAAGTACGGGGCGGTCTCCTTCAGCAAACCGGCCCAATCCGATATCGGCAGGTGTCTATACCACTCGTCGCTCAAAGGGATCCCGAAGTTCGTCCCCGGCACGCCGTACGCGTCCATTACCGACAGCAAGTCCTCGCGGCCGATGCGGCTCAGCGTGTTCCGGCCTTTGAGAATGGCGTAGGGGACCGCCCAGCCCCAGAGCATGGCGCCTCCGGTTCGGTAGACCCAACCCTGATGGTAGTCAGCGGCTGCCGACACTGGGACCATGGCTTGCAGATGCGGAGGCGTCGGGTCGTTGCAGGCGATCATGTACTGGCTCGCGCCCATGTACGACTGGCCCATCGTCCCGACGCGGCCGTTGCTCCAAGGCAGCCTGGCCGCCCACTCGACGGCGTCGTATCCGTCGGCGACGTCGTTGACCATCGGGTAGTACTCGCCCTCGGACTCGAACCGTCCTCGGCAGTCTTGCAGGACCGTGACATAGCCTCGCCGAGCAAAGTAGAAGGCCGAGCCCTCGCTGTTCTGCATCGCCCCGTCCTTGCCGTACGGCGTACGGCTCAGAAGCACCGGATACCGCCCAGGCGCGTCAGGTCGGACGACGTCGGCCATGAGCGTCACGCCGTCGCGGGTCGTCATCGGGACGTTCTTCTCGTGGATGATCTTGTACGTGGGTTGATTGCGCTCGGTCAAGGTTTGCCTCCTCGCTGGGTTTTCGCAGTCCCCGGAACAGGCAAACGCAAGAGCGGCGGGTCTTTGTTGCTCGGTTCCGGCTACGAACGGGGTGTCGGCGCCCGCGGGCTGCGGGTTGCTCGCCCCAGAACGCACATCAGACGCCTTCCCAGGGTCAAGCCAAGCGTAGGGGGACTGGCGGTGCTTTGCAACCCTTTGCCCAGGAAACAAAAGCCACACGCAGAGCAGCTTCCTGTGCATCCGGCGAGGAGCAGTGTATGGCAGCGAGGGCATCTTGGCTCGTTCGTGGTCAACCGGCACGCGGGGCATATCACGACATCACCACCGCGCCCAACCGCGCCACGATGCCTGCCACCAGGAACGCCGTGACCAACGTCCCGACCCAGGCGGCGACCGCGTATCTGGCACCCCGCTCTTTGAGGATTATCATTACCGAGGCGATGCAGGGAACAAACAGGGTGAGAGCAATCAGGGCGACTAGGGACTGCATTGGGGTCAGCACGATGTTGAGGTCTTCGCCCTGATAGAGGCCAGCCGCGCCGAAATCCCTTCTCACAAACCCCATCACGAAAGCCGTCGCGGTTTCCGCCGGCAATCTGAGCCATCGCTCGGTGAGGGGCGTCAACGCGCCCTGTACGCCCTGCAACAGACCGGTGACCTGCATTATCGCCAGCAGCAGCGCCCCCAGAGCGAAGAATACGGTCACCTCTTTGATGAACATGAACGACTTGTTGAGCGTTTTGCGAATCACGTTGTCAAGCCGTGGCAACCTTACCGGAGGGACGTCCAAAAGCAGGCCTGTGGACTCGCCAGGGGCGAACCGGCCCAACAGCGTCCCGACGATGACGAATACGGTGAAGATTGTGCCCGCATACGCCACCGTATACCATCCCCCGCCCATGGCGGCGAGGATTCCCAGAATCACGGCAATCTGCGCCGAGCAAGGGACCGAGAGCGCCATGAGGTAAGTGGCAATGGCGCGCTCCCGCTTGGAGCCCAGAACGCGCACGCTTATGGTCGCCATCGTGACGCAACCAAAGCCCAGAATCATCGGAATGACGGCCCGGCCGTTCAGTCCCACCCGCTGGAAAAGGCTGTCGGCCATGACTGCGATCCGGGGCAGGTATCCAGAGTCTTCCAGGACCGCCATCAGCAGGTAGAAACCGATCACAAGCGGGAGAATGACTCCCAGCATATACGTGACCGTCATCGTCAACACGCCGAATTCCCCGGTGAGCACCGTCTCGAGAGCGGAGCCCTCGTCGACGACCCGGTGGACCAGGCCGCGTATCCACGGCTCCCACATGCCCTGGCCCAGAGTCTCCTCCGTGAACCCCACGACGCGGATCGCCACGCCCTCGCCGAGGACGACGTAGGTGGCGATCAACATCACGGCCAGCAGGGGGATGCCGGTGAGAGGGTTCATTATCCAGTAACCCAGCCTGCCGCGCCTGGAAACGCCCTTGTCCGTGCGACTGACGACGCTGGAGGCTATCTCGTTCACCCGGCGGCGGCGCCAGGTGTAGATTGTTTCCTGAAGCTGCCCGGGCTCGAGTCCGTGCGCTTCGGCCGTGACAGCATCTCCCTCCGCAAGGAGAAGCCTCTCCGGCCGCGAAAGGCTTTCGTCCGCGTCTGGCAGAAGCGCCACCAACTCAGAGTGACACGGACCTGTTTGAGCTTGGCTTATCCCGTGGCGCAAGTCATCAATCCCTATCGCCCTGGTTGCAACGGTCGGAAACACCGGGACTCCCAAGAGCGCAGACAAGGCGTCCACATCGATGTCGATCCCGTCTGCTTGCGCCTCGTCCATCATGTTGAGCGCAACGATCATGGATACGCCCATGTCGATGAGTTGCAGAGTGAGGAAGAGGTCTCGGCTCAGGTGCGCGGCATCGACGACGCAGACCACGGCATCGGCGTCCAGAAGCAGTCCACGAGCCACCTTCTCGTCATCGGTGAAAGACGAGACGCCGTAGATTCCAGGCGTGTCGAGGATCACATCCCGGCCGAACCGGCCCTGTTGGACCTCGACGGTTGTTCCCGGGAAGTTGGAGACCTCCGCGTAGAGGCCAGAGAGATGGTTGAAGACCACGGATTTGCCAGTGTTCGGGTTGCCTGCAAGAGCGATGGTCCGAGCGCCTGAGGGAACCTGTATGGGACCGGCCGCATGCCTATGCATGGCAGGGGCTCACCTGGATTTCGGACGCGATATTCCGGCCCAGTGCAATCTCAATATCGTCCTGGCGTACGACCATTGGGCCGGCAGGGACCTTGAGGGCGCAGGTCAGTTTCGATCCCTCCCAGATGCCCAATCGCAGCAGTTGGGCGCGCACCAGACCCTCCGGGATCCGGATCACCTGGATGGTGTCGCCCCTATTGGCTTCGGTCAAGGTCAATGTTCGTCCTCTGCAGCCCACCGAGGTTGTCGGATCAGGCACGACGATTAAGGATATGCTAAGTGCTACTCTTAGCATATCCTTACTGCGCGACTTAGTATATCCTCGCTGCCCGCGTGGCATGAGGGATGCGTGAAACTTGGAGCCGGCAAAGAGGCCAGCGTGATATGTGCCTGCGATGCACGTACCTGGTTGTATCGCGACGGCTTGACCCTCTGAAAGGCCGCTGCTAGACTCGCGCCATCGGCCCCATCCCCTACCCAGCAGCCACGGAGGGTTTCATGCTCGACAAACTCACGAACTTCTCAATCGCCGTCAACAGCATCGACGAGGCAGCCGACCACTACGCCAAGATGTTCGGCCTCGAGATGATGATTCCCAAAGGCGAACCATCGGCGTTCGGATTCCGCGCGGCGTGGATCGGCAACGGCAAAGACGCGTTCATAGAGCTCCTGGAGCCGTCGGACGAAACCGGCGCCATGGCCCGATTCCTCAAGTCGAAAGGGCAAGGCGTTTACCTGGTGGCGTTCGACGTTCCGGATCTGGTCGAAGCCGTCCGGCATGTGCGAGCCAACGGCGGACGCGTCATGGGCGTCCCCGAGGGCGAGGACCCGAGCGCTGACACGAACGTCGTCTGGATCCACCCTGCAACGACGATGGGCGTGTACGTCCAGCTCCAGCGCCCGGGGCGACACTGAGAGGTGACGATCACCTGGGCCGAGGCGCTCGGAAACGCGGGTCGGTTGAGGCGCCGGTTTGTGCCCACTCGGTAATGATGCGGTAGACGTTGTCCATCTCGGTGTCTTCGGCGTACGGCACGTGGTAAGTCTTGACCCACACGCCGCCGAGAGCAGCCGCTATCTCGAGATCGTCGTCGACGACCAGATCGGGCATGACCGGAAGTCCCATTGTCGTCACGGTCTCGGCGGGATTCGTCGCGGGTTTTTCGAAGCAGTCGGTGACCAGGGATTCTAGGCCGTGCTTGCGAAGCTCCAGCCAGCGGACGCCGTTGCCGGACCAGACGTACAGGTCGTGGCCGTCGTCTCGCAGGCGCCGCATGACCTGTTCGGCTTTGGGTCTCAGCGATCCGTCGACGGCCAGCAGGGTGTAGTCCATGTCGAAGAAGATGTTCGTACCAGATACCCCAGATCAGTTTTTGTATAGAATTGCGATGGCACCTCGAGCGCCATCGTAAGCAATCTTGTTGTATCCCACGAAATAGGTTGAAACACGCACCTCTGCGGGAACGTCGCGAGTAATTGGCACGTCAAGAAAGCCACCCATGTTCACCGGTGGACGTCTTTCCGAAATTGAGCAACCTTCGATATGAGTGTCTCGGACGAACAAATCGCCACAGTGTCCTCCACCATACAGCCACCACGCGATTTCCGAGACAGGCACGCCGTCGGGGATCGTGAAGGTGAATTTCTTCTCGAACGATCCGTCGTCATCCGCACCGACAATTATCAACAGCGTGTTTGCAGATGGGTGTCCGTAATGATACCAACCAACGTCCTTCGCCGGTATCCCGACTCCAATCGAAGTTCCGATCCTGAGCAAAGCCTCCTCAAGGAATGTAGTAAATATCCTGCCGACAGGCGCATCGCTGTTGTACGATTCCCAATCGACGATTTTACTGACCGGGTCGACTCTCAAGAAGTAAGCGATAATCCAACCATCCGTGCTGACATACACTTTCACTTGAGGCACCAGTAATCCATCAGAGGCGCTTTGCCGTGGATTAACCCAACCCAGTAGATATTCTTGTGTCTCCAATTCGAATATACCTGAAGCGAATACCGTCTTTGCCAAGTTCAAATCGATGGGCGTAGGCGACTTGAAATATACGGAAAGGCCGGCTTCATCCTCGAAAGGTTGTATCGACGTTTGCGCCCGGACAAGAGAAATGCCGAATCCTGGTGAAGGATGTGGTGGTCGCAGTTGCGCAAATAGTATTGTGACAGCCAAAGTCGCTACGGCAGCTATCGGGAGTGTTTTGTTCATCGGATGGTTCCTTGCTAGATACTCTGCGGTGACGAAGTTGCGATCAAAGTCTTTTTGAATGGATCTATCGTGTAACTCGAAAGTTTATTCACCGCTGTTGGCTGAACTAGATAGTTCGCGTAGCCAAACACCGCTGACATCTGAATAAGGGATGAGAATAGAAATCGGTTCTTCAGTGGGTACAGGCGTCGGTCTCGGATGTGGGGTAGAGGACAATGGGGTGGGCGCGGAATCAAGTACTCTGGTAGCGTCCAAGGGAGTACTCGTCAGGATCGGCTGAGCGTTTCCAAAACCATCAGAGTTTGATAGCTCACGTACCCAAACACCGCTGGTATTCGAGAAGGGTATGAGATTGGGAATCGGCGTCTCGGTAGGCACGGGCGTCGACCTCGAAAGTGAGGCGGAGGGCAACGGAGTGGGTGTGAATTCAGAAACGTTCCGAGCCACGGGCTTTACGATTCGCGAAGGCTCAGGGGAGGGTGTAGGAATGGGTCCTAGATCGGACCCCCGGACGGGCGTCGGCTGACCAACAGCAACCGATTGATCCACCTTCGGAACGACCGACGAAACCGCTCCAACCGTCGGAGTAACGGTCGTCGATTCACTGGGGGTTGATTCAGGAACAGGGCCTAGTGGTCGTTCCTCAGCGGATGATCCATCATCGCCCGGTCCAAACACACCGAACGCGTAAGAAGTTCCAACATCCGCAAGACCCGAAACGACAACGAAACCGGCAACCATCCAAAATATCCGCAGCCGAGACGCATTCGCTCGCCGCGGTCGGCTGCGCACCTGTCTGAACGCAACATCGCCTTCTTTCTCGATAAAGAATTGCTCCTGTCCAGGAGTTCCTGCAAAGTCTCCTTCTGGGCGAAACGACAACGTGACGATGTAATAGTCCTCATCCTCCTTCTGGTCAGATACCTCGAAAGCCATCAAGGCTCTTGAAAAGCTTCGCCCGTAGTTACCTGGATCGGCTCTGGCCGTCTGCATCGCAAGCACGCGTGCTTGCTCGAGCGAGATGTAACTTCGAGCCTCTCCCGCCGAGTCGAACTCAAACTTTTCTTCTTTCCCCTCGGTTTCCTCAGCCATCAGACATCACCGAACTCTGAATCATGGGGTGGGTGTCACACGCTCCTGGGGGTCGCATACGCCCTATTGAGCAATCCACGGACACTTCAAGCGCGTATACTCGCTAACGCGGCGGGCCGCCTGGGTTGAGGATCTCGCGGGCGATGACCATCTTCTGCACCTCTGTCGGGCCCTCGCCGATGCGACGGATTCGCGCTTCGCGGTACCAGCGTTCCAGGGGCAGCCATTTGGTGACCCCGTAGCCCCCGTGGATTTGGATCGAGCGATCGACCACTTTGCCTAGGATGTCCGCCGAGTGGACCTTGGCGATGGACGCCGCCTGTCGGAAGTCCTCGCCCGCGTCGTACTGCCATGCCGCTTCCCAGATCAGCCAACGGCAGGCGCGGATCTCGACCTCCGATTCCACGAGCATCCACTGGACCGCCTGTCGCGTCGCCAGGGGAGCGCCGAATGTCTCTCGTGTCTTCGAGTATTCGACCGCCAGGTTGTGGGCGGCTACCGCGACTCCCAGGTTGGCCGCCGAGTATGGGATCCGTCCTCGGGCAAGGAGTTTGTTGGCGAGAAGGTCCCAGCCGTTGTCGACCTCGCCTAGCACGTTACGGCTCGGCACCCTGAGGTTGTCGAAGAATAGCTGCGCGGGGTAGTAGGCGCGCAGGACAGGGATTGGCTCCCAACTGAAGCCGGGCCACTCTTTTTCGACGACGAATGCCGTGATGCCTCGCCGGCTGTCGGGGTCGGTTCGCGCGAAGACGATGCCCCAATCCGCCCAGGGTGCGCTGCTGATGAATATCTTGCTGCCGTTGATGATCCAGTCGTCCCCGTCGCGCACGGCACGGGTTTGGATCGCTCTGGCCGGGTCCGACCCTCCGCTGGGCTCAGTGATGGCGAAGAACGCCTTTCGATCGCCCTCAACGGTGGGCATGCCGTACGTTTCGGCCAGATAGTCCGATCCTTCGAAGATGATCTCGGGAGGCGCCGATCCCATCGTTCCGTACGCGGGCAGATACAGTCCGGCCCGATGTTGAACCATCTCCTCATGCAGCACCGCTTGGGCGAAGATCGAGAGGCCCGCTCCGCCGTACTCCGGAGGCACGCCCATGCACCACAGGCCCATCTCCTTGGCCATTGGCGCCAGCCGGTCGAAATCCTCCTCCGGCAGATGGATGGCGTCCTGTTCGAGATCCTGTTCGAGGGGGACGATTTGGTCGCGGATGAAGTCGCGGACGACAGTCCTGGTCATCCTCAGTTCTTCGGGGAGCCGGTAACGTTCTTGGTCGCTCATTCTATGTCTCCTGGGCGCCGATCGGCGGTGGCACGTTCGGACTCAACTGATTGCACGAAAGCTGCTCGATGATGACGGGCTGTGGTTCGACAGGCTCACCACGAACGGAATGATGACGGGCTCACCACGAACGGAAAAGTGACGGGTTACCGAGCAACGCCTCCACAAGCGCCATTCTGAGCACGCACGCGAAGAATCTCGCCCGACGCGACGCTCATCAGCCTGCGGGGCCCCAGATTCTTCGGCTTCGCTCAGAATGACATACTTGACTCTGACATGCTCGGTCGAACGTGCGATCATCGGCCCGTGAAGTTGGGTTTGCGCTTTTCGGCGAAGGCTTTGGGGCCCTCGCGGGCGTCGTCCGTGTTGCGGAGGACCTGGCCGATGGCTTGCTCCAGGCGAAGGCCGTATTCGACCGGCATATACTGGCCTCGGACAGCGAGTTCCTTGATCGCCCTGACCGCCAGGGGTCCGTTTTCACAGATGACGTGGGCCATGCGTTCGGCTTCGGTGATGAGCTCGCCGAGGGGCACGACCTTGTTCACGAGGCCGTACTGGTGCGCCTCCGAGGCGTCCAGCCAGTCGCCGCTGAGGAGCAGCCACATCGCGATCGGGTACGGGAGCTGCTGGATCGTGCGCTGAGTGCCGCCGTTGCCCGGCAAGATGCCCCGCTTGACCTCGGACAGCCCGAATTTGGCGTGATCGGCGGCGACCCTGAGGTCGGTTGCCAGAAGCAGCGTCATGCCGCCAGCCAGGCAGTACCCGTTGACCGCGGCGATGATCGGCTTCCACACTTCGAGGCCGCGGTTGAGGATCTGCTCCTGCTGGGTCTGCCAGAAGTTCCACTTCTCCGGTTCCCGCGGTATCGTCTTTCTCAAGTCGGCGCCGGCGGAGAAAGCCCGGTCGCCCGCGCCGGTGATGATGGCGCACCAGACATCTGGGTCGTCCCGCACGTCGATCCACGCCTGGGACAGCTCGCTGTAGGTCTCGGGGTCCATGGCGTTCATCACGTCGGGCCTGTTGATGGTGATGTACGCGATCTTCCCTTTCTTCTCATAGATCAGGGCCATGTCTATTCTCTCTTTCCGAACATTTAGGCTGGCGCGAATCTTGGCAGCGTGACCTCTTCCGTGATGTCGTCCCAGACGACTTCGACGGCCATCGCGGGCTGGATGTCGTGGGAACCGGCGCCGGTCACGTTGGCCACGAGCCTGGGGCCTTCGTCGAGCTCGACGATAGCGACGTTGTACGGGAGGTCGTCCTCGAACGCGCGGTTGTAGCGCTGATGGACCTCGATCCACGAGTACACGACGCCATTGCCGCTGGCGGGCGTCCACTTCGCGCCGGTCGACCAGCATTCGGGGCACGCGGGCCCCGTGTGACGCATGTGGCCGCATTCGGTGCACTGCTGGAGCAGTAATTCGTGTCGTTGGCAGCCCTCCCAGAACGCGCGGTTCTCGTCGTTGATCTCAGGCAGCGGTTTTGTGTATTCGGTTGCCATGGCCAAACTCCTTGGGGGCGCGGTCCTTCGACACGCTTCCAAGTAACGGCGTCGAAACACATCACCCTGCGAGGCCCTA
>CEPX01027668.1_pt1 | contig 10830 bp, 9 predicted proteins | sample 361361 | NCBI WGS metagenome assembly CEPX01 (sample SAMEA2619974, study PRJEB7988) | marine metagenome | biome: marine biome (ENVO:00000447); feature: mesopelagic zone (ENVO:00000213) & marine oxygen minimum zone (ENVO:01000065); material: "saline water (ENVO:00002010), including plankton...
AGTACAAATCTCACTTTAGTTGCTGCAGGAACACTATTAATTGCAGTAATACTAGCAATCACCGCGATTTTACTTTATTCTTTAGTCAGTGTTGTTAGAGAAGGACAGACAAAATAAAAAACGTTCAAATTATTTCCAAGGAGTTTTTTTGGTTACATTCTCTGAAATCGTATCCAACCACGATTCGTTTGAAATATACCAAGATGTGGTTTTTGCTATCCCCTCTTCAAAATTAGTTTTAGGTGACCATCCTAATTCCTTTCTTATTTTTGATGAATCCAGACTGTATCGTAAGTCATGACCAGGTCTATCCTCAACAAATTCTATCAGGTCAGATGGTTTGTCCATAATTGACAAAATTTTGTTAATTATTGTAAGATTGTCCAATTCGTTGCCCTCTGAAACATTATACGATTCCCCTGTTTTGCCATTCAAGAGAGCTTGAATTATGGCATCACAGTGATCATCTACAAACAACCAATCTCTAATATTTTTACCATCTCCATAAACTGGAATTTTCTTATTCTGTTTTGCCAAAAGAATAGTTTTCGGAATGAGTTTTTCTGGAAATTGTCTAGGACCATAATTATTTGTACATCTTGTTATGATGCAATCACAGTTATACGTTAAAACATAAGAATTAACCAAATGTTCTGCAGCAGCCTTAGTCGCAGCATATGGACTAGATGGGTTAAATCTAAAAAACTCGTCTGCACTTAGATCTTTTAAACTTCCATAAACTTCATCGGTAGAAATCTGTACAAACCGCTTTTTTGTAGATTTGATAACTTCTAATAATGTAAAAGTTCCTCGTATATTTGATATTAGAAAGGGATTTGGATCTGAAATGCTCCTGTCTACAAAAGATTCTGCTGCAAAATTTACCACAGCATCACACTGCGAGATTAAATTTTCCATTAAATTACGATTTGTTATATTACCTTTCACATACTGGTAATTTGGTAATGATTCAACACCTTCTAAATTTTTTTTATTGGAACCAAAAAGTTCAGCATCTACGTTAATTATACTAAAATCCTTGTACTCGCTTAGAATTTTCAAAATAAAATTACTGCCTATAAACCCGAGACCGCCAGTTACAAGAAGTTTCATTATGAAGATGATTACCTATTTCTTAATAAAATCTTGTATAAGATCATAACAAATTACTTTAATAGTTTAATTTAGTCCAAAGTCTTATTTTTACAAGTATTTGAAATCTTGTCGTAGTATGAGTAATTTTATGGTGGAATCTTTGATTGTGAACCGAAATAGACTAGGTTTGGGAAACCCAATAAATTATAGATGATGCTCTATGCAAAATTTAATTGAAAACAAGCCCAAAATATTTTCGAGAAATACTGTAATATGTCTTGTAGTAATAGGATTAGCTGGTTTTTTAATTAGATTTCTTTATTTTCCAGAAGGAATTCCTATTACTCTTGATGGAACACTCTATTTCTGGTATGCCAACGATTTAGGTATCTCTGGTATCTTTCCAAGCAATGTTAATGTTCCAAACAATGGTTGGCCTACATTTCTTTCAGCTTTTTTTTATTTTTTCAATTCAGAGAATTTTTTGGATTATATGGTACTACAACGATATGTTACCGTAATAATTTCACTGGTTACAATCATTCCCATCTTTATCTTATGTAGAAAGTTTTGTGGAAATGAATTATCTCTTCTTGGAGCTTCGTTGTTTGTATTCCAACCAAGAATTATAGAAAATTCATTGTCAGGTCTTACGGATCCACTTTTTATCTTATTAACTTTAACGTGTCTAGTTCTGTTTTTGCAGAATAATTTTAAATTGAAATATCTATCATTCGCATTTTTAGCTTTGGCTTGTCTCGTTCGCTATGAAGCAATAGTACTGATTGTTCCATTATCAGTTTTATTTCTTCTCGTAAATGGAGTAAATAAAAAAAATATTCCTAAATATTTTATAGCTATATTCATCTTTCTGCTAGTTTTACTGCCTATGACTTTTGTGAGAATGGATACTATGGGATATGATGGAATTACTAGTCATTCTATTGCAGCTGTATCTGGAATTGGAAAAAATTCAACAATGTATCTTGGAATAAACTCTTTTATGACGTCAGTCGCGCTTGGTGTTTTTCCGATTTTCTTTGCGTTACTACCATTAGGTTTTTTTGGATTTTTTAGAAATAGGAATTTTGATAAATACACGGTTTTGTTATTCCTAATTTTTATGTTCATACCCATCATTTATGCATCTTCGAGAGGTATAGCGGAACCACGATATCTTCTTGTTTTGTTTCCGATATTTTCTCTTATTTCAGTTTATACAGTAAAAGAAATTACCAAAAAATTTAACAAATCTAAATTGATTTCAATTATGTTTGTAGCCGCTATTTTGGTATTATCAATAGTTTATCTAGATTATAACAAAATTGATTATGAATACGAATTAGATGCTTATCACGTAGGATTAGAAGTTAGTAAAAGAACGTCAGTAATTAATGACTATCATCCAGAAGTAAAATATGTACACAATAAAATAGATACAGCTTCGCATTTAGGAACTTTTCCTGTATTGAGTTCTGAAATCAAGCAAAAAGTAAAATTAATTGAGACGTCTGGATTCAATTCGTTGAATGAATTTATTGTTTATGGCGAAAATGAAGGATTGACACATATTATTGCTGATGAGAATGAAAATAGGCCGCAATTCTTAAAGGATGTTTTTGAAAATGAGGAAAAATTTCCGTATTTAACTAAAATCTATGATTCGGCAGAACATAGTTATGATTACCACCTTAAGGTTTTTAGAATAAATTATGAAAAACTTGAATTAATGGGATATGGTTAAGATATCATCTAACCATTAAGATCATGAAATATTTTATAATCTATTTCAAAAACCTTTGCGCTTAATTTTTCAAATCCTTCTTGTTCTGTATCAAAAACTTTTCTTAAATATGGAAATTTTTCCTCATTTTCATATATTTCATCTAAGTATGGATAAAAAACATCCGCTACTCCATTCTTGTTAATAGAAATATAACTCAATTCATATTCATAAGAAACTTCAATGAAATCTTCCAGTGATTTAGCATAAAGCTTGATTGGTATTAGGTTAATATTTTTTTCATTAAATGCCATGGTATATGAAATGTTTTGATCTTGGATGAATTCATAATTTTGAAAAATACCAGGTGGGTTTGTTATATTTACATAAATTAGTCCTTGTAACGTATCACCACCATCTAATATTTTTCCCTCAAATTTTTGGTTGAGTGTATCAGCAAACAAAATTTTTTCATTATTAAGCACCGGATCTGGTAACTCGTATCTTAATGTATAAAAACCTGATAAAATTAATACGGCAATCATAATACCAACTAAAACAATCTTTTTTTGTCTTTCGTTATATGAAAATGTCGATAAACCATACTCAACAAGTCTTTGTAATGGAATAATTGCTAAAATTATCAAAAATGGATAAACATGATAAATTAGTCTCTTTTCAGGCATAATTGCAAAATACAAAATAAATGGAATCAAGGTTATTAGGATTAGAATCCAATTGCTTTGAATGTATTTTTTTTCTTGATCAAAAGCTCTTAAAGAAAAAATAATCCCAAATGGCAAAAAAATAATTAGATAAGGAAATGACATTTTAAAAAGTACTAAAAATAAATTGTAAATTCCCAACAATACAAAATTTTCGATAAATTTTCCAAAGCCATGATCACCAATATAGTCAAAAGCAGAATATTCAAAATCCAGCATATTTACTGCTAGAATACTAGCATATTCTCCTGTAAATAATCGTAAACTTTGTGAAAAATAGAAGGGATCGCCAAATTGGTCATATCTCTCTAATAACATGGGTGACACAACAATCAGACAAATTGCCAAGCATGCAAAATATTTTAAAAACAGTTTAGGCGTTTTTTTGAAATTTCTGAAGAAGATTATTGAAGCAACTAATAACATGATTATGCCTTGCCACCTTACCCACCAAAGTAATCCTATAGTTAAAAATGATAAATACGAATAGTTAGAATTCTTCTGAAGCATGAAGTAAAGCGAAATAATAATAACAAGAATGTATAGTGGTTCTGTCAAACCTTGTCCAGCAACATGATTCAGATGTGGTTCAAATGCAAAAAGACCTGTAGCACACAATGAATATTTTACATCAAAAAATTTTCTTGATAAAATATACATAGGGATGATTGTAATTGTTGAAAGTACCAACCCAAGTACACGAGCAATATTTACATAGTCTAGAAAATTGTTTGAATCAACTAGATTAAAGAAAGGTGACATGAAAATTGGCCAACCTAATGTCTTTCTAGGATGTTCAGTAAAATCACCATTATTATTAGCTATACCAAATAAAGTCCAGCCAAAAACATCTTCACCTGGAAGAACAGTGAAATCAACCGTGTACAGTTTAAATCCTAAAGAAATTATTGCAATAATTATTAAAATAAGTACAATGGTCTTTTTTGAGGTGTAATTCATTTTTAATTAAATTCCTATTAAATCCATATCAACACAATGAAATTTTTCATATTAAATTCGCCAAAAAATAAATTCTTTGATAATCAACGAGGCTAATGCACCACCTGTAGAAATTCTTTGCATTTTTCTCTCACCACCAATTCTCGCACGTTCATTTCCTATAATTTCATAAAATCGTTGTTTTCTTTTCATTCCCCTAGCACTTATTTGTTCAACAGCACACAATGACAATTCATCCAACTTAATTTCCAAAATTGCTTTTCTTGTGAAAAGACGGCTGGAAGAAAGAGTGTCTGTTAATTTACCTCCGAAGACACTATTTAGAATGAATGAAAACACCCTATTTCCAAATCCATCTATAATCCCAGCATCCTCGTTTATTGATGTTTTGCCAAAACGTGATATTGTTACCTGATCAAATCCTTCTAAACTCTTTTCTACTAATTGTGGAATCTCGCTTGTTTCATTACTACCATCAGCACCAAAAATAATTATTTTGTCACCAATTGATTCTTCAATTCCTGTAAGTACCGCTCCACCATAACCGGGAATCTTTTGTTGAATAACTTTAAAACCCATTTCTCTTGCTTTCTCTATTGTTCCGTCTGTGGAACCGCCATCAACAATAATTATTTCATCAACCCATTCTTTTTTAATCTCAGGCAGAATTTTCTTAATTCCGTCTATTTCATTAAGGGTTGTAATAATTAATGACGTTGACACAAAATTCTTCAAATGAATTGTTTATAATATTTGTTAAGGTTTTGTTTGTTTACTAGTACTGATTTTATAGAATAGAATTTTGTCTTAAATTAATACTCAAAAATACCAGATTCTTTTTTACGTAAAAATTCCTCAGTAATAGTACCAGTAATAGTCATAGTTAGTTTAGGAACCATTCCAGCGTTACATGTAGCATGATGCATCTTTGGTTTAAGTTGGATAAAATCGCCCTGTTTCCATTGGTGCATGACATTGTTACCAGCAGTAAAATAATGTCCCCAATGCCAATCTTCTAAGAAAAGCGAGTATCTTGTTACTTTTACATTATCTGGAACGTTGAATTCTTTCCTGAAACCAACATATGTATCCTCATGCCATGGAAGAAATTGTCCTGGATATTGTTTTAATGCGACTACCTTACAATCCCCAAAGCCTGTAAACTTTTTGTATGGCTCAAATATTTCTGGAAATTCAGAATCCGTTATCTGTAAAGATCTGGTATTATTTTCGTTAAATCCCCATTCATTGAATGCCTTAATTCGATCACTAAGTACAACATGTTCTTTGATTTTCTCAACAATAACATATTCCTTGAAATTTTTATCGTCAGACATAATATCCAATAATGGTTTGAAGTCAGTCTTCAACCTTCCAATATATGTAAAATCTTGTGACTTGATAGAAGGATCGAAATGCCATGAATCCCTGTTTTGTTCTTTAAAAGATTCCCAATAGGAATTGTCCATAAAATCACAACTAGGAATTAGCTATAAAAAACATGCTATGATTTTTAAAGTTAAAACTACACTAAAAAATTTGAAATACAAACACGGTTCCAGTGGGAACCACGATTAAATTTTGAATAACTTTCATCTCCCAAACCAAAAACTACACAATTTGATTGTTCAAACTTAAATTTTGAGCATACATCTTTTTGTTTTGCATGAAATTTATTTTGATTATGATCAGGGGAAAAGTTTTTTATAATTTCTAGACCCAACGCTGCTCCAGCCTTATTGAACATATCAAATGAATTGAATACATCAACTGGATCATCATTAAAATTTCTTTTACATCTCATACCAATTCTAAGTCTATCAAGTAAAGAGAATCCCTTGCTAAGACTAAAAGTAATTGTAGAAATACATGGTTCGTCAAGATTAAAATCTATTCCTCTAGCCAAATTATAATAAGCAAGATCAATGAGAACGGGTATCTCTAATTTGTTACATATTTCAAGTACTTCTTCAGTGTCTGGATGTATGTATCCGTTATCAGAAAAAGGAACAGAAATTACGACTGCATCATTTGGCTGTAATTTTTCTTCATCAATAAAAGAATAGTTATAATTATTTCTCCAGCTTATTGAATGATAAAAAAAGTCTCCTTTAAAACATCTAAATCGACGATTCTTATTCTCAGCGTAAAAAGCATCAAATGATTGTGATGTTCCGTGAACATATGAAAGATTTTTAAATTTTTTTATCCCATTGAGATTATTTAGTTTTGACGTTTGTACCCAGCTAAAATATTCGTTTAGAAATATATCTTTTAATTCTAAGTTTTGTAATGCATTAAACAAGAAATTATTACTATCTGTTTTTTTTACAAATGAGATAATTTCGGGATCTCTAATAGGTAATGTGTTTCGTGATAGTTTTGGATGTTCAGGATTAAACATGTGTTAATCAGCCCTCCATTCTGAAAAATGCATTTTACTTAATTAATTGGAACGATATATTGCTTTTCCTACTCATTATTTTATTTTATCAAGTTTCTCATACAAAAATTATATCAATTAACAGTAAAGTCAATAAATGTAAATTTGATAAGAAAATCATGGATTGGTCTGAGAAAAAAATTCTAGTTACTGGTGGAAATGGATTTTTGGGCTCTTTTCTTATTGAAGAATTGACTAAAATAGATGCAAAAAATATAGTAACTCCCAGTTCCAAAGATTATGATTTAAGAAACAAAACTGATTGTAAAAACCTGCTAAAGAATGCAGATGTTGTGTTCCATTTAGCTGGAAATGCTGGTGGAATTGGTTTTTTGAAAGAAAAATCAGCTAATGTGTTCTATGATAACATAATGATGGGAACAAACTTAATTCATGAATCAAAAGAAGCTGGTGTAGAGAAACTAATTACATTGGGAACGATTTGTAGTTATCCAAAATTTGCACCTATTCCTTTTGATGAAGAAAGTATTTGGGATGGTTATCCAGAAGAAACAAACGCGTCTTACGGTTTGGCAAAAAAAATGCTTCTTGTCCAATCTGAAGCTTATAGAGAACAATACGGATTTAACTCCACAGTTATCATACCTACTAATCTTTATGGACCAAAAGATAACTTTGATCCAGATTACGCAAATGTCATCCCGGCTATGATTAATAAAATTTCTACGGCAAAAAAACAAAATGATGAATCAGTTACACTTTGGGGGGATGGAACCCCAACCCGTGATTTCTTATATGTGCAAGATGCTGCATTAGGACTAATTCTAGCCGCTGAAAAATATGATGAAAGCTTACCGGTAAATTTAGGCTCGGAAGAAGAAGTTTCGATAAAAGAATTGTTCTCTTTAATTTCCGAACTAATGGAATTTGATGGACATGTACAATGGGATAAATCAAAACCAAATGGTCAGCCTAGAAGAAAAGTGAGTAACAAACGCGCGAAAGAAAAATTTGGTTTCAGGCAGAAAACTAATCTAAAAGATGGTTTAACTAAGACTATTAATTGGTATCAAAAACAAATTTCTAGCTAGAAAAATCCTATAGTTTAGTTTCTCCATCTTTAGTAATATAATGTGGATAAGGCATTAAAAATAGCATTTTTCCACCACTGTTAATGTAATCTTTTTCACGCTCAAGAATCTCTTCTTTAAAATTCCATGGTATAACTATGACACAGCTTGGATTCAATTCATGTGCTTTCTCTTCTGAAATTATTTCGATGTCTGTTCCTAAAGTACGTAATCCAACTTTCTCCTTATTTCTATCACTCACATATGGCAACAATTCCTTGTCAATACCACAAATTTGAAGTAAAACATTTCCCTTTGTGGATGCACCCAATCCAATGACCGTTCCACCACTACTAAGTTCATTTAAAATGAAGTTCTTGGTTTTTTTAATAATGTCTTGAATTTTATTTTCATATTTGGTATATGTATCAAGTTCCTCTAGATTCCATTTTTGTTCTTCAGATAAAATTTCTTCATATCTTTTAGATTTTAAATTTAAATTTCCTTTATGAGTAACTAAAATACGTAAACTTCCACCGTTAACAAAATTTGTAGATGCATCAATAACTGTTAATCCATTATTTTCCATTAAATAATTAATTGATTTTAAAGAATAATATTCTAGGTGCTCATGTACAACATCATAAAAATTCATATCTTTTATTGTGTCTAGTAAATAACTCACTTGTATCACACAAACACCATCATCATCTAAAATGGCTTTAATATCTTTAGCAGCAATGTTAGGATTATCAAAATCATAAAACATCGCTGTCGCTGTTACTATTTTTGCTTTTTTGCCACCAGATGCTTTTAACACTACATCATTAGAAAAATATTCATTTACAATGGTTATAGATTTATCTACATTAGACCAGTCAATGTTTTTTGCCGGTTCTATAGCAATTCTGCTTAAGTTTTTAGGAAACATACCTACCATGGTACAGTCATTAGCACCAATATCCACCACGATATCACCGGATGTTAGTTTCGCATTATTTACTGCATAATTTACTACATCTTGTAAATCTCTTTTCATAGTATCGTTAATTGAAGTTCGATAAAAGTAATTTTGATAAAGCAAATCAGATCTAACTGTTTCCTTTAGTTGAACCAAACCACAATTTTTGCATAATATCAATGTTAATGGAATTTTAATTTCTGACATCATGTTATTTTTATTACTTTTTACAAATGTTGTAGCAACATATTGAGGATCTAGTTTTAGAATTTCGTTGATGGAATCAGAAAAACAAACTCTACATTTATCAATAGTTGTGTATATATCCATGACTACAATCACGTCATTTTATATTTTTCATCATATGATGCACTTAATTTAAAATCAACTTTCTTTATCCATTCTATAGTTTTTTCAAGACCCTCTCTCACTGTTGTTTCAGGTTTCCAACCCAATAATTTAGTTGCGCGTTCATAATTACAAATTAGAGTGTCTACATCATAAGGTCTGAATCTTGAAGGGTCAATTTCTATTGAAATTTTTTTTCCCATAATATCCGAAATTAAACTGACTAGATCTTGTATTGAATATGATCTTTGGCTTCCTATGTTTATCACTTCACCAATTACACCTTCCTTAACTAGTGAAAGAATTATTCCCCTCGCAGTATCTGATACGTAAGTTAGATCACGTTTTGCGTTCAAGTTTCCTAATTTTACTATATCTCCTTTCAATATTTGGGTTATAATTTCCGGAATAATGTAAGGTTGTGTTATGTTAGGTCCAAAGGAGTTAAACGGTCTAATTATGACTGCCGGAAGATTATGTTCCTTATACATAGTAAATACAACTCGTTCACCAGCAAGCTTACTGACGGCATATGTAGATTGAGGTGTTGTATGATGATTTTCATCCATTGGTGTATATCTTGCTGTTCCATAAATTTCACTAGAGGAAATATGTACAAACCTTTTTGCTTTTTTTTCTTTAATGACAGAAAGTGCTAGAGATATAGTAGCATTAACATTAACATCAAAGAATTTTTTTGGAATGTAGTAAGAATCCGGTATGAAGGGTAAAGCTGCATTATTAATAACATATTCTTTATCTTTAACAATAGATTCTATTGCGTCATCATCTAAAAGATCTGCAGTGATTAATTTCACATTAGAAAGATTTTGAATATATTTCTCCTTTCCTGATGATAAATTATCTATAATTGTTACATTGGCACCAATTTCTGATAATTGTTTAACAATTTCAGAACCAATAAAGCCACAACCCCCTGTGACCAAGATTTCCTTGTTTTTTAAAACTGAGAGGTCATTATTAGCCATAATTTTGAAAATTTATTTCGGTTATAAATGTGATAAGACTGATTTATACTCTAAAATCAAAACTAATCTAACAATCATAAGACTTAGATTCTAACATTAATTTTTAAAAATTAAATGGCTAAAATTGAACTTGCCAAAAAAATCATTAGAGATTATTTTATACATTTAGAGAAAAATCAAAAAAAATTCATTCCTGGAAAATCAAAGATTCCATTGGCATTTCCACCATATGATGCTAAGGAGGTGTGTGAAGCTTTGGATTCCATGTTGAAATTAAATACTACAATGGGCAACAAAGTAAAAAAATTTGAAAATGATTTTACAAAATATATCGGAACAAAATATGGAACGATGGTAAATTCCGGTTCTTCTGCTAATCTTCTTGCATTGTCAATACTAACAAATCCATACCTTGGGAACAGACGTATTAAAGCTGGTGATGAAGTGATAACGCCAGCGGTGACTTGGCCAACTACTGTTTATCCAATATCAAATGTTGGTGCAGTTCCGAAATTTGTAGATGTAAACCTTGATGATTTTAGTATAAATGTTGAC
>CEPX01169489.1_pt1 | contig 10825 bp, 16 predicted proteins | sample 361361 | NCBI WGS metagenome assembly CEPX01 (sample SAMEA2619974, study PRJEB7988) | marine metagenome | biome: marine biome (ENVO:00000447); feature: mesopelagic zone (ENVO:00000213) & marine oxygen minimum zone (ENVO:01000065); material: "saline water (ENVO:00002010), including plankton...
TATATGAGACAGTTTGGACCTGATGCCCAAGCAACTAGAGAGGAGTCACAATAATGGCTAAAAGAGTTTTTGATACCAAGATTGGAGCGGTGGATGATAGGGCTGCTCAACAGACCAGAGCTTTCGCAAACACTGAGTCCGGTACATCGCTTGGTGATGCCATAAAGACTGGCTCTAAGTTTGTCCTCGAACCTGCTGTAAAGTTGTTTGATGAGATAGGAGGGAACACTGCTAGGGACTCTGCTTCTGCTGCCTTTGAACAAGTCATGCAAGATACGCTAGGGGATGTAAATAAGCGGTCTAGGGGAACTAGGGGTCACGCTCTTGCTATGCTGGCTGAAAAGAGGAAGCAGATTGCTCTCCATCCTGGTCGTAGGGATGAGATTGAGGAAGCCCTCTTTAATCTGACAGGCCAAAGGTCTTCCTTGAAGAGTGCTATCGAAGGGCAAGAGAGTGCTGAAGCTTCTGCTGCTAATAGGGCAGCTATAAAGAAGGTTGCTGATTTTGAAGAGGCTAAACAAACCTTCGGTGTAGTTAAAAATCAAGATGGTTATGATAATGTTGATAAGACAATAGAAAGAGCAAGAGTAGCAGTAGAAGCTGGAGGAATTGCGGAAGGTGTGAACAGTAAGGGTAAAAGTCTTTCGGGGGGGAGCAGGGGTGTTGTAAGAGACACGATGTTTCAAACTCTCACTGATGGGAGACCCTCCGCAGAAGCATTATTCCATGCTGGTGCGGCTAAGTCTATGAGAGCCCTTGTTAACGCTGATCCTACTGATTCTCAAACCTATTTAAACACCCTTCGTGTTGCTATAACAGATGCACAAAATTTCAAATCCAACCTCAGGAGTAGGTATGAAGGTATCAATGATGCTGAATTTGATTTTCTCACTCTTGGTGTAAGAGATGAATACGATGCTTTGTTAGAAGCTGCGGGCATGACCGATGCTGATTTAAATAGCCCAGCTGCCCTAAAGAAGGTTGCTGAAGCTGCTGCTGATTGGGTGAAAATTGATAATGCTCTCTTGCAGAAAGAAGTTAACAGTATGCCTTATGGTAGGGCTGCACAAAGAGCAAAGAAAGCATTAGGAGAAAAAGGAGTACAGCATTTAATTGCTGGTGCTAAAGATTTCTTTAGCAAGGTGACATCTAGTCTCGCTAATGCTGATAAAAACAGTAAGCTCATCTGGAAAGAGGCAGCAAAGACTACTAACGATATCTTTGATGAAGTCGAGGGTGGTGATATTAGTGAAGTAGTTGTTGGAGAAGCCTCTGTTGATGAGGGGCTTGTTGGTAAGAATTTAGCTGAAGCTGCTTTGAAAGAAGGAGCCGGTAAAATCACAGAAGAGCAAGGGGATACCTGGTTAGCCAGTATTACTAGATTCTTGAGTTCTGTCCTTTCATTCTCATCTGATGGAAACCTAGAAGAGTCTTATAAAGGGTTCCAATCTCATGCTGCTCAGCAGACATTAGTGAAACAATGGGAAAAGCACCCCCAACAGGCTAATAGTGTCCTAAAAGAATATAGGGATATGGCAACCACCCTCCTCATAAAGAAATCTAAAGAGTTAAGACAGCTCGAAGTTGAGAGTGAATCTGTAACCATTATAAACGAGGGCGGTCGTCTTAAAGTTGATGATTCAAAGAGTGGGCTCTTCGCTTATCGTCCTGATTTAGAAAGATCAGGACCAAGGGCTGTAGCTAGACGATTGGTTAAAGAAATTAATGATGCTGGTACTCCGTTAGTAAATGTCAGAACCATCACCGATGATAAAGATTTATCCACTGAAGAAGCTACTACTAAATATGGTTGGGGTTTTTATCAGAGAATGAGTGAAGGGATTACGGCTAGAGCTCCGTTTTTGCAACTCCCTGATACAGTAGAGGGTTTCGTAAAGAGGTTCACCTTTGAGAATATCTTCCAACGGCCCACTAAGTCCTTTGAGTTGAGGATACCTGGTCGAGATGCTGAAACTACACGAGGAGTTGAATTGGATGATGAAGTTCTGGTTGAGGAAGAAGGAACCCCCACTCGTCTCACCCGTTTTGTTCAGGATTTAAGTAGAACAGGACTAGGCCGTGAGGGCGACAGCGGTTTAGGTAATGTTCCTTCTAACGGATCAGGTGTGACTGTCTTCAATGGTCTTGATCTAGGGCAGAATGGTGCTAAAGAGTTGAAAGCACTAGGAGCATCAGATGAGTTAATAACTGCTCTCACCCCGTTGTTTGGTAAGAAAGGTGATGCTGCTGAGATAGCCTTAGGAGCTAATCCAATTCCTGAAGGACTCGCCACGGAATTGAAAAAAATCAGTACAGCTAGGATAGAGATGAGTTTAGATATAGCAGAGAAATCTGTAAAAGGATTTAATAAGCTACCTGAGCCTGTTCAGTTCGTCTGGGGTCGTATCATCCATCAGTGGACTGATTCAGTAAAGAAAGCTAAAGGTATATTCAAAACCCTCATACCCCTAATAGAGACATTTGCTAATGAGCAAACGGATGTGAACCTGTTAAAAGTAATACAAGAGCTGAGAAATGAAAAGAGGTATACACCAGCACAAGCCGCACAAGCTGATGAGCTTCAAGCTTTCTTAAGGGAAAAACTATTAGGTGGATCAGGGGATGATGTATTAACAGGAGCTAGTGCGGATGATTTAGAAAAGTTCTTTGCTTTCGGAGACAAGCTCACACCTGAAGAAATAGAAGCAAAAGCTGCTCTTGGTGGTAAGATTATAAAAGAAGGATTTAATCCTCGGGGGGATGGTGAAGTTCCTGGAACAATTGATCAAAACGTAATCCCAAAACTTATCAAACCAAAGAAAGAAGAAGAAGCTTCTATTTCTAATAATACCCTAGCTGGCGGAGTCGGAGATGATATACTAAATCTTTTTGAACAAGCAGGAGATATCCTTGCTGGAATCGTCCCCCCACGTTCAAGAGAGAAACGAGAAGCTGATCGTGCTCAACGAGCTAAAGATAGAGGACCACAATTAACCCGTGAACAAAGAGAACAACGAGACAAAGAACTTATAGAACTCTTATCAAGGGTTGATAGAGAACGAATAGAAATAATGAACAGAAAAAGACCATAACCCTCTGCCCCTGGAAAAAGAAAAGGGAGCCCCTAGAAATAGGAGTTCCCTTTTTTTATTTAGAACGAGACGGCGAGACTAAGGAGAGCCTCTATGCCTAGCCGTTTCTCCTAGAAGGCAGGAGATGCCGTCTCGTATTGGCTGGGATGGGAGGGCTCGAACCTCCGACACTAGGAGTAACAATCCTATGCTCTGCCAACTGAGCTACATCCCACTAAAGAAGTAATTCATAAATTATATGTGCTGCTGTTTGCTCTTCATTTTTTGATATTAAATTACGAGAGTGATACCAAGATAAAACATATTCGAAACTGGTAACAATTTGTAACGGTGTACTAAGAAGTTTATCAGGTTCCGGTATTTCTATCATCTCTTTCATTTCGCACCTCCTCATCCTCACGCTCAGTACCCTCTGAGCTATACTCGGCAGGGGTAGTAGCCTAGCCTATGCTACATCTATTCTCCGTGCATCCTGGGCCGTCTGAGAGGGTGTAGGAACAATAGCTCCCTCTTTCCCACCCACAACCTGTAGATATTTAGAGATTTCCCTTAATTTAGCAATAAGAGGAGGGGGTGTACCTAATTTTTTTAACTGAATTCCTCCTACATACACCCATCCATCCTCAATATCAGATGCTAATCTGTCTAATGTCAACATATAATCTTCAACTCTGGTCATTTTCGATTATCTTTCCATGCTTTCCATCCGAAAGCTCTCACTGCCCAGTAATATTTATATCGAGAGTAGAACGACACACCATCCTCCTTCATGATGTCGAGGAAGAGTTGGTCTGCTTCTTTCCTTGTCCATCCTGGAAGATTGTTACGATAGATGTAATCATGTACTACAGCAGCTACCACTTCATTCTTAGATTTTGATGGCTTACTAGCTAAGTCAGTGGTAAAACCTGATAGGATTACAAAGCTTTCTATTGAAGCATAAACATAAATATTAGAGATGGTCTTCCAATCTCCCCCTTCTATATGTTCGATACGAAGTTTACTATTTACAATAGACATCCATGAGCTCCTCGATAGCTTCATTAAGAGTTGCTATTTCTTTATCTGTTCTTTCATTACAAGGCATTTGGCATAAATCATCTAACCAACAAGCAGCAGCTTCAATCACCACATCCATAGCATCATCTCTGTTCATCTAATCTCTCCCAATACTGCCCCTCGGCGAGGTAGCATGTACTCCAGTCCTTTGGGCTAGTTACAGTTAGGGTCCATTTAGACCTATCAGGTGTAGCAAACACTTCAATCAAAGTCCCATTAGCTGCAATCCCCATAGAGATAGGGACTTCGTTGTAAACTGTCTTCATCTTCTTCAAAACCTCTGCTCGTTTTCCGCAAGCAAGCTCCGCAGATTGAACCGACATAGGAAAACTCATCAGCCCAATAACCAGACCCATGACAAGCGCATTCTTTATCTTGTTTAGTTTCTTCATCTGCATATTCATACTCCTTCAACATTTCGGCATAGTGAATGATCTTGTCGATATCAATCTCTTGTCCCTTCTGTCTATGCCGACATACATATTTCACAATGTTACTTTCACAGGCATTGAGTTTGTTAGCCATACAAAACTCAACAGGTGATATTTTTAGGTCTCTATAATGAGTGCCATTCACCTGTTTATTAAATACATCACCCACCAAAATAAACCTCTTTTTCTAATTTTCTTACTTTTTTCTGAAGACGCTCGATCTCTTTTAAAGCTTCTTCACATTGAGTACATCCTGGAGAGAAATCATATCCAACAGATGCATTCTCTTTTAATCTTTTCATATTAAATACATTACTCATCGCAACTCCTTTGCATAGTGTCGGGATTAATGAAGCAAGCTGCTCCTTCATCCACCTTTTGTATAGGACCAAACCTCTTACCTGAAGCCCTGAAAGTAGTCAATCCTTTAGCTCCTCCCTTCCATGCTTTCATATAGATGTCCTTGAAATCATCGAAGTGCACACTGTCCCCAACATTGACGGTCTTACTGATCGCACTATCTACGTAAGGTATAGCAGTGATAAGCATATTAAGATGGTCATCAATACTAAGATCGTCAACAGTGGTTCCCTTGATATCATACGTTTCATAAGCATAATCCTTCACTCTAACAATTTCAACATCAGTCTTTGTCAATATAGTCCTATCTACAGTGTGAGCAAGAATAGGCTCCATGCCACTAGAGATATTATCAGCACAAAAGGAGATAGTCCCCGTTGGTGCGATGCTGATGAGGTGACTATTACGAAGTCCGTATTTAAATACGTCATTGATTAAATCTTCCTCCAATACAGGAGCTAAGGATAGACGAAACTTATTCTTATCAAAAACAGGGAATGGTCCTTTCTCTATAGCTAGTGAGACAGAGGTACGGTATGCTGTATTGGTAAGGGTTGACAAGAGTACGTTTGTGAAGTCCCTAGCTTCCACAGAGCCATACTTAATACCAAGAATACAAAGAGTACTGCCGAGACCAGTAATCCCAACTCCAATACGTCTCTTATTTTTTGCTTCATCTTCTTGCTCCTTTAAGGGGAACGATGCTACATCAATGATGTTATCCATAGCCCTAATGATGGGGGGTATGTCGTGTTTGAATTGTTCATAGTCAAACCAGAATGTTTCATCCTTGTTTGGGTATCTTCCTATGTACTTCACTAAGTTGAAACTACCAAGCAGACATGCTCCATTAGGAGGAAGAGGCTGCTCACCACACGGGTTAGTGGCTTCGATCCTTTCTATGTAAGCGAGGTTGTTCTTCCTATTAATAGTATCAAGGAACAACACACCAGGTTCAGCCCAGTCCCATGTAGCCCTCATGATCTCATTCCATAAGGCCATAGCATCTACATTCTTATACACTCTGCCGCCAAAGCGAAGAGAGAATTGTCCTCCTGTATCCACTGCTCTCATGAACTCATCAGTGATACCAATAGAGATGTTGAAGTTGGTTAACATACCATCCTTCTGCTTCGCCCTGATAAACTTCTCAATGTCAGGATGATCTACCCTTAGCACCCCCATCATGGCTCCTCGACGATGCCCAGCTGCTCTGATCGTATTACAGAGAGCATCATAGACCTCCATAAAACTTACAGGGCCAGAGCCAGAAGTATCCAAAGAGATAATTCTATCGCCACTAGGACGCAATCGACTAAAATCGAAGCCAAGCCCTCCTCCTTTTCTCATTGTCTCAGCAGCGTTCCAAAGACGCCACATTATACTATCCATACTATCTTCAATGACGCCGGACACAAAGCAGTTGAGTGGTGTAGATTCTCTGGCACTACCCATACTGCTCTGTATCCTACCAGCTGGCATGAACCTCATGTCACGGAGAATTTCTTTCACCGTAACATGATGCTCCTCACTATCACTTATAGCACTCGCCATCCTGCCTATAGCTTCATCGAAGCTTTCATTTTCTTGCCTGTATTTTTCAGCGTGAACTCTGTCACATACAGGATTAATAGGTCCGGTCATCCATATTCCTTCTTCAATTGAGCCAAGCTAATGAACTCAGGGTCGTACTGACCATCAACAACATTACGCTTATGTATCACACCACGCCACCACAGGCTGTTAGCCTCACCTGCAAACTCAGCGAAATAGTCACACATAGTACCAGCCATCAGTCCATGAATGAACTTACCATCAGCATTAGTACGTATAGCGTAGTCCACTATATGAGAGTGAGCCCCTGTGCATGACATATATTGCTTGGCTAATTGTTGATAGGCTGGATGAAGCCCACTAATAGGCCGACCCATAATACCGCTTGTGAAATAATGAGCGTATGCAATACCATCAAGCACAACGACGCCAGGAGTGGAGCCTTTATAGGGTGTGACAGTCCAACCGAAACTTTTATACCTAAGATCAGAAAGACTAATAATACCGTCAAGCCTGGCTGGATCACTATTGATAGCACGGGTAATCCTATGTTCATGGTTGCCCTCCAGCATGTGCATCTCAGGCTTACGCTTCTTAGCCTTCTTTAGGGGAGCGAATAGCCTACGTTGTGCATCAATGACAGCTTCAATGTCCTTCTTATATCGCCTACCTTCAAACCCCTTGGTACCTTTATCATATGAACAAAGGCTAGGCAGGTCAGCCATATCCCCCATACACACCACTTTGTCAGGCTTGAGGTCTAGCATCAACCGTCCAAGCCAATCAAATCTTTTGTTGTGGAAATCAGGATGAGAGTGTGGGTCTGGTATGATGAGATGGTCCATTAACTAGTCACCCCAAACTGACTGTTCTCTACTTCGATACCCTCTCGATACAATGCACCAACAAACCCAGCGTACACAGTAGCACGTTCGTCAATAGGGACACTACCGAAGTAACCATGCAAAAGCTTAAACCCATTCTCTGTTAAGTCTGAACCTTTAGCATGTGCCTTAAAAATATTCATCATCGTCTTAGACCTATTCGTATTACGAAGAATAGGATCGTCGATATCGTCAAACAAACTGTATCCATTGAATATATGTTCAGTTGTCATTCTGTTTCCTTTCTAATATCCTTCTGATATTATTTTAATTTCTTTCTACTCTTAATGCACCCCTTAATAATACAATGTCCATCTTGCATCATATTTCCATCAGATATACAGGGTACAATTACAAGATATTTCTTTTTTTCTTTCACAATAAAACCTACGCTTGTTACTACAAGAGGTGTCAACTCTTTTACCTTTTCTCTATGCCTCCACATAGAATACTCATATGAACTATGATCCCACCATTTAATTATTTCTGGCTTCACTTCTCATTCTCCTTTCTTCTTGTGTTTTCTTTGTATGACAGGCATAACATAAGACTTGGAAGCCCTCTTCTTCACAAAACATACGCTCTATCACATCATCCCAAGATACAAAACCCCTGGTAGTGTCAATGACAGGAACAATATGATCAACACTAGCATTATTAATACGTCTCTTATTCCCAGGTTTCGGCGGAAGCGACGCTGGCATTTCTTTCTTACATCTATTACATACATACACTCCTCTCTTCACTCTAGCTTTCTTCTTCACTTCATTCTTTGGAGGCCACTTCATAGAAGCCACTCGTAGTGCGCTCTTGATGAAGCTATTGAAGCGGCTCTCCGTCCACTTACCCCCGTTCCTCATAAGATTATAGCCACGGCGATGGCGAACCAACAGATGAGATAGAACCACTCATCCATCAGTCTGGCCCGCATCCAAATTCATCACAATTAGGAAAGTTCTGACAAGCAAGGTGTTCGATATCGTTCCAATCTCCTATTGTCCATTCATTTATTTCAAATTGATCCCCTTTCTTTAAAGGAGTTTCTTTTTGAATCCACCTCACTAACTGAGTTTTTCCAAAGAGAATTACCCTATTAATTTCATTAGAGTGCTCCCTTATTGACACCTCATAAACATGAGAGATTTTTCTCCCCCATCCTTGTAACTTTCCTACACCTCTAACCATAGTTTCCTATCTCCCACATGATTGGCTTACCATCTTTATCAAGTTCTCTCACCATCCAAAGAAGACGGCCTTGTTCAAGAAGAGTATCTAAATTACCATCATAGTGTTCAAGATAAGCATTCACTACAACATATTTATAATTCCCTTCTGTCTTGCAATCCTTCAATAGTTCATATGCCTTAACAGGACCACACATAGGGAGACCTGGGATATTATCCACTACATCCCCTGTCAATACCTGTGAGTAGAAGAAGGCAAGGCCAGTGCCTATGATTTTCTTGTGGTTGTCGGAGAGTCTGATGCTCCCCACCACCTCTATGATTTCTGGCCCGAAGCTAGGCTGGTTGCCAAGCTCCCAACTATACTGCCATCCAGGAACCTGTCGTAGGTCTTTGTCCCTAGTGCAGATTATAGTGTCTTCTCCTCTCTCCTGTGCCGCTATGTGGTCAATAGCCATAACGTCATCAGCCTCCAGTCCGTCTATAGTCTTACACTCGTGCTGTCCTCGGAGAAAAGCTGAAATGTTATCAAAGTGCCACGGCTTAACACTTTTCCTATTACCTTTATAAACCTTCGTGACCGCTATATCATCGCGGAAGTTTCCCTTTCCCGATAGGTAGATAACAGGCGGCTCGGTGCTCCCCACTGCTTGAACGATATTGTTGATACGATGATAGAGAACTTCTTCTACATAATTCCAAGGGGGAATGCCGTCTTCAATCTTAGTAGTCTCACGCCATCCCACCTCGGCAGCGTACCCCACCTCATATCTTAAAACGTCTCCATCCACCAATGCTTTCATAATTTCTCCTGTCTCATTTCATCACGAACCTTGGTGCATCTACGACAGGTTCCTGTGACACCAAGTTTACACTGTTTGTTAGGGTGGAAGTGTGAGATTGGCTTAGTAACCCCACACTTCCTACATTGTTTACTCTCTTCCATAACCGTCGATGAGAGCTTTCATTTAAAAAGGAATCTCGTCTTCAGAACCAGCGTCAGCCTCTTCCTCTGCAACCTCTTCAACTCCACAATTTAGAAGCTCCTGTAAGGAACTACCATTGAAATTGAGATTGGATGTGATCTTCTCTTGCACCCAGTCAGGGAGTTTAGCATACACCTCCATGTCAGGCTCATCAAGATCAAACACCTTCACTGGATTAACGAGCTCAGGCAGCTTGTCAGCATCCTTAGCCCTCATGCTAGCCACACCACCTACGTTCTCCCACACCTTGCCTTCCTTGCCAGGATTGAGAACAATGGTGACATTACAAGCAACACCAATCAGCTTGGTGAAGTCCCCCTCATATTTCATAGTGGGGTCAAGAGCCTTGTAACGAATGGTACTCTTAGCCCTCTCTGAATTGAGGTTGTGAAGAGAGATAGTCTCACTCACCCACCGGGGTTTGTCTAGGATATCCTCACCATCTTCATCTTTCATGAACTCATCCGTCAGTTCATAGGTGAGCATGATCTCGACACACGGCTTCTTCTCCTGCCCTTGGAAAGGACGCTGTGTTTGTAATCCTAGATCAAGTAGTTGAACCAGCCTTGCTGGGTACACACCAGCCTCTAGTGTGGGGGCTGTCATCCCACCATTACCAGCAGTCTTAGCATTCAGTCCCATATTATATCTCCTCTACTGTTACATGAACCTTGACGACTTTAACATCCTTACTCTCCATTAAGATTTCTCGCATAAATTTCTTTTCACCCCGAGCATCTTCACGAGAAGCAAACCACATAGGAGTCTCTACATCATCATATAAAAAGGAATCTCGCAAAACAAAGTCTCCTGTCTTCTTCTCTTTCAGTGCCCAACCAATACACATATTTCTTTTCTTAGCCATATTAAGCCTCCTTCACTGTGGTATAAACCTTCACAACCTTGACACCTTTTGTTTTAAAAATTCGAGCTTCACTTCTTGAACGATAGGTCCAGGGTTGACCATAACAAGTACTCTCAAACTCCCCTGTTTTCTTATCTTTCAAAGCCCACTCAGTACAAATAACTTTTGTCTTACTCATAACATTCTCCTTTCTATGATAAATTATCATTTTACCATCTGTTATTTTATCAGTGGATATCCCACCAAGTTTCGCCAATTTTGAAATTACCTTCATGAGGGCAGGAGATAGAATAATATTTTCCGGCCCATGTAATCGCTCTCGTTGAAAGAACTCCAACTCTCTCCGCGATATGTCGCTTGCACTCAACGGTCCACTCATCATGATACCAGCAGACTGTTCCGTAGTCTTC
>CEPX01086843.1_pt1 | contig 10822 bp, 6 predicted proteins | sample 361361 | NCBI WGS metagenome assembly CEPX01 (sample SAMEA2619974, study PRJEB7988) | marine metagenome | biome: marine biome (ENVO:00000447); feature: mesopelagic zone (ENVO:00000213) & marine oxygen minimum zone (ENVO:01000065); material: "saline water (ENVO:00002010), including plankton...
GGCGCCTAAGTCGGTGCCGGCTTCAACAAGTTCTGCCATGGGGCCTAATCCGATGCCCGTAGCTTCTGGGGTGAAAAACCGGCCTGCGCGCTTAAGGAAATCATCTAGGCCACCAAGTTCAATCATGGCGTTTTCAAAATCCAGGTAGGCTCCTACAAACTTAGTTGCTGGGCCATGAAAACATGCCCATCCATTAGCGAGGCCTCTAAGGGCGGCATTGCCGCGATTACCAAGCTCACCGACGCGATTTCCCAAATCAGTTCCTTGTAGGCGCGCCCAAGCATCTCCATAGGTTCCATTCTGAAATCTTCTGGAGCCCAATTGAGCCTTGGCGGCATCGGTGGTCAGGGCATCTTCCTCCCCATCACCTATTGTGCGAGACCATAATTCACTATCAAAATCTCCTTCTGAATTATAAAACGAAAGCTTTACTTTGCCAGTCCAGGCGCTCCCGGCGGTGGTGCGGCCGGCCATTTGTTGTGTAAAGGCGCGCAGATAATGTGGTGCGGCTGCAGCTAACTTGCCGGCTTGCTGGCGAGCATGCTCATTTGCTGCGAAGTCTTCTTCCGCTGAGCCACTGTTAGTTAAGCCCGCCATAATGGAATCTGTAATTACATACCCCATCCACCCGCGTGTATCTCCAAAAAAGGTGACGGCGGCGGGTCCGTGAGAAGGATCCTGATTCGCGCTACCTATACTGCCCGCGCGAACGGCCTCCCAACCACCGAAAAAGACGTCGCTGCGAAAATTATGTTCAAATGTATGCCGCGTTGGTGTAGTGAAGCCAGCGTTGACCGATCCGGCTTCCATGGCGGCCTCCATGGGATCACCAAAGCCACGCATATGATCATACATTACAGCAAGATTAGCCATGTCAACGCTTGTGTCTATTACGCTGTCTCTTGCGGAATTTAAATAATCTTGATCTCCAGTCGCAGACGCAGATTCCCAAATTTCTTCCAAACCCCGAGAGACGCGAACTAGTTCTCGCTGGGACTCCTGAATGGCCGGAAAACATTCTTTAACTATTGCTGTTTGAAAAGCAGCTGCTTTTTGAGCATAAGCTTGAACTGCGCTTCTTGCTGTGGCGGCTTGGGCAGGGAGTATGCTTCCGTCAGCAAGGCCCTCTTTTATAATTCGTTCAATTGAATCTGCATTGGTGCCCGTTTCTTCTGCTGACATTAATACACCCTCATTACCTTAAGCGCTTCTTCCAAGTTTAAAGGAATGGATATAACATCTCCAGGCCGGATGTCGGCTTCTGTCATATATCCATTATAAAGTCCGATTATCCACCAATAGCGCGTGTCTTTATAGTATTGATCAGATAGCTTATAAAACCGATCTCCAAGTTTCCAAATATGGTTTGTTGTGCTCAAAGCAGCTCTTTCGGCAACTGAGGGAATGTAGATATAGGGCGTTTCATACTGCCGAATATTTTTAACTCCGCGGGCTTTGCGTAAAAACTCATATGCGCTACTATTATTATTAATAATTCTATATTTTCCGTATCTTGAAGCCATAGTTTAATCCTCCGGATCTACGATCTCATCGCCGTCTTCTTGGCGCCTCTCTCGAATTGCTCGATAAAGATCGTCCACACCAAGATGACTTAAGGGGCCTTCAGCACCCAGGGTATACCTGACCCCTGTCTTGATGCCTTTCCAGATATTGCCGCGGCGCTCCTGGCGTTGTCGGATCCTTCTATCGCGAGCATGCTCGGCGGGTGCCGTGATGGTGGTGCCTACCTGGGACAAGTCATTATCAAGCGCCATTTCGTCGGCCGCGGTATCCAGGGTGCGTCCCCGGGCCGGGTTGTCTGTTGGATTCTGTTCTTCGAGCACGGGAGCGCCTGCTGTTCCTGTCGGCGCGCCGGAGTTTTTGTTTTCTTCTTCCTCGTGCGTGCGCTGGCGGGCACTGGCTAGCGCCCACTTTTCTTCTGTCGCGAGAGGAAACGAACCATTGCTCCTTGTCGCGGCATGCTGACCGCTCTCATAATCAACCCCGTAAGGAAATGCTTCATTAGAAAAGTTGCCCTCATTATCCCAACCTAATGGATGCTCATGGATAACAGAAAAATCAAAGTTAATTTCAATTAATTTTGGCAAAATGGATCCGCCGACGAGAAGTTCGGAGGATACGTCGCCGGCGGAAGCTCCCCTTTCAATTACGCCAGCATCAGTCTCTAAATTATGATTAATTGTTAAACTCTTCAAAACACCCAATACGCCGGCGTGTGTGCCTCGTCCAGTGCCCATGGAGTCCGTAAAACCTTCGCCGGGTTCCAGCACAGGGTATCCATCTCTGCGCATTTCTTCGGTGGGCGACCAATGGGTCTGATCTCTTACTAAATTCATAACACCAAGCCTAAGAATTGGAGATTGCGCAATGGTGGTAGCAGATCCTACATCATAATAATTTGGATATAAAAACTGCGTCAAAGCTTGAACTTTTGCTAAATTTTCAAAAGCTTCGCTTGATGTTGCTGCTGGTATCTTTAAATTCATTGTAATGCTGCGAGTTGTATTTTTAAACTGGTAAATCGGATCCATTCGACCATATACGGTTTCTTCACTCCAGTCAGGCGAAAAGGTTTCGTTATATGCCACTATGAAAGCTTTAAAGAATAGTTGCCTACCAGTAGGAACATGTGTGAAGTCTACAACATACCCCAAGTTTGCCAGGGCATCTGACCCGTCAACATAGGCCCGGTTGCGGTGGCCTTCTAAGCCTAATTTGCCGGCATTAAAAAATGTACTTTCAATCTTCTTTTTATCACGTTCACTACTCATTTATATTATTATCCTTCCTTGTGGTATTCGCCCATTACCTTCTCCACTTTCTTCTTGAAAATGTCTCCATCTATTTCTACTACAATTTGAATGGGCTCTGTTCGCGCGCCGCCGCCGCCGCCTCCTGTGTTGCCGCCTCCTGTGTTGCCGCCTCCTGTGTTGCCGCCGAAAGCGGATCCGATTGCGGCTGTGCCGGCTCCTATTGCGGCAGCACCCCCGCCAAATGCCGCTACCATTGGTGCTAAAGCTACTGCTGCGGTAGCTGCTGAACCTAGCGCCGCTGTTACTAGTGTAGTTTTCAATAAGGGAAGCTCATTGATGGATGTCGATATGGTGCTAAATGATTGTGCCGGGGCATTCCACTGTGGTTCGGTTAAGCTTCCCATTGCTGCGACCAGTGCTTGCATGGGGGTAACCACGCCGGCAACGGACTCGCCAAGACGATCAAATGCTTCGGCCATTCCTTCCACCGCTTTTACATTCTTAACATCAGCAACTGCCGCAGTAATGCCCTTAAGACCGGTTGCTGAATCTTTTAGGCCTTCTCCTTGAAGCAGAGCCATCGATTCCATAATTGTGGCAAGAGAGGCTAGTTTTTTTCCACTAACAAACGCAAGAGAAATTCCGAAAGCTACCATCGATGCGGCAAAGAGTCCCATGCCTATGGCTCCTGCTATTATGAACCCAACACCCGCGCCCATGGAGACAAAAAATTTGCCTAATGCCACTAATTTAGGTATTTCTACGGCAGCAAACATCTTTGCAAATCCTGCGGCCATAAATCCGATGCCGGCAGCTAGTAACGCCACCGAGGCAACCACAAGAGCAATTGGGCCCAGAACAGTAAACAATCCTGCTCCAAATACCATCATGGCCAAGCCGGCCGTAGTGAGTCCTGGTGAGACACCGGGAAGAATAGTTCCAAGGAGATATAGCGCTGCGCCGAAAGCAACTAGCTCAATAACTAATAAAGAAGGTGAAGCAATCATCATAACTAAAGCAAAAGCAGCAAGACCTGCGACCAATGGAAGTAGTGCTCTAGTGAAAAGCTTGGCGCCACCAGAGGCGACGGTGGAGGATGCCCCAAAAAAGGCTTGGGCGATTGCTGAACTTATGGTGGCGCCCTCCTGTATCAACAACTGCGCGGCGGTCCATTTTGCTTTAAGACCGATGGCGGCCGTAACGACTGCATTCGTTGCCAGGACAGCATTATAAGCAGCATATATCGCAATTAAGCCTTTAATCAGCCAAGCATTCTCCATAAGGCCCGCTATAAAGCCCTGAACCGTATGCATTAATTCAATTATTTTATCTGAATTTTTAGCAATCATTGCGTTCCATTGTTCTGAAATATTCATTACTTTTTGCTGGCGTTCGGCCAGTTCTATCTGCGATGCGGCGCTTGCTTGTGTTGCGTCGGTCATTAGATCGGTTCGACCACTCATCATCAAAGCCAAATCACCGACGTCAGAAAGACCCAAGGCTTCAGTATAAAACTGCTTCTGGTAATAAGACATTGTATCGAAGGAAAGTCCCGCGTCTTCGATTGCGCCCCTAATAGTATCAAATCTGGATACTGGATCAGTGTCCATCATCATATCCATCGCATTAACGAAGTTGCCGCCCAAAGCAGCATTAAGCTTTCCTGTCGCCGTCGCTGCGTCTTCAAAAGTATCAAACTTAGAGGCAATCTGAACTACCTTGCTCATTTCCATGCCAGTAAGCTTTTGAATTCTCGCTAATTCTTTAAATGTTTTAGTTCCCTCGGTACCGAATTTTGCTAACTGAGTACCCATCGATGCATATTCTGCTGCCATTTGTTTTGGGGCAACGCCTAATTCGTTCGCGACTGAAACTAGTTCTCGGGAGGTTTGTTCGGCTTCTGTTATAGATTGTCCAAACAGCTTCATGGAGTTTTGAACGCCCTTTGCTGTGTCGGACGCGGCTATACCAAGCTTCGATAATCGTGCGGTCGTATCCTGTAATGCCTTCCTTTGACCTTCAGAAGCCATGGTAAAATCAGTAACACTATTAATTAACTCTCCGGTACCCTCAGTAAGGTCTTTCATCGAAACGCCAGTAATGGCCAAGTCCTTGTGAAGCTCGCCTAATTGATCTGTATATTCTTGCGGCATCTGAAAAGTGCGCTCAAATTGTTTTTGCGCATCGAAAGCGGCTGTAGCTACACCTAATGTCTTAGTATACACGCTGGTGAGAATCGATAGGCCCTTGGCCTTAATTTTATTTATCGCTTCCTCGCCATCCTTTATTTGATCTTGAAGGTCGGCCTGATCCTCCATCCTCTTCGTTATTTTGTCAATTGCGGCCTGGACTTCTTTCTGCGTTTCGACCAGATCCTGTCCCTTCTCGTCTACTGTCTCTCCGGCGGCGAGTTGGTTATCTAGGGACGTTAACTGGTCTTTAAGAACCCCGAGTTGCAGTTCCTGAATTTTCTTTTCCGACTCGGCAATTTCTTTCTTTAATTTGGCGGCGCGGCCACCTTGTTTGTAGCCGTCTAGAAGATTTTGTTCAGTTTCTAGCTCTTTTAACTTTTCAAAGTTAATACCCTTCGCAAGTTTTTGCTGTTCATCGAGAACCTGCTGGAGAGTCTTTTCCGCCTCGTAGATGCTTATTAGTCGGGTGTTCTGCTCATCAGAAAGGTCTATGTTCTCCTTGTGGCGCCGAGCAATTTCTTTGAGAACTTCAAGCTCTTCGCGCCTGACTTTTAAGCCCTCTTTGGACGCCTCAACAACGGCTTCAATATTAGCAACGTCGGTATCAGTTGGAGCGGGGGGAGCGGGGGGGACGCTAGGATCGTCGGAGTCGCCGTTGGCCATAAGTTTGCCTCACATTAATGGGTGTACAGATAATTAGTTTACAAAAAAAAAGACAGGGCTTTACCCTGTCATTTAACTATTGATGCTGGCATCGGATTATTATAGGGGGTAAGCGTCTGTGACTTACCGGTGCCCTTCTGGGCCTGCTCAATCGCCTCAGCTTCATCCTTTAATTGTGTCGACAAGCGTTTAACAAACCACTCGCGCAAACCAATGGGCAGATTATAGGCTTCAGAGAACGACCATCCGCCAGAATATTTTAAAAAGAAGAACTGCTCATACACGTTCTCTATATATTCAGGACTGAGGCCAAAAAAAGTCCGCGGAAAGCGGAACCTCCATGTCTACTTCATAATCACACTCGTCGCATCCAAAATTCTGTGTAAGATCAATATTTGGGGTTACTAGTTTGTTTATTACTCTAAGATGACGAGAGTCCATGGACGGAATATTTTCAACTAAATACTTAATGGCTTGTGGGCTGTTGTCTCCATTAACCGCGACTACAATATTGTTTAATTGAGTTGTTATTATGTTTTCGTAAATATCGACTTTCTTTTTGTTTGCATTGTTTAACATTTTTTTCTCGTCTGTTCCAGTTAAAAGCCTAAATGTAACTTCTACTTGTGTCTTTGGAAGGGTTGCATTAAATGTACCATCACTATTATCAACAACATCAAACCCTTCATAGTCATCGCCTAAATAAACTTCTGCTTCGTTTAAATCAAAAGAATGAGCCTGTACTGCAGCACAGCCGGGGCAGGTAACACTTGTTTCGTATATATTTCCATAAGCTGACCGGCGGGCAGCAATGATTATCGCATTTCTATCGCCTATTAGTAAAGTGTCTGTGTTAATACTCTTGTCAATTATTAAGCTTTGGAGTACGCGGTCTAAAGCAACACCTTTTTTAAGCAACGTTCTTGACGTCAAAATATCTTCTTCTTTGGCGGTCATCTGTTTAATCTCTATACAGTCTTGGCCATGTAATGGATGGCCTTCAGTATAATATAAGCCGTTAGAAGGCAGATCTACGAATTCTGTCGGGACTACAAATGAAAATCCCGGATTATCTTGTTGTAACGCTTGGGGAGGGGGGCTGTTGTTTTCAGGTTTTGTGGTTCCCGTTCCCAGGCGATCTTTATTGCGTGACAATATTCACCTCTTATTATATAAAATTACTCGCCGGCCGTCTCGGATTCTGTGCCTGTCCCAGTCTGGAGTGGGCCTTCGAATGCCGTAGCTCCCGCGGAGTCTTCGATCTTCGCCCAATCATACTTCAGGGTGACTGTTAGCTCTACTAATTCATCATCGCCATAAGCCAAATCACCATATTTTACATCTGAGATCCAAGCATTAAAAAGCGTCCATGTTTCAAGGTTCTTCGTGCCTGTATGATCAATCTGAGTGATTGAGACTTGGCCTAATGCCTGGGCAGCTTTACCCTTGGTCATGGTGCTTCGATCATCCGCGGTACCGGGGGGCACATAGCCTGCTGCCTTAACAATCTGGGAGAGCTTACCGGCCACATCAGGCTCCAGCGGATCGACTAAAGTAATTGCGACTTCGTTCCATGTAACTGCTCCTGGATAATAAAAAGTATGATTCAAATACTTATGTTCAGTGGCAGCAATTGTAAAGGACGGCTTAGCGGCAGTCTTGGCGTACCAAAGTGCGGCACTGTCGCCGGCATCACCGCCGGTGATGCCGCTAAATCTAACTAAAAATCTAAATTTTCTTTTCGGCTCGGTGATCGCGGTGGCTGGCGAAGAAAAGTCTGAGGCCCAGAATGGCATAATTCATTTACTCCTTAAAGTATAAAGTGTTTCAAAATTAAATAGTAAGTTAGAGAAAAAACTCTTACATCTTTTAATCATCAAACGATGCTCCCGTGGAAGCAATCACAAAGTCAATTGCGATATATTCGATTGAGCGCGCGGGCTTAATCATAATCTTGGCATACAAGATATTTTGGTCAACCAAATCCGGAGTAGTAGTGGATTCATCAAGAATCAATCTAAACTCAGTGATTCCGAAGCTAACCTTGACATTCGCTAAGAATGGCTCAATAAGTCCTCTAAAGCGAGCCCAAGTATCTTGGACATTTTGCTCGAAAAGAATCTGTGTGGAGAGAATGGAAATCTGCTTCTTCAAGTAAATTACCAATCTTCTTACATTAATTCTATCGAGTGCAGATTGACGCTCTTGGAGGGTCTTCTGCCCGAAAACCACAATTCCACTAGATGGGAAAGAGGCAATCGGATTAATCCGTGCGTCATAGAGAGTGTCGCGCTCCTTGGAGGTTAACTTCTCTGTGACAGCAGTAATCGGAATTCCTGCTGCGCCATCGCTCAAGCCGCCGCGGTTGAAGCCTGCGGGGGCAAACCAAAGATCCGAACGTGCCTCAGAAGTACCAAGAACACCAAGCATTGCGACAGAGGGCGGTATCCAAACATTAACGCCAGACGCTTCATCTCGGGTTTGAACCCAAGGATAGAATGTGGCGCCATAGCTAGAATCAATTCTCCTGGCGCGAAGAGCATTCGCGGCCTGTTTCGGCGTAGTACCGATTCTATTAACCTTGCTAGATTTTTGCGCCTCGTGAGGAGGAATGTACACGTTAGCCAAGTCAATAAGTGCCATGGCATCTGCGCGCTCTTCACAAACATTAATCATATGCTGTGTTAATGCATCGGTTGTTAAGCCGGGAACAGTAAGCACATTCATATTCAACGATTCGGGATCTGCTACGGTATCGATTGCTCTCTTATAAGTATAATAAGGATAGCTATTGAATTCGGTGGAAGTAGAACTCATTTCTCCGTTGCGGAGAGGATCTGGCTTCCTAATATCAAACCCGTCAAAGCCGCCGAAGAACGGAGCAGTGAAGCGATCATATCCTAAGTCCAACAAGTCGCCGTAGGAGGCGCTAGTTACACTAGTTGCCGCGGCACGAGAGCCAGAGAGATAAAAATATGTACTCTTAGGCGAGTCAAGAGTAACGTTGTCCAGCGAGAAAACATAAGCATAACCTTCTACGCCGGCATCAGAAGTCGAACTTGGATCATCATCCTGGCCAGTGTACCAGGAGCGATGTACCCCTGCGACACTAACATCGTTTCTGGAGCTACCGTTTGCCCTTGTGCTTTGGAATCCAAAATAGCCATCCGTGGGGTCAGACAAACCACCATCAGAGGCAGAAAGGCGAAGTCGTGCGACAGGGAAGGCTATAGAGCCAAGCATGCCCCGGGCCGCTGGATCGAGGTCCGCCTCAGCGAGGGTGCTCGATCCCCCCAACAGCTTACCAAATAATCTGTAACCACCGTCTCCCGCGGGTGCCCCGGATGCTTGGGAAGCAGTCAGAGGCGTACCATAAATTACGGAACCAGGATTAAAAACCATTAAGTCTTGGGTGGTCAAATCGCCTGAACCTGTTATACTTGTTCCACTCTTGAAGCGGGGGGGCCCGAAATAACCGAAAGGCAGAAGCTCGGGGTCTGTGGCGCCGCCTTCAACATCGGAGTTCATTTCAACATATACAAATTTTGACTGATTCGGGTATTCGCCATAAGTCTTCAGACGACGAGCAGTAGTATCCCATTGCGTATACTTGTCTCCAATTACTCGCGAGATAAAATTGGGAGAGGCTGGATTTAATGTACAGTTATCAAAACGCTCCATTACCTCAACTGCGCTATCGGTATCAGAAAGCACGCGGAGAACAACACTAAATGAGCCATATTCACTAGTAGTAGTGGTAGACTTTCTAATATTCTCAATTGAAACCTTACAGTTTCTTTGTAGCCACTCACCATGTCCACGACCTTTAAGTCTAAACAGTTTTTGCATGTTTTGGGGGACATAATCGGTTGGAGTACCAAGGTGCTGGCCAATAAACCAGCCGGCCTTAGCTTCCTGAGCGCTAAGGCCCAACATGTTGTGGGGGCCTGTACCTACCGCACTATTAAGTGCGATGGGGAGCATGACACCCTGCAGGGCTTGGGTCTGAGACGTTAAGTCGTTTCCGGTGGTGTCCGTGAAGCGTCCAGCGGTTTGAGGGCCGTCTCTCAATTCCTGTTCGAATGATTCTCCAAGCCAATAAGTCTGATATGCGCCTGCCGGGAAAAAGGTGCCGGCTGTCGAAGCAAGCTGTGGGTTAGTCTGAAACCGCTTGCGAATAAAAAGATCAGAAGAATCATCAAAGTTAAATCTAATCTTTTCGTTGGTATAACCGTCCTTTGCAACTTCAACCGTGAAAGAGCCAGCATTGTTGGTATCGTTTGCGATTACCCAACCAAGACCACCGGTAGGATGGTATGTGCCAGCAACGGTACCACTTAAAACAAATTGTGTAGCACTGTCCGCATACCAGACAGCAGCAAGAATACCGGGCTTTGTTGCATCATTACCAAGAACGTTAGTAGACGAAGAGGGCCAAACCCAAAGACCATAAGCGCCTCCATTCGAGGCAAGGGCAGAAGCAGCGCTGTTTGATGTTTTCCAGCCGGCTTGAGCGGCTGTGGAACCGTCATTACCGCTGGACTGTTGTCCTAAAAGCCGAATGTATGTCAGGGGCGCCACATTTGAGCGCAAAAAAGCTTTAGCGGCATAAGTGCCGTACATTGGAGAAGTGCTGCCACCATTTCGATACACATCACCCACACCACCAATACCGGGTTCGGTATCTCCAAACATCTCAACGAATTCCGAATATGATTGTACCTTTACTGGCTGCATCGCTAGACCGCGACGAGCCCTACCGATAACAACTGGCCCGATAGCGTCTGCTGATTTGGGGATAAACGAATTATCAATTTCATTTATGAAAACGCCGGGAGATACAAATTTAAAGCTTTTTACTGACATACTTTGTGATTCCTTTTAAAACAATAGCAAAAACATGCTACTACAATCATTAATTAAATAGTATTTTTAATCCCAAAAAGCTCCTGAACTGTAAAGAAAAATAAGGCTTTACTTCAGGAAGTGCCCCCAAAGATGTTAGTATTGCCCTCTGGGACAGGCCCTTCGCTGGGAAAGGTAATCTCAACAGCATTTTCTTCTATTGTAACAATGGGCCGATCATCGTTGTTTTCTTCCCCCATAAGATACCCCAAAACTCGAATATTAATATCAGTAGTGAACATACGCATCTCTTCTCCCAAAGCTGCTACATTATTATTATGCGCAAAA
>CEPX01415021.1_pt1 | contig 10820 bp, 1 predicted proteins | sample 361361 | NCBI WGS metagenome assembly CEPX01 (sample SAMEA2619974, study PRJEB7988) | marine metagenome | biome: marine biome (ENVO:00000447); feature: mesopelagic zone (ENVO:00000213) & marine oxygen minimum zone (ENVO:01000065); material: "saline water (ENVO:00002010), including plankton...
CCTAGGTGACTTGCGTTAATAAATCCTCCTGAGAGAATTGTAAGGTTTATTGTAGTTATATTGATAGAATAATTAACATCAGGATGTGTAGATTTCAGGGTTGTTATTATCCCACTTTCTTGGATTATTAAATTAGTTGCATTGATCTCTGAGTCATATGTAGTCCATGTTCCATTAATACTCAATATATCATCAAATATATTTGTTCCATTATCTATATATTCTAATACTTGAGGAAAGTTGGCTATCTCTTTAAATAGAATGTGACCTTTATTATTAATAAGACTTGATAATGTTAATTTATCAAACTCTGTTCCAGTCTGAAAGGTTAGGTTTCCGACGTTAGTGATGTTTAGTCCACCTTGTGAGATGTTTAGTTTGGATAGATTGGCATTTATGTCATTATTAAATCTTAATTTTGAAGTAGAACCGTTCATAAATATAGTATCAAACTCACTGAGGTCTGTTATATTTATACTTCCTTCCTGGATTGTAAGATTATCAAAATTTGATCCATGTATTTCTAGATATGAACCATCTTCTCCAGCTAATCCTCCTGTATCTGAGAAATTACCTGCAGAGATATTTACTATTCCAATATAATTAGTTATATTTGAGTGTATCGCTACTTTACCTCCTGCTCCGCCTCCACCTGTAGCTCCGTTTCCATCACTAGGCCCTATCGATACTCCCCCAATTACACTAATATTCCCCATTCCTTGGAATGAATTTGTAATTATATATACACTTCCTCCTGCTCCGCCTCCACCGCCTCCGACACTTAATTCACCATCACCATAACCATGGCCTCCGGCAGCAGAAATTGTACCATTGAAGATAAAAGTATTTGATACATTGATGAATATTTTACCTCCGCCATCCCCCCCATAAGTAGTACCTTGATCACAATTGGTTTCTCCGCCTCCGCCTCCTCCTGAACCAAAAGTTAAGGGTCTGATGAAATCACCATACGTAGGATTACCAGTACCTGGTACACCGTTTCCTGTATTTCCAGTACCACCTCTACCTCCATTACTTGCTCCGCCTCCGCCATCATTGTTTTCAGTTCCAGCTGTCCCACTACCTTCGCCATCTCCATCAACACACCTAGCTGCTCCCCCTTTATTTCCTAATGATGTAGAGTTGATAAGGCCGCCACTATAAATAGTAAAATTGACTGCGGAAATATTTACGTTACCTTCTATTTTACCACCATCTTCAATTATTATGTTAGAAGCGTTGATCCAGAATGTGGCTTCTTGTGATTGGTTTCTTAAGGCACCTCCATTTGCAATTGTTAGGTTGTTGTATTGTAATTTAGTTCCGTTGTTAACACCATTTATAGAACTTATTACACATAATGTAGAGTCGTCTCCTTCGTCACAAAGTAAAGTTGAAGTACTTAGAACTGAGAATGTTGTTGTGAAAGTATCTATGTTGCTTAAATTATCTGAAGCTATCACAGTTACGTCCCAGGTTCCTGGGTTTGAACTGTCAAATCCTGAGGAGTTCCAACTTGTTAAGTTGTTTGCAGTTGCATTAGAGGCATTGAGATACATTGTTCCATTTGGTGAAGTTACTGTGAAGTTGACCCATTGAAGCCATTCTCCAGATACATTTGATGATAGATTAATTTGATCTCCAGATAAGAATCCTAGAGGATTTACGATTATTCCATTTATTGTTGGGAGTTGGTGTGTGAATATAGTACCATCTCCACCGTCTGTAGCTGATCCAGGTCCTGTACCTTTTGTAGCTGTAATGTCTCCAGTGAATGTATCATTTGTTGTAAAATATAATGCTATTCTACCTCCTGAACCTCCGCCCCCATCATTACTACTTGCATCCCCTCCATCTCCACCTGAAGCGTTAATACTTCCCCCTCCTGTAATTGTATTTGCGATTATCCAAATACTACCTCCTGCACCTCCGCCTCCACCATAAGTCCCTATATCTGGAGCATCAGATCCATCTGAATTTATAGATCCGTTATTAATTAAAATGCCAGAGATATTTAGGAATATGGCTCCACCTGCATCACCGCCTACAGTAGTTGATTCCAAAGAACCAATTCCACCTGAACTACCAACTTCAACTGGATACATGGTTAAGCCGTAAGCTGATCCTCCACTTGCGACTCCATTTCCTCCATCACCTGCATGAGCTCCTCCTCCTCCCCCTCCAAGGCCCCATCCAGATTTACCTGCACCTGGACCTTTACCATCTCCAGCTGGGACATTTGTTCCTGTCCCTCCAGGTGGACCTGTTCTGTTTACGCTGATATGTCCTCCAGGATGGATGGTTAGGTTATTTGCAGTTATATTTAATGAGTAATTTGTTGAATGATTATTTACAGGGGTTTGAATTATTCCAGCAGAAAATATGTTGATTATATTGGCCCTTAGGTCACTGTCTCTGATATCATAGGAACTGTTTATGTCTATTGTTCCTGAGATAGTCAAGTTTCCATCATCTATGAATTTAGTTCCACTTCTTAGACTTATATTTTCATTAACGGTTAAGTTTCCATCGTTATGTAATATTCCTTCTATAAGGATAATATGATTAGCAATTATGTTATTTTCAGCAGATATATTTAATTGTGCACTTGTGCCATTAATTGTGATTATATCGTAAGTTCCATCTTCTAATGTTATGTTACTTGAACGTATTGTTATGTTTTGATTTGGCGATCCAAATAGTTCTACTATTGTACCACTTCCTCCGTCTGTAGCTGAACCTGGACCTGATCCTCCTGATGCAGTTAGAGTAACGTGGTAATTATCAATTGCAGTGGCATATATTGCTATTTTTCCTCCGCCTCCGCCTCCTCCGTCTGTAGAACCACCATCACCACCATCTGATCCTGAGGCTAATATTGTACCATTACCACTTGCTGTTTCTGCAGTTATGTAAATGCTACCCCCTGATCCGCCTCCGCCTCCATATAAATTCCCATCGAACGCGTCTTCAGATTTTGCTAAAATACTTCCATTAAGAACAAAATTTTCTGTTACATTGATAAATAATAATCCACTTCCGTTTGCTCCTATATTTGGTGCATCTAATGAACCTCCGCCCCCACCTGAACCTGGATTTAATGGATATAATATAGGGCCAGTTCTATTTCCACCAAAACTATTTCCACTTAAAACAGATGCATCTCCACCTTGTCCTCCATTTCCTCCTCCGCCTCCGCCTCCAATTCCGAATCCACTATCACCACCACTTGGGCCTCCACCGATTCCACCTGCTGCAACTGGTCCACCTGTTCCTCCAGTTTCGTTGATGGAGATATATGCTCCGTGCATGATTGTTAAGTTTGCTCCTGTGATGTTTACATTCCCCCTAATGTAACCACCAGCTTCTATTATAATATTTGAGGCGTTGATCCAAAATAGAGATTCTGGAGTGTTGTTGAAGAATGCTCCACCAGAAGCTATTGTTAGGTTGTTGTATTGTAATTTGGTCCCATTAGTAACTCCATTTATGGAACTTATTACACATAATGTAGAGTCGTCTCCTTCGTCGCAAAGTAGAGTAGAATCAGATAGAACTTCAAAAGTTGTAGTTAAAGTATTTGTGTAACTTAAGTTGTCTGAAGCTATTATTGTTACATCCCATGTTCCTGGATTTGTGCTGTCGAATCCTGAGGAATTCCATATAGATATATTATTTGCAGTTGCATTTGAGGCATTTAAGTACATTGTTCCGTTTGGTGCTGTAACTGTGAAATTGGTCCAAATAAGGTTAGTTCCAGAAACATTTGCAGATAGGTTAATTTGATCTCCTCGTGTGTAAGTTGGAGGGTTTGTGGTTATTCCGTTTACTATAGGATATTGATGTAAATATAATGTTCCTTCTGCTCCTCCGTTAGCTGTTCCACAAGCACCACCGCATGAGACATTATATTTTCCGGTGAATAATTTATTAGTATTGAAATAAACAGCAACTTTTCCGCCTCCTCCAAAGCCACCTAGCGAGGCTGAGGCTTTAGCTACGCCTCCTGTAGCATTAAATGCACCTGAACCTGAAAGGTTATTTGTAATAACATAGATACTTCCTCCTGAACCTGCACCCCCTCCATGAGTTGCAGCAGATGCCGCGGTAGGGATAGGGGCTACTTGTATTTCTCCATCAAGAACTAAATTTTGTGAAATGTTTAAGAAAATAGCTCCTGCTCCTCGTACACCGGTACCATGTCCTCCACAAGATCCTCCTCCTCCGCTTCCGTACTCTGTTGGTGCGAATGTATCATCATAAACTGGGCCTCCGGCTCCTGCTAATGCACCATCACCACCAACTCCCCCATGGCCACCAGCTCCACCTGTACAAGATCCTCCCCCTGATGTTCCCCCTCCTGGCCCACTGCCGTCAACTGTTACAGCACCTCCTGCGAATCCTCCTTTACTTGCATTTATCATACCTCCATTATCTATAGTAAGGTTGATTGCTGTAATGTTAACATTTCCGACTATTCTTCCACCACTTTCAATAATAATACTAGAAGCATTTATTGTTAAATGTGAACTATCTGAATCATTTATTATTTTTCCACCAGATACAATAGTTAAATTATAATAATTAAGTGTATCATTTCCAGATATCAACTTTGGTGAACTAATAACACATAAAGTACCTGGCCGTCCTTCATCACAGAAAAATGTATCTATGTCTGGTGTAAAAATTGTTCCAGCTTCTCCTTCTGCATCTTCTGTACAAGGTCCATCACAAGTCATGTTACCTCTTGAAGCGTTGTAGATCCCTGTGAAATTACTAGAATTATAATAAATGGCAATTCTTCCTCCGCCTCCTAAACCCCCTATAGAATTTGCTCCATCTGTATAACCTCCACTTACATTAAATGCTCCTGATCCTGATAAATTGGTTGTTATGATATAGATACTTCCACCAGAACCTGCACCTCCACTATGTATTGGACCATAGGGGTTGGCAATTGCAGAAGAAGTTATTAATCCATCATTAAATATTGTGTCTGTTGCGTTGATGAAGATTCTACCCCCTCCTAAACCTCCTGCACCATGACCTGTACAAGATCCTCCTCCTCCAGATCCGAACTCTACAGGGAATGATCTGTTTCCATAAGTTTTTCCTCCTGCTCCTGCTATTTCTCCTGTACCTCCGATTCCACCATAGCCACCGCCCCCTCCTGTACAAGATCCACCTCCAGAGATTCCTCCACCAGGGCCTCCACCGTCTATGGTTACTGCACCACCAGGGTGGCCAACATTAGATGAGTTGATCATTGCACCTACATCTAATGTTAAGTTATAAGTTGTAATGTTTACATTACCATCTATGCTTCCACCATTTTCTATAGTGATTGTTGAGGCATTTATCACAAATGTTACTAAACTTGTATCGTTATTCAATGACCCTCCATTTGCAATTATTAACTCGTTAAAGTCTAAGAATGTTCCATTTGTAACTCCATAATCTGTGTTTATAGTACAAGAAGTATCTGCATCCCCTTCGTCGCAAAATAGAGAAGTGCCATTGTATATTGTAAATGTAGTATCTAAGGTATGAGTATTACTTAAATTATCACCAGCTATAATTGTAGCAGTATATGTTCCAGATAGATTTGATGAAAATGAAGTGGAGTTCCATAAATCTCCTGAAGTTAAAGATGCATTTGTATTGTTTATATATACTGTTCCGTTTGGTGCAATTACTGTGAAATTAACCCATTGTAGCCAATCTCCAGTAACATTTGCTGTTAAATTTAATCCTGAAGTTACCTTTGCAGTAGTAGGGTTAGTAACTAATGAATTTATTTTTGGAAGGTAGTGATCGAAAACTGTTCCATTACCACCATCATCTGCATCTTTGGCTATTCCTCCGCTTGCGTTCAATATACCTGTAAAGGTTCTTGTTTGATAATATACTGCTACTCTACCTCCTGCTCCTCCTCCTCCGCCGGAGCCGCCATTTACATAAGAAGCATTCCCTCCTGATGCATTTATATCTCCAACTCCTCTAAATGTATCTGTAATAATCCATATGCTACCTCCTGCGCCTCCTCCTGCGCCTCCTGGAGGGTTATCATGCCCATCAGTCCCCTTAGACCATATGCTTCCATTAACAATTAATGTATTATTAACCTTAATAAAAATAATTCCCCCTCCACTACCTCCTGCACTATCGGATGCTGGATCGGATCCACCTGCACTGCCCATGTCTGTAGGTTGTGTTGTAGATCCATATGGTTGGCCGCCTGCGCTTGAATCGATTCCATTTCCTCCTGCGCCTCCATGACCGCCCCCGCCACCATCATAAGTGGCAATTCCTCCTCCTCCTGGACCTCCTCCTATTGCATCTACAACTCCAAGGTATCCTGTGCCTATTGCTTCAATTCTACCTCCTGCCCTTATTGTTAAGTTTACTGTTGAGATGTTTAAAGAAAAGTTCCTGTCTATTGCTGTTTTAGTCATATTAATAATTCCCGAGTCTTGAACAATTATGGTTGATTCATTTAGGAGATTATTTCCTATTTCCCAAGTTCCATTTATTTTTAGTATATTATTTGGGATTGAAATTGATCCATTATTAATGAAGGCAAGATTATCTGGTATGACAAGTGTCTTATTTGGAAATAATATGTGACCGTTATTTGTTATTTTACTTTCTGAACTGATTCCAGACAAATTAGTTTCTTCAATAAATGTTATATTCCCATTGTTGTTAACATTAATACTGCCTTCTACAACTTTTATGGTTAAATTTATGTTGATATTGTTGCTAATATCAATTCCTGCAGTACTTCCATTAACAATTATTGTATCATAATGTTCATTTGGGTCTAAAGGAAAAGTCCCCAAGAAAATGGTTATGTTTCTACCAACTGTTTTGGCTTTCGCTAATGTTCCTGACTCACCAAACTCTGCATCTTGGGCTCTTCCTCCGCTTAAATTTATAGTACCATTAAATGTTTTTGTTGTATAATGCATAGATACTCTTCCCCCACCACCTCCCCCTCCATAAGAGCCACCATTTATATAAGAACCATTCCCCCCAGTTACATTTAGACTTCCACCCCCACTAAATGTGTTTGCAATAAGGTATATACTACCACCTGATCCTCCTCCTCCGGCACCTCCAGTAGATGCATCACCTCCCTTAGATAATATACTTCCATTAACAACTAATGTGTCAGTAACGTTAATAAAAATAAGCCCTCCGCCTTCACCTCCATTACCTCCACCTGCACTGCCGCCTCCACCTGCGCTACCTACATCTGTAAGTATTGAATCAGAACCGTATGTTGAGGCAGCTGCAGGTGAATCAACTCCTTTGCCTCCTTTGCCCCCATAGCTTCCTCCTGCACCTCCCCAAGATCCTACATTTCCTCCTCCAGGACCTAATCCTGCTCCAGTAGTTAATCCTTCATATCCTAATCCTGATGAATTAATCAATCCCCCTGCTAATATAGTTAAATTTCCAGCAGTAATGTTTACATTACCCTCAATATAACCTCCGTCTTCAATAATTATGTTTGATGCATTTATCCAGAAAGTAGCATGACTAGATTGATTTCTTAAAGCTCCTCCTGACTGGATTGTTAGGTTGTTGTATAGTAATTCTGATTGGTTTGTAATTCCTTTTACAGTGTTGATTACACATAATGTTGTTTCGTCACCTTCATCACAAGTATCTGCTGCTGCTGTGTTTTCTGCGAAAGCTAGTTGATTGGAGAAGTTAAATAATTGGTAGTGCTTTCCTGTTGTGTTGACTTTTACTGTCCAATAACCTAGACCTGTGCAAGAATAATCTTTAGCGTATAAAGAGGATATTGGTGTTGAGGTTGTTTCTAATTCGGTTGGTTGGAATGATGATCCATTATTTAGGTTGATTAAAATTGAACTATCGTAAATTGAATTATATTTATTGAATAAGATGTTGTTGTCGCAACGTAATTCTAAAATATCTAGGTCGTTTGTTGTTTGAGTGTTGTCTATGTCAAATTCTGAAAACGTGGTTGTGGAGTTTGGAGAGATTGTTAAGTTACCTGTCCCAGTTGTGTTAAATGAAACTGTCCAGTTTTTGCCCACTATAGGGAATGAATGTATGTTTAATACAGTGATTTCTAATTCATATGTTTGGTTGGATAAGTGTGGGACGGTCCATTCAATGTAATCTATTAATCCGTTGTTGTTGTTGTCGTAATTTGTTGTTGTTACTTCTTGTCTTGTGTTGTTAATTAACCAGTATAATTTTATTGATTCTTCTGAAACTTCATTATTTAAGGTGGTGTATGCTAGAATATTTTCATAATGTAAGTCAGATAAGATTGTTATTTGTTTTAAGATGCTTGAGATTTGTTTTTCTGTTGCTAATGGTGCTGGAGTGAAATATTCTATTTCAATTTCATCTACTGGCTCATTGATACTTATTTCAGTTGCATTATCTAGTAATATGTCACCTTCTTCGGTAAATGATAACAGAGTTTTTGATTTTGATTTTTTCTTAATCTTTATTTTTTGATCTTTTATTTTTTCTTTTATGTTGTTACTAATCTTATTTACTGTGATGTCTGTTGCAGCTGAAGTAATGTTAATTATTAGGTTTGATTGTTGTTGAGGTAATTTTAATTTTTTAATCCACTTTACTGGTTTGTTGATTTCTATTGTTGGTTTTAATGAATCAGGAGAAGTTACATCTATCTGGAAGACATTTGAGACTGCAGTTGATTGAGTGTCATTGGCAATAATGAAAGTGAAAATTGTTCCTGTGAAATTTGTTTTTGGTGTTATAGATGCTATGTTGTTTATGTGGGTGAATTCTAGGTTTGGATTTTGGAAGATTGAATATGTTAACTGATCATCATCACTGAAATGTGTTGAAAGATCTAGAGTGTGAGTTGATCCTGATTCTATTTCTATGTTTGAGATGTTTTGAATTAGTTTTGGTGAGGTAGATGTCTTGATTGCATAGTTAATATTGTCTAAGACTAATTTACCAGATTCTAATTCAATGATTAAATTGTATGCTAGTTTATCGAAGGATTGTAATGAACAAGTTTGCTCACAAATATTTTCAAATGTTATAAGGTCTGGAGTTTCTGGAAGTGTAAATGTTGCAGTTAAGTTTTTCCAGGATGAATATACTATATCGTTTTCTAATAATGAGTAATTGGCTGAGATTACTTGTGCTGATACTAAATTGTTTTCAGTTGATCCATATTGATTGTAAGTTAGGTAAAGTGGATCATTCCAAGTTGTTTGGGTTGGTAATAAATCTATGAAGCCGCAGCATTGTTCTGAGCCATGGCAAATTGTTGTTGAAGTTTGTTGGTCTAGGCTTTGGATTTTCCATCTTGTACATAAGTTGTTGTTATTTGGTTGGAAGTTGAATTCTGAGTTTTGGACTGTTAGGTCAATTACTTCTGTTGTTAAAGAGGAGCCGTCGTTATCGGTGTCATGTAGAGAGTCTTGATGATATTCTAAGTTTATAGATATAGAGTTGTTTGTTTCTGGTAATGTGATTGTGTTGTTTAAAGGTTGTGAGTTGTTAATAAGATCTTCCTGAGATGTGTTTGCTATTACTAAAGCTGTTATTGGAGATATTGAGGTTGAGGTTGTTAATGTGGAAGTGTCTAAGATTAAATAACGTGAACCCTCTTTTTCTATGTAGACTTTTGCTATAGTGTTATTTTCTATTTTACCAGTTAGTCTAATTGAATTAAGAGGTCCTAGATTTTGTGGAGTCCATTGATGTGATGAAGTTGAGGTAAATTCTAAATTTAATGTATCATTATATGATGATTCTGATTGGATAGTTATGAAACCTACTAGTGCTGGGTTTGTTAGGGTGTATGCTAATATTATCAAGATTGGTATGAACCATAAGTATGAGTGTAATGATTTTGGTTTTGGGTTAGGGGTGTTATGGATTAATGATTCCCTAACTTTGTGGAGATACTTATTAGTATCAAAACCATTACTGTTCTTGTTTTTTACTTTATTAGTTCTTGGCATTTATTTTAATTTTATATCTTCTTTGTACTGTTCTTATTGTGGATTGAGATTTGTTGAGTAGTTTTGAGATGTCAGAAATGGAAAGAGATTTTTTGTCTATTAGGTAGAACACTATTGATTCTAGAATTGAATATTGTCTGTTGGTGAAAATGTTAAGTGGGATTAGAATTGAGGAATCGGATAAATCTAGATCAGATGGAAATTTTTGTTTTACTTTGGCGTATGTGTTGTAGATTGTAGAAACTTTTCTGTTTAATATGGAGGAAATTTCTTTGATTGGTTTTCTTTGGTTTTCTTTTAGATACTTTACGATTACTTCTAGACTGGAGAGGGGTGCTTTGAAAACAGAGATAGGGATTCCGTGTTCTTTTTTTTCAAGAATTTCATTGAAAAGAAGATTAATTTCTTTTTCAGAAAGAGTGGAAACTAGCTTAGAAATTAGCCTAACTAGGTCTTCCCTCTTTTGCAAATCCAATTTACGAGTGAAACATATTTACTAGTTTATATAGATTACTATTTTGTAACGTTTAATTACTATTATGTAAGGGTTTGTGAGTACTGAATTACTATCATGTAAGAAAATATTACTATTTTGTAATGATATTTTACTATCATGTAAATATGAACTAGTGTTTTATTTCTATGATGTAATAAAATACTTCTATTATGTAATAATATTGAGAAAAATGTATACTATTATGTAATAAATTATTACTATTATGTAAAACTTGATTATGTAAAAAATGCTGAATTTAAAGAAATTAGCTACCTCTCAGATACATTTAGAAAAGGTTTTTATAGTATAATAATCTAAAATGTAAG
>CEPX01066445.1_pt1 | contig 10807 bp, 7 predicted proteins | sample 361361 | NCBI WGS metagenome assembly CEPX01 (sample SAMEA2619974, study PRJEB7988) | marine metagenome | biome: marine biome (ENVO:00000447); feature: mesopelagic zone (ENVO:00000213) & marine oxygen minimum zone (ENVO:01000065); material: "saline water (ENVO:00002010), including plankton...
TCACTGGAATCTTATATCTAAGGAGGATTTATCTTATTTATTGAAGTGTATATTAAATTCTAAGACGATATCAGATGATGGTGTGGTAACAAAATTGGTTACCAAATACGATGATAATTTAAAATTAATTCTTGATAAGATAGGACTTCCGCATTTGGTAACCAATAAAGAGTTCATAGTCATTGAACATGATGATGCTTATACTGTCTCGAAAATATTTAATCTGAAAAATTCTGCAGAGAGTGATATAAGCAAAATCCAGAGTACAAAGGATAATAAATCCCTCTCCCTTGTAAACATGATTTCGGATGTAAGAATTAGGGATAAATCGGGAGTTTTTATAGGCGCTAGGATGGGCAGACCAGAGAAAGCCAAAATGAGGAAATTAACTGGTAGCCCGCATGTTTTGTTTCCTATAGGCGAGGAAGGAGGCAGATTAAGATCTTTTCAAAGCACCTTTGAGCACAATAAGATAACTGCAGAATTTCCTATTTTTAATTGCAATAAATGCAATAATAAGACAATCTTCAGTATATGTGAAAAATGCAATAACAAGACAGAAAAGAGATATTATTGTGGTACCTGTGGTTTAAGAGATAATCAAAAATGCGGGCATGATTATGTTGCTACTTATCTAAAGCAGACAATAGACATAGGGGGGCACTTTCGTGCGTTTTTAAAAAAACTGGATTTAAAGACATATCCGGATCTTATAAAAGGAGTTAGAGGAACCTCAAACAAAGACCATGTACCCGAGCATTTTGTAAAAGGAATTTTTAGGGCAAAGCATGATGTTTGTGTTAATAAGGATGGCACAACAAGGTATGACATGACTCAATTGCCTATAACGCATTTCAAGCCTAAAGAAATAAAGGCGGATGTCGAAAAGCTAATGGAGCTTGGTTATAAGAGGGATGTATTTGGTGTGGAACTTACAAATGACAACCAGATACTTGAGCTTATGCCTCAAGACCTAATATTGCCTGCATGCAGTGAAAGCCCGGAATTGGGAGCAGACAAAATTCTTCTAAAAACCTCCTTTTTTATTGATGATTTGCTGGAAAATTTCTATAAACTCGATAAGTTTTACAATATGAAATCAGAGAAGGATCTTTTAGGAACCTTGGTGGCTGTTTTAGCCCCACATACATCTGCAGCAATTGTTGGGAGGATAATAGGATTTTCTAGAACGCAAGGATTTTTTGCCCATCCGATGTTTCATGCCGCTACTAGGAGAGATTGTGATGGTGATGAAGCGTCCGTAATGCTCCTTATGGACGCTTTACTTAATTTTTCAAAACAATATTTGCCAGACAAAAGAGGTTCTACACAAGATTCCTTGTTAGTTTTGACATCTAAATTAATTCCAACAGAGGTTGACGATATGGCCTTTGATTTGGATATATGTTGGAAGTACCCCTTAGAATTTTACAAGGCTTGCGCAGAATTTAAGCAACCCAGAGAAATTAAGATTGAGCAGTTTGGAAAAAGATTGGATACTGAAAAACAATATTATGGATTTGGCTTTACACATAATGTCTCCGATATGAACTCTGGTGTAACGTGTTCAGCTTACAAGGTGATACCCTCTATGGAGGAAAAACTAAAGGGTCAAATGGAGCTAGCAGATAAAATAAGGGCAGTTGATGAATCTGATGTAGCAAGATTAGTAATAGAAAAGCACCTTATTAGGGATATAAGGGGCAATTTAAGGAAATTTTCAATGCAGCAATTTAGATGCAGCACGTGCAATGAGAAATATAGAAGGCCTCCATTAATAGGAAAATGCCTAAAATGCGATGGAAAAATTATTTTCACAATATCTGAAGGGTCTATAATAAAATATCTTGAGCCAGCAATATCTTTGGCTGATAAATATAATCTGCCTTCTTATTTGAAACAAAACCTTGAGCTCACAAAAAGGGGCGTTGAAAGCCTTTTTGGAAAGGAAAAAGAAAAGCAGGAAGGGCTAGGAAGGTGGTTTGGGTAGATTATAGCTTTACCTTAGATTTTATTATGTGCTTTGCACCGCATGCCGTGCATTTCAAGAAGCTGAAGTTGCCCTCTTTCTCTATTTTTGTGTCAGGCTTACCGCACTCATAGCAGAATACATAAGAATTAGCATACTGCTTTATCTTTTCATTAATCCTAGATGCAGGAACCTTTGAGCCCACTATTACGCTTCCGCTCTTTTTTATTTCTCCAGGAGTTGCCAGCTCTCTTAATACGAACTTTAGCATGTCTTCTGGTTGCCTGCCGAGGGTATTAGCTATCTGCAAAAAATTGCTTATTATTGTACGGTTTCCCTGTATATGGCCCCTTACATTCGGTATTTCAAACCTTTCTTTTTGGAATACATGTTCTGGCAAATCTTTTCTCGCTTCCTCTAAAAGCTTCTTGTACTCTTCCATACCTTTCAGTATTTCTTATTTATATTTAAAGTTAATTGTTAATTTATATTATAAAAAGATATATAAATGAGGTATCCCTAAAATAGAACATGGTATTAGAATCATTACTTAATCCTTTAAAGGCCGAAAAGAGGCCCTGGGAAATGTTTTTTTTGGGGTTTGTTTATTCCTCTGTTGCTATATTGCTGTCACTATGGATTTTTAAGGATCAGGCAAGCTTGATAATGGTATTTCTTACTGTTATGGTGTGTGTGCCAATTGTCTACAACACAATAAGGTTAGAGGAGAGTAAAGATTTGAAGATATTAAAAGAAATACCTCTTTTGAAAGAGCACAACAAAGCCATAATTTTTTTGATGTTTCTTTTTTTCGGGATTACCTTATCTTTTGTTGTCTGGTATGTTTTTTTGGCGTCAGAAAATCTAAACTTTGTTTTTGGCAAACAAATGGAGACAATACAAGCGATAAATAATCAAGTATCAGGCAACACCTACCATCAATTTTCAACTTTTACAAAGATATTTCTAAACAATATAAGGGTCTTGGCATTTGCAATATTGTTTGCTTTCATCTATGGCGCGGGAGCAATTTTTATTTTGACATGGAATGCTAGTGTTATAGGGGCTGCTATTGGCAATTTCATAAGGTCCAATTTAAGTGAGTATGCTAGTTTACTGGGTTTTGATAAATTTGCAAATTATTTTGGTGTTGTATCTATAGGTATTCTTCGATACATTTTGCACGGAATTCCCGAGATACTTGCTTATTTTTATGGAGGTCTAGCAGGAGGGGTGATATCCGTAGCTATTATAAAAAGGCATTATAAAGATGAAAGATTTTCACATATAATTTTTGATGTATCCGAGCTTCTTTTTATAGCAATCATGTTTTTGCTGGTAGCAGCTTTCATAGAAGTTTATATAACTCCAATTTTATTCTAACACCTTTAATTTACCCGGCTTAATTTCAAAAATATTTCCTTGCTTAAGGAGAATGTCAATTATTTTATCAAAATCCTTAATCTCTTTTGATGAAATATCTTCAATAGACGCACCATCCCCCCTATCCAATTCTTTTATCAGTTTAACAATCTTGTTTGTAGGACTTAAATCAACAACATTTTCTTTAATGGAATCCTCCGTATCCGAAAAAACACCATCCTCCGTTATATCTTTCTCCAATTCTAATTTTCTTACTTTTGCCCAAATAGGGTCTATTTTCCTGATTATCTCAATAAGTATATACTTTTCATTAGCAAACTCTCTGGGTCTTCCAATTATAAGCGCAAAGTCATTTATTCCTACCTTATCGAATAAAGAATTATTTTCAAAGACTCTGGCAGAAATCTTTTCAGAGCCGTCATCGATAATTAAGGTTTTGTAGTTATCTAACCCGGATTTCTGGACTACAATTCCAATTATATTAATCCTAGATATTTCCTGGCCCCGTACTTCAAGGTAATTTGGGTTAAATCCCTCTGTTGTTATATATTTGGAGCCAAGTATATCTTTTATTCTTATTTTATATGCGGTTTGCCTTTTCTGAAATTTTTGTTCTGCTTCTGGCAAGAAATTAACACCCCCTAGATTAAGGGGGCTGTAGGGCTTATATATTTTTTGTGGTTGTAGTCCGGTGCAACTACTAATCTAAAACCAAAATAAAAAGAATTATTTATAATTTTTGGATAAAACTTCTGCGTGGCTCAAATATCTCTCCAACTCTCTTCAATTTTTCCAATACTTCCTCCACTTTGCTTTCATCAATATCTTTATTCTTGGCTTCCTCTATTATATCATCGATTGGGATGTGTTTCCCAACCTTGTTTTCCAAGTCGCTGATGATTTCCTTAATTACCATTATATGGCTTCTTTGAGATGCAGAGATTCCTGTAGCAATCCTATCGATATCTATCTTTCCAGTTTCCCTGTCTAGGCCCACTTGCATTAAGCAGTATTCTACAAGTTCAATGGCTCTTTTTGCATCCTGCTTTGCGGCTTGGTTACTCAACCTTAATCTCGCAGACGCTTCTGTCAACCTAACAAGAGCTTCTAGCTGTCTTGCTGATATGGGTATTGTTTTGACTCCCTCTTCTGCCCCTCCACTAGTGCGCATTTTTAGATAGAACTCTTTTATTTCATTCAAAGCGCCGTCTGTAATTCTAGGAGAAATTTTCTGCTTTGCGTAAGCAATATACTTTCTCAAGAATTCTGTGGGTATTTCTGGCTCGTAAAAGTCTGGTTCTTGATGCAGTTTTAATATATGGGTCGCCATCTTTTGGTCTTTAGTTTCATCCGGGATATCTTTAATTGGGAATATAAGATCAAACCTATTGATTAAGGTGGGTGGTAAGTCTATCTGTTCTGCGATTATTCCATAAGGATCAAATCTACCAAATTTTGGGTTGGCTGCTGCAAGGACAGTGGTTCTAGAAATTAAGGTGGCTTGTATATTTGCTTTTGAGATGCTTACCGTCTGTTGCTCTAGTGCCTCGTGCATAGCATCCCGGTCTTCTGGAGTCATTTTGTCCATTTCGTCAATGACGCACAACCCCTCATTCGCTAAAACCAGGGCGCCAGCTTCTAGGCTCCAACCCTTTAGGAATTCATCGCGCACAACGCTTGCAGTAATTCCAGCTCCTGAAACTCCCCTGCCAGCTACATACCTGCCTTTAGGGGCTATAACACTAATTCTTTTTAGCATTGCAGATTTTCCGCTGCCCGTATCTCCAACAAGCAAGATGTGTGTATCTCCTCTACTGACAACCTTGTCGCTTCTAATCTTTCTAACACCTCCAACAAGCTGCAATAGCAGTGCTTCTTTTACTTTGTTATATCCATAGATGGATGGTGCTGCAGAATTAACAAGCTTTGAATATAAGCTAGGATCTTGAGAAAGTTCAATTATTTTTTGTTCCTCTTCATCCGTAATCTCAACCTCGTAAAAGGTCTCTTCAACTGCCTCAATATAATTTGCCTCTAACATGAGGTCAAATCTTGTTGATTTTGATCCTGTTTTTGAGATAATTGGAACCTCTTTTACCATGCCTATAATGCTTATCTTGCTGCCCGGATTTGTCTTTCTTTCACTAAGAGGGCTTACTAAATCATCTTTAAGAAATATATTGATTCTTTTTGGTTGTTCACCCCCCTCCAAGCTTTCAGGAACTTCTTCTAAGACAAGACCTTGAGCATCAACAAGCTCCTTGCTAATTAAGGTGAATTTTCCTTTCCTTCCGCACCCGCATTTTGAGGGTTCCTTAAAGCTCCCATTTAATTGCAGCACATTGATAATGTTTCCGCATACAGGACATTCAAATTTTGCAGCAGTAACTTGGGGCCTTACATCTGATTTCTGCCTTACAATCCCGTCAGCATAAATAAATTTACCAATATGCTTGCTTCTTATGTTCCTTATCATAATCATCTGATTTTCTGGCAGATTTTTAAATCGGACCTTAAAGCCTTTTATATCCTCTAAGTCAAATTGCTCAATAGCAAGCTCTGCTGCCTTTATGGTATCTTCTGGGTTCTCCAACAGCTCGTTAGCCAGATCAAGATCAAACTTAGAAAGCTCTGCAAAGTCAACAACAACAAATTTATAGTCTTTTCTTAAATTTTCAATTATTTGCTGATAGTAATAAGACTCTAAAAAATCCTGGAACCTCTTTATCTGCTCTGTTGCATTAATCTTAACTAGTTCTTGCATAAATTAATCAAGCCTCTTTTGATTTAAATACCTTATGTGCGAATGTCCAGTGCTTTAAAAACAAAAAGAAAAAATCTAGGCTTTAGCTTTTTTGAGATTTTCTATAAGCTTGTCCAGGGCCATATGCACTTCTTCTTCACTCTTTGTTCCAGTACATACGATCTTCCCGTTGCTGAACAAAAGGAACGTAGCTTGCGGATTGCTCTTTGTAGGAGGCAGTTTATATACCAGGCCGGGAAACTGTTCTGGCTCATATTCAACATTTTGAAGCTTTGTTGCAAGCTCGTTAAGGTTTAGAACCATTCCAACGCCTCCAGAAGCTACAATGTTCTGTATTTTTATTTCTGGCTTTACTTTAATCTTGATATTTATCTTTTCCAAGCTCTTAATTATCTTCTTTATGCTTTCCTGGACCTTTTCTATTGTTCTAGCTCCAGTGCAAACAACTTTACCGGAACTAAAGATTAAAGCTGATGTTTTTGGATCCTTTATCCTTATAACAAGCCCAGGAAACTGTTCTGGATTATATTCGGTGTTGCTTAATGTAGCAGCCATCTTTTCCAATGGTATATCATGCTCTAATGAAGTAGATACAACTATATTAACTATCTTTATATCTCTAGCGACTTTTTTAGCCATTTTAATACCCCCAAACCCATTATTTATTTATAAATGTTTAAAAATGAGGGTTTATTTAAATACTTTTGTTTTTAAATAGAGAGGTTTTGATATGAATAATTAAGAAAATATACCCCCCTTATTTCCTATGGAAGTTTGTATTTAATAATAAAATTTAACTATAATTACAATTGCACCTAATAAAAAATAATTCACAATACAAAGTTTATTAATAGGAAACAGGACAAATTACTAAAAAATGATTGATTTTGTAATGCCCAACAATAATGAAGATGAATTTATTGCAATAGCAGAGAAGCTAGGTTACAAATCAATATATTTTCTTTACATCCTTGATGATTATTTAAATAAACAGAAAAAATTAGAAGAAATTGATAATAAAATCAAAATACATAGAGGTATTCTGGCCGATAAAAAGACAATATACAAAATTGAGAATAACTTAAAGGGCAAGGATGTTTTTATTGCTATCAAAAGCTCTATTAAGGATAAAGAAATTATAGAAAAATCAAAAATAGATATGGTATTTTCTTTTGAGGAGAGTTCTAGGAAAGATTTCATACACCAAAGGGCCTCTGGGGTGAATCATATTTTATGCAAATCGGCAAAAGAGAATAATGTAATCATAGGATTTTCAGTAAAATCCATTTTAGATGCCGAAAATAAACACGAAATATTGGGCAGGATGATGCAGAACATAAAACTGTGCAAAAAATTTGAGGTAAAAATTGCAATAGCTTCTTTTGCAGAAAACCCTTTTGAGATGAGAGGAATTCATGATTTGGCTAGTTTATTCTCAAAATTAGGAGTTAAATAGGATAATTATAAAAAATTTTAAAAACTTAGCCCATATAATTAAGCAAAATTAAAAAAAGAGGTGAAGTATGTCTGTCAGAGACAAGAAATCCCAGGTCACTATATTCTTGATACTTGGAGTAGTCATGGTAATTGTTGTTATTGCCCTTGTTTTTATGCGTAATTACTCTGTTAAAAAGACCTTGGAAAGAGAAACAATTAATGCAAAGGAAGTTGTGTTTGATGTGCAGCCAATCAGGAATTTTGTTCTAGGCTGTCTTTATATCATTTCTAAAGAAAGCTTAAATGAGGTTCTTGATGGAACTCCTGCAGAAGAACAATTAGAATCTTATGTGGAAAATAATATTGATGCCTGCCTAGATTTCTCTGTGTTTGAAGAACAAGGATTTGAGATTTTGAAAAAAGAAGTTGCTGTAGAAGTTAGTATTGATGAGAAGGATATTGCATTTAAGATGGCTTACCCTATAATTATTGGCAACCCTATTGGTGGAGAAAAAACAGAGCTTAAAGATTTTTTTGTAAAGCATAACATAATCTTAGAGGTAACATGAAGTATAATAAATTATTATATATGGTAATTTTGTTTTTAGTCCTTAGTATTTATGCCTATGCCCAAAATACCCGGCCAACAGCGGATGCAGGAGAGGACAGAAATGTTATTGCAGGGAAAGAAACTAGATTGTCTGGCTCCGGGGCTGATGCAGATAACGATCCCTTGACTTTTAGATGGCAATTAATAGAAAAGCCTTCTGGGAGTTTGAGTGATTTTTCCGAAGGCGAAGATGAGATTCCTAGTCCTTCCTTTACCCCAGATGAAAAAGGGGCTTATGTGTTTAGCCTAAGAACAAATGATGGAAAGATATTTAGCATTCGTTCGGAAATTATAATTACTGTTGTTGATGAAGATCCTTTTAATAGCCAGCCGGTTTCTTACCCAGGCCCAAATAGAAATGTGAATATAGAAGAAGAATTGATATTGGCAGGAACTGGTTCTGATGCAGATGGAGATAGTTTGCTTTACATATGGTCATTATTAAGTTCTCCAACAGGTAGCAAAGCGATGTTGTCAAGCACTAATATTCAGAGTCTGCCCTTTACACCAGATGTGGAAGGAGAGTATTTATTTAATATGATAGTTAATGACGGAAAAGATGATAGCAGTCCTGCTGAAGTTAAGATAACTGCATCTAAAGATGATGTGAATAGGGCTCCTTCAGCAGACGCAGGCCCTAATAAAACAATTAAAATTAATGATGTAGCCACATTAGCAGGAACCGGTTCCGATCCAGGTAAAGATTCATTAACATACACATGGGCTGTTGTGTTTAAGCCTGTTGGGAGCGAGGGAGCTACTCTCTCAAACAACAACATACCTAATCCAACCTTTACTCCGAATGTCGAGGATAAATATATCTTTAGCCTGACAGTTGATGATGGTAAGTTAGACTCGGAGCCTTATATAGTGATGTATGAAGCAAAAACTCCTCCTGCAGGCAATGATAAGCCGACTGCAGATGCAGGCATCGATCGTAGTGTGGATGTAGGGGAAGAAATAGAGCTGCAAGGTTCTGGAACAGATCCTGATGAAGATACCTTAACATTTAGATGGTCAATTACAAATATGCCGACAGGTAGTGGAGCATTTTTATCAAATCCTCATAGTCAAAATCCAAAATTTATACCCGATGTTGTTGGGTCTTATACATTTCAATTAATTACAAATGACAATAATGAGGACAGCGATCCAGATTCTATGAATATTGATGTTGCAGAACCTCCTGTGACAGAACCTGTTGAGATATGCGTACAAGGAACTTGTAATTCAGATACGAAGCAATGGTGCAATGAAGAAGCATGGACTGATTTAAATTATTGTGATAATTGTGAAAATCAAGACGAGTCTTGCCTAACTTGCACAGGTAATATTTGCGATATGGCTAATCAAAAATGGTGTGAAGATAGTTTATGGAAGCAAGGTACATATTCCCAGTACTGTTCTCATTGCAGCTATACAGATAGCAGTTGTCCAATCTGTACAGACAACACTTGCGATGTAGTTAATCAAAAATGGTGCAACAATGGAGCTTGGTCAGTAATAGATTACTGCAATAATTGCGGGAATGTGGACGTATCTTGCAATGAGGAATGTTTAAACAGCGCATGTGATACTAACAAGAGAGAATGGTGTAATGAGGGGGAATGGGAAGAATCTAATTATTGCGTCCAATGCAGTAGTATAGACTCTAGTTGTTACTTTGGATGTTCTAACAATGCTTGCGACACTAGTAGCAAAAAATGGTGTAAGGATGGAAAATGGACTGATGAAGGTTACTGCGATCAAGATATTTGTGGTGCCAAAGATGTATCTTGCGGGCTTGCATGCGAGAGTAGTTTAACTAAGCAGGTTTGCGATACAACTGATAATAGATGGTGCAATATGATTTTTTGGGCAACCCTTAATTATTGCAATAAGTGCCAGGATTCAGAATGTATGGTTGCATGTGAAGACAATGCTTGTGATGTAAGTGCCAAAAAATGGTGTGATAAAGGAGTTTGGGAAGAGATGGATTATTGTGGAACTTGCGGTGAAATAGACGCATCATGTGCGGTTGCATGTGTAGAGAATGTATGCGATATAACATCCAATAAAAGATGCGCTAATGAGTTATGGGAATTTAAAAATTATTGTGATTATTGCAGTCTAAAGGATAGTGACTGCACAATATCCTGTGCAGAGGGTGAATGCGATACAATAAATAAAAAAGTCTGTAAAGATGGGGAATGGGGCGAGGAATCGTTTGATACACTATGTGTTGTTGAGGTGATAATTAAAAATTGCAATGATTATGGTAATTGTACAATAGGCGACGTTTGTATGAATGATGAAGAATGCTCTAGCAGTTTATGCCTTAATGATAGATGCGCAGAGCCTACATGCAACAATGATGAAGAAAATGGCAATGAGACGGATGTAGATTGTGGCGGTAATCAATGTGAGAAATGCAGCAACAACAAAACATGCAAGATTAATTCAGATTGCTTATCTGATTTTTGTGATTCGGGTAAGTGCAAGGTTGCCGATACATGCAGCGATGGAAAATTAAATGGAGATGAAACTGGTGTTGATTGTGGCGGTTATTGCCCAAATAAATGCAGGCTAAGCCAAACCTGTGAATTAGATGAAGATTGTGATACAGGCCTTGTATGCTATGAGCAAGTATGTGTGGAAGAAGAAG
>CEPX01197682.1_pt1 | contig 10803 bp, 11 predicted proteins | sample 361361 | NCBI WGS metagenome assembly CEPX01 (sample SAMEA2619974, study PRJEB7988) | marine metagenome | biome: marine biome (ENVO:00000447); feature: mesopelagic zone (ENVO:00000213) & marine oxygen minimum zone (ENVO:01000065); material: "saline water (ENVO:00002010), including plankton...
TAAACCTTACTCAAAAAAAGCAGCTCTCCCTCAATTAGCTGAATTACTAAAAAAACATGGTTACATAATCAACAATTTTGAAACAGAAAAACAATTAGAACACAGCATGTATAAAGATTTCAACAATTTTGGGACTAAACTTCTAAGTTTCGAACCTTTAAGTGAAAATAGTTTGGTAGGGTTTATCGTAATCATTCAGTCAATGGTAAGAAATATAAATATTTTATTAAAGTTAAAATCACATGGGTTTACAAAAGAACAAATTGAAGAGGTTTTAGCCTTATGATTGGAGTAATTGGTTTTCAGGACGAAGTAATCGGTTTGGGACTATCAGGGGTATCTCATTTAGTTGAAGTAGAAAGATCGATAACTAAAGCTGAGTTAGTCAAACGCTTAGATCAATTACATGATGTGCAAACGTTGTTCATTAGTGAAAAACTTTTGGAGATGGTTCATGAAGAGAAAGAAGAATTTAATTTTTTCTTTATTGAAGTGCCAGAAAATTTCACATCAATTGGCCTTGAAAAAATAGATAAGTTAGCCAGAGAGACTTTAGGTATAAGTTTGCATTAATTTAGAAGAAAAAAGAAATAAATGGCAAGGAGAAACAGCACTTATAATCAGTTAATAAACAGGTAGATTAATAATTAAAGAATCATTAGTTAAGAGAAGGTGGAATGATGGTTATTAAATCAAAGAAAGCTAAAAAATCTAGCAAAGCTAAAAGCGCAAGAGCAGGTTCAAAGTCTAAGACTAATCAAGGGATTATTCTAAAAGTAGCAGGACCAGTAGTTCAAGCCAAATTAACTGCTGCAATCAATGATTTAGTAAGGGTTGGAACTTCTAAATTATTGGGTGAAGTAATTCAAATTGAAGAAGAAGTTGCAACAATTCAAGTTTATGAAGATACCACTGGTCTCTCACCTGGAGAACCCATTATCAACACTAAACAGGCATTGTCAGTTGCTTTAGGCCCAGGTCTGTTAGGAGGAGTTTTTGATGGAACTCAAAGACCTCTTGATGTGATTGCAAAAGGAAGCAGTGTTTTCATTCCAAAAGGAGTTGATGTGCCTGCTTTAAATCAAAAAAAGTCTTGGAAATTTTCTCCTCTCTTGAAAAAAGGTGCAGAAGTTACTGAGGGACAAATAATTGGAACAGTAAAAGAGAATCCTGTTATCACTCATAAAATCATGGTGCCCGTAGGTACGAAAGGAAAATTACTTAACATTAAATCAGGCGAATTTTCAGTTACTGACACTATAGCAGAAGTCCAAACTAAAAGCAAAAAAATAATCAAAATTACTATGCAACAACATTGGCCAGTTAGAATCCCTCGGCCTTTTCAAGAGAGGATAGGGGTTGAAGGCCCGCTTGTTTCTGGGCAAAGAATAATTGATTTTGTAGCTCCGATCGCGAAAGGAGGAGTGGCAGCAATTCCTGGCCCCTTTGGTTCAGGTAAAACGGTAACGCAGCAGCAGTTCGCTAAGTGGTGTGACGCTGATATTATTGTTTATGTTGGTTGTGGGGAAAGGGGAAACGAGATGACTGAGGTACTTGAAGAATTCCCAAATTTAAAAGATCCAAAATCAGGCAAAGCTTTAATGAATAGAACAATTTTAGTAGCTAACACTTCTAATATGCCTGTTGCCGCAAGAGAATCTTGTGTTTATACAGGTGTTACTATTGCCGAATATTTTAGAGACCAAGGTTATGCAGTTGCGTTAATGGCAGATTCCACAAGTCGTTGGGCTGAAGCAATGCGTGAGATTTCAGGAAGGTTAGAAGAGATGCCTGGGGAAGAAGGTTATCCAGCTTACTTAGCGAAAAGACTTGCAGAGTTCTACGAGCGAGCAGGGAAGGTAACTACTCTTGCAGGAAGTGAAGGGAGTGTGTCGATCATTGGTGCAGTAAGTCCTCCGGGAGGAGATTTCTCAGAACCAGTAACACAGAATACTCTTAGAATTAGTAAATGTTTTTGGGCACTTGATGCAAAATTAGCAGACAAAAGACATTTCCCTGCGATCAATTGGCTACGTAGTTACTCTCTATATTCACCAATTACCGATAGTTGGTATAATCATCATGTTGGCCCGGAGTGGGGAAATTTAAGACATAAAACTGCCAATCTTTTGCAACAAGAGAGTGAATTACAAGAGATTGTGCAGTTGGTGGGAATAGATTCTCTACCAGCATCACAGCAACTTTTATTGTTCATAGCAAGATTGATTCGTGAAGACTTTTTGCAGCAGAATGCTTTTCATCAAGAAGACACTTTTTGTCCTCTAAAAAAACAATTATTAATGATCAAAGGAATTTTCCAATTTTATGAAAGTGCAGCGAAGTTAGCTGATGATTTAGATTTAGAAAAGTTGCGAAAAAGCAGTATAGCGGAGTATTTAGCGGGCTTAAAATACGAAGCAAACAATTTATTCACGGGAAAAGAATTGAAGAAAATAGAATTAAAAATCACAAAAGAGATTGAACTTGCTTTAAAGGGTGCAATGAAAACCAAGTCTCGTTTAGCAAAAGCGAATAATAAAGACAAAAATAATGGTCAGAGTAATAATTCAGAGGCAAAAAAATGAGTTTAAGATTAGAACCTTGGTATAAGAAGGCCCATTCTCTAAAAGGGCCTTTACTAATTGTTGAAAATGTAAAAAGAGTTTCTTTTGGAGAAATTTGTAAAATTAAATCTAAGGACCGAGAGATATTGGGTCAAGTACTTGAAGCTAGCAAAGATAAAGCGGTTGTACAATTGTTTGAATCTTCAAGAGGTCTTAGCTTAGACTCACAAGTGCAATTTACAACTAAACCTGCTGAAGTTGCTCTTTCAAAAAAGATGCTTGGAAAATCTTTTGATGGGATGGGTCGACAAGTTGGTGGAGAGAAGTTTGCGGCCAAAGTTTTTCGTGATGTAAACGGTTCAGCAATTAATCCTGCGTCCCGTAGAAAACCAAGTGATTTTATTCAAACCGGAATCTCAACTATTGATTGTATGAACACTTTAGTACGTGGCCAAAAGTTACCTATTTTTTCAGCGAGTGGTTTACCCCATAATGAATTGGCTGCTCAAATTGTAAGGCAAGCTAGTGCTGGAGGAGAAGATTTTGTTGTAGTTTTCGCAGCGATGGGAATTACTTTCGAAGAAGCTAGATTTTTTATGAATGATTTCAAGAAAACTGGAGCTTTAAAAAATTCAGTTGTCTTTCTTAATCTTGCCAGTGATCCTAGTGTAGAGAGGATAATTACGCCAAGAGTAGCACTAACAACTGCGGAGTATTTTGCTTTTGATTTAGGGATGCATGTTTTAGTGGTATTAACTGACTTCACTAATTATTGTGAAGCCTTAAGGGAGATCAGTGCTGCAAGAAGTGAAGTTCCTGGAAGACGAGGATATCCTGGTTATATGTATACTGATTTAGCAAGTAATTATGAGAGGGCAGGGATGGTAATTGGTAGTAAAGGGAGTGTTACTCAGATTCCAATTTTATCAATGCCGGCAGGAGACATTACTCATCCCGTACCTGATTTGACAGGGTATATTACTGAGGGCCAAATAGTTTTAGATGGGGGGTTGCACAAACGTGGTTTCACTCCACCAATTAATCCTCTGCCTTCTCTTTCACGTCTGATGAATGCAGGAATTGGTACAGGGAAAACAAGGGATGATCATAGTAGTGTTAGTGATAGTTTGTATGCAGCGTATGCAAGGGCTTTGGAGCTAAGACAATTAGTGTCTGTAGTTGGGGAATCTTCTTTGTCTGAGACTGACAAATTATATTTAAGGTTCGGCGAAGCTTTTGAAACAAAGTTTATCAATCAAGGTTTTACTAAAAATCGTACAATCAAGGAGACTTTGAGTTTAGGGTGGGAATTACTTTCCGTTCTCCCTCGTACTGAATTAAAGAAGGCTAAGAAAATTTATCTTGACAAATATCTAAAAAATAAATCTAAATGAATTAATTTAAAATGGCAGAATACACTTCTCCAACCCGGTCTGAGTTGTTAAAGCTCAACTCAAAACGTAAACTGGCAGAAAAGGGCCACGATTTACTTAAGCGTAAACGTGACGCTTTAATCAGAATATTTTTTGAGCGGATTAAAGAGTACAAGGCATTGAAAAAAGACACACTAGGGGGGTTGGAAAGCGCGTTTAAGACTTTAAGGATTGCAGAAGGGGTCAGCGGTGTTAATCGTGTTAAAGGTTTGGCTTTTTCTAGTGATCCTAGTTTTGAGATCATGGCTTCTACAAAGAATTTGATGGGGGTTAAGGTTCCTTCGTTTAAAATTCATGAAAAGCCAGTGCAGATCAATGCTTCAATGATTGGAACGAGTTTCTATGTTGATGAAGCGAGGAAGGAGTTTATTCAATTAGTTCCAGATCTTGTGCGCTTATCAGAAGTGGAACAGATAATTTTTACTTTAGCAGAAGAAATAAAGAAAACCAAGCGCCGGGTAAACTCTTTGGAGTACATTAAAATTCCTGAACTAATAGCTGCAGAGAAAGAGATTAAAGATAAGTTAGCTGAGATAGAGAGGGAATCTTTTGTACGTTTGAAGAATGTGAAGCAGAAGATAGAGAGGGATACAGTAGAGTCTTAATCAATATTGGAGGGAGTTACAGTTACAATGGCGCGCAGGCCTCCTTGCCGGAACATCAAAAACAAGCATCAATCTACAACAAGCATTTTGCTTCACTTGTAAAGCAAAATCAATCGCGCAGTTGTAAGGAAAAGCCCGGCCTTGGCCAGCGCCATAAAAACAAAATTTCACTAAACAACAAACTAAAATGTCTAAAACAATAGAGTCAAGATTCAAAGAATGGTGGCAGGTTCCAAGTCACAAGATTTGGTCTATTCGAATTGCAATTTTCGCTTCGCAAGCATTGTTAGTGTTAGGTGTAGTAATTTTTATGTGGCTGAATTTTGTGAAGTAGAGATTATTCTACCAACTCAAACCGAACTATTTTCACAACATAATTCGCATCAACTTTTTTCCCATAATATTTCATATAAGTTTCATACATTTCTTCTAAAGAATCAAAAGGTTCATGTCCTTCGTAATCTTCATCAGTCAAAGAACCAAAAGTTGTTTCTTTAACCCAAACAATTTTCGCGCGTGCAAACTCCACAGAGTCTATAGTAAGCAAACTTAAATTATCACAACAAGAGAGATCTTTGTCATCATCTATTCTCCAAGTACAATTTTTTTTGCCTTCAAGAATCAAAGTAACAAGTTCAGCAGCAAATTTTAATTTTTTCACCTCTCTCATCTTCAAACCTCACATATCTTGGCCACTAACTGTTTACTAACATACATCAGTGATCCAATTAACACAACTATTGCAACAACACCTAGTTCTTGTCCTCCAAAAGGAAGTATGGCACTCAGACTCCCAAAACCAAGCAAACTAAAAATTCCAATCCCACAGCTAGGGCAAGCAGGGGCTAGTATTCCTAAGACTATCCCAGAACTCCCAGCAGAACCACTCAATTTTTGATTTTGTTTGTAGGCCATAAACACTAAGACAATCAATAGTGATGAAAGCAAGGATACAATAATCAACATTGCTTGTGAAAATATTGGCATTGTCATCCAGGTGTACCAGAGTGAGTCAAAGAAAGTAACAAAGTTACTAAATAATAAACCTTTGATTTGCAAGTATTCTTTAAAAACTAAGTTCATTAGAACAAAGAAGCTAAAGACAAAGAAGACCCCAAGCATATTTTTCCAAGAGCTAAATAGTTTTTGAAATGCTAATTTCAGATACAAAGAATATTGTTTTAGTTTATTTGCCATAATTAAAAAAGAAAAAGAAAAAAGAAGGTTAAAAACATTACGGAAGTAATGTTCAAAAACAACTATGTTTTTGTAACCTTATGCATTAAATTTATTCAGCAAGCAAAGCATCAATAGCTGAGGCAAAGACACTGTATGGTTGTGCTCCTGTAACTAGTTGTCCGTTAATGAAAAATCCAGGAGTTCCAGTAATTCCTAATCTACCACCGTCGCTGTAATCTTTTGCAACTTCGCTTTTGTATTTTTGAGAGTTCACACAATCTTCGAATTGATCCATGTCAAGTCCTAAATCTTCTGCCCAGCTTAAGTAAGCAGAACTACTCAAGTAATCTTGGTTTTCGAAGATCAAATCATGGAATGCCCAAAATTCTCCTTGTTCGTTAGCACATTCTGCTGCAATCGCTGAAGGTTCTGCTTCAGGGTGAAAAGATAGCGGGAAATCACGAAATACTAAGTTTGCTTTTCCAGTGTCAATGTAGTCCTCTTTCAAAGCCAGATATGTTTGACTGTAAAACCTAGCACAGTAGGGACATTGAAAATCACTGAATTCTACAATAGTTACTAGTGCATCAGGGTCTCCAATCATTGGATCGTCTTCATCGTAGTAATCGCTTGAATCATAAGCTACAGCTACTGCTGCGCCAACAACTGCGCTGTCTTCGGAGTCATCATTAATAATTTCTCCAACATCTTCTGCTGCTAGATCGCAGCTTCCTGTTTTGTTTATATCAATACTTAAATCATATTGAGCGAATAGTACTATCACAAGCACTATGGCAAGGCCTGCGCTTAAATATTGCCAGAATGCTTTTGTTAATTCTTTGTTTGCTGGCGCACTGTGGGTTTTATCACTGTGAGTTTTATCACTGTGAGTTTTATGTGTGTGACTACTGGTTGTGTGAGGTTCTGCATGATGAGTTTTAGTTTCTTTTGGTGCAGAATCAACAACGGTCACTTTTTCTGTATTTGTAGAATGTTCTTCCATGTATTACCACCTCATTTTCTAATCAATTTTTACTCAATTGCCTTTATATGTTTTATGAAGGTGCAGTGGCCAAAGCAACAAATAATGATTTGAATAGTTCAAGTGGGTGTGGATAAAGAAAGTGCTTGATAATACTACTCTATTATCAGAAACCTTATAAATAAAATTTATCCTAAGAACTTCTATGAAAGTAGTACTTGCAGATCCTAAACATTTCAAAGATAGTATTGCAATTTGTTCTGAGCTAGTTGGGGAGGTAACTTTCAAAGCCAGCAAAGACGGGTTTGAGATGGTAGCTATGGATCCTGCCAATGTAGCCATGGTTCAGCTAAAGATTTTAGCCAGCAGTTTCGTTGAATACCAAGTAAAAGATGATGGTGAACAGTTTTCTGTCTCTCTCTCAAGTTTTAAGCAAATCTTACGAAGAAGCAAGTCTGAGGACGTTTTAACTCTAGAAACATCTGAAGAAAACGAATTAAAGATATTGCTAAAAAGCAAAACTACTAGGACTTTTTCTATTGCGCTTTTAGATTTGGATGATCGCGATCAGAAGGTTCCAGATTTGAAATTTCCAGTAGCGATTGAGATGCCAGCATCGACTCTGTCAGACGCTATTGAAGATGTGAGTGTAGTAGCGGAGTCTGTAACTTTTTTGGCTGATGGAAATCAACTTTTAGTGAAAGCCAGAGGCGACCTCTCACAAGCATTAATTGAGATCAAAGCCAGCGACGAAGTTAAAATCACTGTTTCTGATGATGAAAAGCATAAAGCCAAGTATTCTTTAGAGTACCTAAAAAAAATGATTGCAGGCAGTAAGTTAGCTGATAATGTATCTTTGCAGTTTCATTCTGATTACCCACTTAAGATGCAGTACACAGTACTCGACAGATTAGCCATGAGTTTTATTTTAGCGCCACGTGTAGATAACGATTAGACAACGATTAGACAACCACTAGACAACCACAATGTTTTCTCCATTAGATCAATTTGATCCACTAATAAATGTTGAACCTCCTTTCTATGCCATTTATTTTAATATGGGGATGTATAATGCAGATGACGATGTACCCAAGGAAATTCTTGGTTTTGATTGTCCGTTTGACGATTCTGATGTAATTCAAACTCAAACACCAGGTGAATTAATTGGAGCAGTGAGAGAAGCGTATTTTGGTAGACATCCTGGGGAATAGAAGAAAAAGTTCTTCCTGGAGTTATTACAGATGGTACTGGAACAATCTTGTCTGGTTTGTATAGAGAAATTTTTCCTCAGTCTGATTTTAATCCAGATGAAATTCTTTATTCTTTAGGCAGAGAAACTTTAACAGAGTTTTGGGAGCGGGAGAAATGGCGTTGGTTTCCTGATACCTGATTTCCCACAACATTTTTATACCCAATTCAATTAATATTTTCTAATGGGATGGTTTGAGGCAGTAATATTTTATTTTTTAGTAGTTGATGCAATAGTGTATGCTATGCTCACATTCACTCATGGTCCTATGCATAAGAAGGCAGAAAAGGCTTTGTTTTTAGGAAAAACTATTCCTTTTAGTCCTATGATTTCTGTAGGTTATATCATTATTGTAATTTGGCTTGGTTCCACTTTGTGGCGTTTAGGTGTTTTGGTTTAATTCTTCTCTGCACAAGAGCATAACAAAACTTAAAACCTAGAATTCTTCTAATCTTTAACATGATCTTAGGACGTATCATTGGAAAAGCAACAACTAGCAAATTCCAATTCAATGTAACGAGCGCCAAAGCCAGAAAATACCAGTTTGTTCAAGTAAATCACGCAGAGTATGGTTTTGTTCTTTGTCAAGTTTTAGAACTAACCAGAACTAGTGAAGGTATGACTGCCAGTTGTACAGTTTTAGGTTACAAGGCTGAGGATGGCAGGCTAACTGGAATGCGTACTCCGTTTCAAATAGGAAGTGAAATTTTAGAAGCAGAAGATGATTTCATAAAACAAATTATCCAATTGGATTCCAACAGCGCATATTTTGGAAAATTAGAAGGCAAAGACCTCAAAGTTCACATTGATCTTCAAAAGCTTCTAACGAGACACGTAGCAGTTTTAGCCAAAAGTGGTGCTGGAAAAAGTTATGCAGTTGGGGTTCTTCTTGAAGAAATAATTGAGCAAGGCGTGCCTCTTTTAATCATAGATCCTCATGGTGAATATTCAACTATGAAAAATCCAAGTGAGGATAAAACTGAAGATTTGGCAACTTGGGGCATTGAAGCAAAAGGTTACTTACACACGATTCAAGAGTTTGGTGATCCACAAATTAATCTTAGTTTCAAACCAATCAAACTTAGCGAGAAAATGTCCAGTTTTGAATTGCTTAAACTTCTTCCACTAAATCTTTCCAACACTCAAGAATCTATTTTGTTCTCGGTTGTTAAAGACATCCCTGAGTACGAACTCAATTTTGATAACATTCTTATAGGTTTATCAGACATTCAAAACGCCAATATTTGGCCAGTAATCGATACGATAAAACATCTAAGAGATTTGGGTATTTTCTCAGCAACCCCTACTCCACTGCAAGATTTGATCAAACCAGGCAGAGCTACAATTCTCAATTTGAAGGGAATGGATCCAGAGGTGCAGAAAATGATCACGGCCAAACTTCTAGCTGATCTTTTTCAAGCCAGAAAACGTAATCAAATTCCTCCTTTCTTTTGTGTGGTTGAGGAAGCACATAACTTTGTTCCGGAGAAAGGGTTTGGTAAAGCGCAAAGTAGTGAAGTAATCCGATTAATTAGCAGTGAAGGACGTAAATTTGGTTTAGGCCTTTGTGTTGTGTCACAACGTCCAGCACTTTTGCAAAAAACAGTACTTGCGCAATGTTCTACTCAAATTGTCATGAAGATTACCAACCCCAACGATCTAAGATCCATCACTGCCAGTGCGGAGGGAGTGGGATCAGAAACCCAAGATGAAATTCAAAATCTTCCGATCGGGTCAGCTCTAGTTTGTGGGGTGGTAGACCGGCCTTTAGTTGTGAGAGTTAGAAGAAGAAGAAGCAAACATGGTGGTGAAGCAGTGAATGTTTTAGCGCAGAATAAGAGTGAACCTAATAACTTTGATTCAGAAGAACCTGAAGAATCTAATTTCAAAGAAAAACTTGAACAACATCAAGAAAAACAATTAACTTCCGTCATTCCTCCAAAACTTTCCATTCGAGATATCAAATTAATTTCTGACCAAGAAATAAGTAAAATCACAACCTATCTCATTCCTGCTTATTTCACTAACGTCAAGTTAGATGGGAGTGAGTTTCACGTTTTAATTGATGCGATTAAGGGAATGATACTCATTGATCCAGACACTGACAAAAAAATTCCTCCGAATGAAATAAGTCGAGATGCCTCTTTTCTAAGAATCCCTGAGTATCAACAAGTTAATTTCGATCAAAGAATTTCCAATAGATTAACCGAATCTCAAATCCGTGAATCTTTAGAACCTTATTGCCATGTTTTAGAGATGCAAGAGACCAATATTGTATTTCATAAAGTGGAGTATGTATAAACTTAAGAAACTTTTATAAATCTAGTATTGATATCAATACTAAAATGCAAAGAAAGGATACTCTTCGGGAACTTTTTTATAACAAACCAACTAAACATTGGCATTTCAAAAATTTGTTAATACATTCTGATCTAAACCGCGCAAACCTAAACTTGTGGTTAAAGAGGCTGATTAATGAAGGGTTAATTCAAAGAGTAAAACCTAGGAAAAAAATGCCTTATTACGTTTCAAAATTTGAGCAAGCAGAATACCAAAATAGCAAAAAATTATTCGCTCTAAATCAACTCCATTCTTTAGGATTACTCAATCATCTTTCTTCACAAGAAGCAGAAGTAATAATCCTTTTTGGCAGCTTTGCAAGTTGGGATTGGCATTACCAAAGCGATATTGATATTTTCATATATGGGGATATAGACAACCTTTATTTAGGTAAGTACCAATCAAAATTAAATCGAGAAATTCAAGTATTCCACGCAAAAAATATCAAAGA
>CEPX01197105.1_pt1 | contig 10799 bp, 14 predicted proteins | sample 361361 | NCBI WGS metagenome assembly CEPX01 (sample SAMEA2619974, study PRJEB7988) | marine metagenome | biome: marine biome (ENVO:00000447); feature: mesopelagic zone (ENVO:00000213) & marine oxygen minimum zone (ENVO:01000065); material: "saline water (ENVO:00002010), including plankton...
AAATCAATAAACTTAAATAATAATAACAATAGCACAGCCAAAATAATACCTATAAACAAAAATACATTTTGGTTTTTACTCTTAAAGAAACCAATATAAATTCCCATACTCCCCAATATAAAAGAAACTATGCCAACACTATACAGCAAAGAAAAGAGAGAGAAATCAACAAAATAATTCTCAATAACTCTAGAGGGCAGGTTATACTGTATCAAAGAAAAACCATGTTCCAAAAAAGCTTCTTTAAAGATAATAAACTCCACCAATAAAACTAAAAAAATAGAGAAAAAAGCTAATTCCTTGGTAATTGTTTTTACTTTAATTGATTCCGACACCATCAAAACACCATAGAAAACCAAAGATAAAATGAATATAAACGCAGCAGGATGTAGCAAGGGCAATAAAAACGACAAAAATACAAACCAATCTACATAAGCAGAACCCCCTTGTATTATTTTAATTAAAAAATAAAACAACAACAAAAACAACAACAAAAACAGAGAATATATAGATATGGAGTTCAAAGTTGTCTCAACAACCAAAGGTATGAATCCGGATATTAAAGAGGCAAACAAAGCAGCAGTATTATTTTTAGTCATCTCATAAGTAATAAAGAAGACCACAACGACTACAAGCCCCATTAACACTTCCGGCAACACCTTGAATACCAAAAAATCACTTGCAAAGAACTTCATAAAAGCCAAGAAAAAATAAAACAAAGGGGAAACAAGCAAAGCCCTACCACCATAACCTAATTCATCATAACCCATTGTACTATAGTTCTCAGAAATAAAATCTAATTGTCTTAAGGTTGCATAAGCATCATCCCCTGTAAATCCCTCTACTTGTAATGAAAAAAATAATCTAAACCCAACAACACCTAGAAAAATTAAAGCAAGAACAAAAAAATGCCACTTAACCTTCCGCATTTTCCTCACCAGATATCTCTGTCTGAGTTCCCACTTCTTTTAGTTTGCTTTGTAACTTATCTTGCACTACATCAAAATAATCATAAAACTTCCCAGTTAGTTTCAATAATCTAGTTCTTCCAAATTTCTCAGAAGTAACAAACCCTTGTTCTTTCAAAACAGTAATATGATCATAAGCCTTATTCCCCCTTATATCAATAACCTCACTCTGCACACAAGGTTGTTTGTAAGCCACTACTGCCAAGGTTTGCTGTACTGGCTTGTCTAATTCCGCATTTGATAATAATTTCTCTGTTAAATACAAATAATCCTTCCTCACATTCAATCTCCACTTTCCATTATCTTCTATAATCTCTAAAGAGCAATCTCTTTGATTATACTCCTCTTTTAATTGATTTAGTAACTCCTTCAAATACCCTCTAGAAGCAATCTCAGATAAATCACTTAATTCTTCTAACTCTAAAAATCTCCCAGTAGTAAATAATATTGCCTCCACCCTCTTATGCATATCTTCCATACCCATAAAATACTAGAACTATTTAAAAAGGTTGTGCAAAGTGAAAGACTCCTTCACCCTGCCCTTTCTTCTAAAACCATGAATAACTCATGATCATGAATCTTGGTCCTAAATGGCTTTCTTTCAAGTCGACCATACAAATCCTTCAATCTATCTACAGTTTGTAATGGCACCTCTACAGATTCATATATAGCATCCGGAAATACGGGCTCTCTATTTCCCTTGGCAGGAGTGTATGGTTCACTATGAGCAAATCTATATGCCTCTGAAATCTCTCGAGTCCAACGACTAATCAATACAAACTCACCGTCCACCCTATTCCTAAAACAAACAACAGCTCCTTCTCTAACTTCTCGATAATCCACAAATATAGAAACAAAAAGAAACTTATAAACATGCCTAATGCAAAGCAAACCTCAAGATAGCAGCAATCCCTCCAAGATCAACTAATTGTGCCCCTTCCTGAGTATCTGTAGAAATAAACTTAACCTCTGCACTAGTCTCATCAGCCTTCCTCTCAAAACTCTCAACCTTATCCTCATCAAAATCTTCAGAAACCAATAAAATCTTAACAGCCCCAGCATCTAAAGCAGATAAAACTTCTTTCTCTCCATAAGCAACCTTAGCATCATCAGTATTTAATAATTTAAAAAACTCTTCCATAACTTGTTTCTCTTGAGTAATGGCCTCTTTAGCAAGCAAATCCTGACTTTTAGAAACTAGCTCTTGCAACCCAACATCCCCAGTATAACCCAAATCTTTAACACCCAAAACTTTCTTCTTTAACTCATTGTTCAAATAAGAACCATTCAAAAAATCTTCCTTAGTAGGACCAGGACCACCCAATAAAATCCCCTTCAAATTCTTCATCTCTAAAAACTCTTTATTCACAGCCTCCGCTACCTTCTTAAAAAAATCAGCAGCAGCAATATCTCTTAATCTTGCATACCTCTGTTGACTCTGGCCACCTTTAGTTGTCTTTCCAGGAACATCCGAAGTAAACCCAGCCAACTCAACAACAGAAGTCCCCTTCAAAAGCCCAATATTTCCCTCTCTCCTATCAATAACAATCAAACCATAAATCTCAGTATGCTCCATCATCTCTCTAAGAATTTCCAAAACAAAACTCTGATCACATCTATAAATTCTAGTCTTAATTTGCTTTGGAGGCTCGATACTAAAAACCTGAATATCCACCTGACTTTCTTTATCAGAAACATTCCCACAAAAAACAGCCAGCCCATTCTCAGGAGTTTTCCCAATAACTCTCAAATGCCTAATCATCTTCTCCAAACTATCAATAACATGATTCCTTGTAGTCTTATCCTTAATATTAGAAGCAGTCCCTTGTTCCTGAGCTAAATGTTGAATAATCTTAGTTAAATCGTAACCTGAAGGAACATAAACTGAAACCAACTCGGTATGTCTCCCTCTAAAACTTGCCAACTTATTTACAAACTGTTTCAATCTTTGTTTTTCTTTATTTTCCATCTAACACAACCTTAAAATTTCCATAACTCAAATCCTCAGCACCATGACAAGCCTTAAGATCCTTCTCTAACTTCTTAAACTTATTATTAACATACAATTCCCCAATAGAATCTCTCAATCCTTTCCCTTTATCTTTTTTAGCTTTCCAAATTTTACTATTTAACTCCATCAAATCCCTACCTTTAAATCCAACTGAAACCTTTTTACTAACTTTAGGAAAATCCTCAAAGTGAATATCTCCCTTCCACAAATCTCTATAAATCTTAAAAGTCATTAAAGGAATAACTGGAGCAAGTAACTTCAACAAATTCTCCAAACAATAATACAAAGTCCACCTAGCTCCATCCGACTCTTCTTTACTAAACTTGCCTTCTTGGTTATATGCTCTTGCCTTAACTAGCTCCAAATAATGAGATGAAAAAGTTTCCCAAATAAAACTTTTAATCTTTACAACAGGATTATGAAAATCATAATTAGAATAACCTTTCTCAGTTTCCTCAATCAAAGCATTCAACTCTGAAATAATCCATTTATCTGCTTCCAATAATTTTCCCTTACTAGGCTTGGGAAACATAGAAATAAACTTAGAAACATTCCACAGCTTAGTAACTGTCTTCCCAGCACCTTCAATTCTCTCAAAGCTACACCTAAAATCAGTTCTATCTAAATTACCTTCAACAACTGCCCACAACCTAAATGGCTCTGCCCCATATCTATCCAAAGCCTTCCTAGGATCAATAATATTGCCTAAACTCTTACTCATTTTATGGCCTTTCTCATCCACAATATGATAATTAACCCAAGCATCCTCAAAAATAGTTTTCCCAGTCAACAAATAATCCTTCAACAAAGTATAATACAACCAAGTTCTAACAATCTCCTTTCCCTGGGGTCTTAAACTACAGGGATTATTTTTCTTAAAGAACTTATCGTCCCGAGAATATTTCAAAATATACAAAGGACTAATACTAGAATCAAACCAAGTATCAAATACTCTTTCCTCTCCTCTAAATTTATGACCCTTACACTTAGGGCATTCTTTTATCAAAGGTTTCTCCTTCCAAGGTCGATAATACTTGCCCTTTTTAGGAACATAAATATAATCACAACTTTCACAATACCACAAAGGAATTTCAGTGGCATAATATCTCCTTCTAGAAATAGGCCAATCAATAGAAACAGAATTAATCCAATCAATTAAAATCTGCCTCGACTTAGGAGAATAGAAATTTAACTCTTTAGCCATTCTCTTCATATCTTTCTTAAACTCCAACTGTTTCAAGTAAAACTCTTTCATAGCAATAAATTCTATCTCATCCTTACTTCTCTCACAAATAGGAGTTCTATGGCTAATCTTCTGTTCCTTAACTAACAACTTCTCTTTCTTCAAAGCCTCAACCATCTTCTGTCTAGCTTCCTTAACTCCAAAACATTCTAAGAAACCAGCATGATGATTCATAGCCCCATCTTTATTTATTGCAATAACAGGATCAATTCTTTGTTCTCTAAAAAACCTAATATCACTTAAATCACCTGCCGAACACATCATAACCAAACCAGTACCCTTATCCATAACAGCCATTGGATGTGCTTTAATGGGAATTTCCTTATTAAAAATTGGAGTTACAGCAGTCTTTCCATCCAAATGTTTATATCTCTTATCATCTGGGTGAAAAATTACCATACCACAAGTACAAACTAACTCAGGCCTTGTAGTCCCAATAACTAATTTTTCTCCAGTCTCTTTAACTTTAAAGACAATATCATTAAATGCGCTAGATATTTCCTTATATTCTATCTCAGAATCTGCAATTGTTGTCTGACACCCCGGGCAAAAATTATTGATCCTCTCAGCCTCATAAATCAATCCCTTCCCCCACAAATCAATAAAAGTATCTTGAGTTAAGCTCCTATAATCCTCAGAATCTGTTTCATAGACCTCTCCAATCCCAACTCCTTTCTCCCAAGAATTAAAACCAATCCCGCATCTTAAGAAAGATTCAACAGACTCCATACTAGTCTCTTCTAAAACTTTCCTACAGGCCTTCAAATAATCTTCTCTCTTAACATTAGTAAAGTCCAACTTATATTTTCTCTCAGCAGCCATCTCAATTGGCAATCCATTTCTATCCAAACCTAAAGGAAATAAGATCTCCCTCCCCTTCATCCTATGAAATCTAGCAAACATATCCATCAAACAATAAGTAGTAACCTGCCCTATATGCACAGGAGTATTAACATAGGGCGGAGGGGTATCTATAGAATAAACTTTCTTTTTACTATTTTTATTAAACTTATAAGTGCCCTTTTTTTCCCATTCCTCATAAACAGGTTTCTCAAGTTCTTTGTTCCATCTTTTCTCTTTTAATTTCGCTGTAAACATAGCATTCACTCTCAATACAATATTTATATAGCTTTCTACAACAGAGATTCTGGAGATCAATGATACTTATAAGTAAAGAAAACATAGAGATCTGTGGAAATAACACCAGAATTGGCAGAGTTAGTAGGCATAATCATAGGGGATGGAAATATCCATTATAACCAATCTTCACGGTCATATTTTATAGAAATTACAGGAAATTTAAAAGAAAAAGAATATTATAACTACATTTCAAGGTTATTTGTTCTAGCAGTAGGAAAACCTGGAAGAATAAGGTTATTAGAAAACTGCATAAAGCTAAGGATATATAGTAAAGAATTCGTGGAGTTTCTAATAAAAGATCTGAGATTGTGCTATAATAAAGGCAAATGTTACAATGTTGAAATCCCAGAAACCATACTAAACTCAGAGCACTATAAAGAATGTATAAGGGGGATCTTTGACACAGATGGTTCTTATTTTTTCTCAAAAAAGAGCCATACAAACCACTATCCTTGTATAGAAATAACAACTTGTAGTAAAAAACTAGCCAACCAGATAACCTATAAATTAAGACCAGAGTTCAGGACAAAATTAAGAGAAGACAAAAGAAGAAATTTCTCTAAAGGTTTATCTTATAAAATAGCCTTAAATGGAAAGGAAGAAACTCAAAAATGGTTCAAACAAATAGGCAGTTCTAATCCATATAAATACAAACGAAAGTAATTTAAATACTCTTAAAATCTATTTCTTTATCTGGGAACGTAACTCAGCCTGGGAGAGTAATCTACTTACAACCAAGGAAGTAGGTTCTTAGGCTACGCTGAAGTCAGACGTCAGAACCGTAGATGTCGGGAGTTCAAATCTCCCCGTTCCCACTTTCCAAAAACCTTATAAACTAACAAAAACTAAAAATTACAATGAGAACAAAAAAAGGGGCAATCCAACTTTCTATGTCTACAATCATAATTATCATAATAGGTGTAACCTTGCTAGGTTTAATGTTAACTTGGGTATCTGGAATTTTCGGACAAATAGATGATGAAACAAAAAAAGCATTCGAAGAACTAGAAACCCAAATAGAAGAACAAATGAGACCAGGCCAGGACTTCCTAGTTCTAGGCCAATCCTTCAAAACACCCGTAGATGAATCATTAGTTATAGGGATTGGTGTAAGAAACGCAGCAGGCTTCAGAACAACAGTAAGCATAACTGTAGCACCAGACACAGGAGCCATAGGCAATCCCCCAGACGCAAACACGTGGATAAACCTTGTCCAAAGCGGAGAAGAAATCGAACCCAACGAAATACAGACTTTTAAAGTAATAATGAAAGTTCCAAAAACAGCAACATCTGGGGATATAGCATTATTCAAAATAACAGCCGACACCGGATCAGGAGTAACAAAAACAGAGCCAATTTCCATAGAAGTAGAATAAGAAACTTTTTAAACATTTAATCCAAGCTCATTCTATGAAAGTCTACAACACCTTAACAAGAAAAAAAGAAAATCTAAATCTAAAAAAGAAAATAAAATTATTTATCTGTGGACTAACACCTTATGATTACGCCCATATTGGCCACGCTAAAACCTATGTCCAATTTGATATAATTGTAAAATACCTAAGATATCTAAAATACGATGTATTCTACTTGCAAAATGTAACCAATATAGATGATAAGATAATCGAGAGAGGAAATAAATCTAGGAAAGACCCATTAAAACTAAGCCTAGAATTCGAAAAGCATTACAAAGAAGACATGAAAGCACTAGGGGTTAACTCAATAAGTAAATATGCTAGAGCAACCAATTACATGAAAGAGATCATATCCCAAGTTGAAAGATTGGTAAAAAAAGGTTATGCCTATGAAACAGATGATGGAGTTTATTTCTCAATTGAAAAATTCAAAGATTATGGAAAGCTAAGCAAGCAACCAATGTCTCAAATTAAAGAAGGAGCAAGAGTTAATGTAAATGAAAACAAAAAACATCCCTCAGATTTTGTCATTTGGAAAAAAGAAAAGCCAGGAGAACCTTCCTGGAATTCAAAATTTGGAAAAGGAAGACCTGGCTGGCACATAGAAGACACAGCAATAACAGAAAAAGAGTTTGGTCCTCAATATGATATCCATGGAGGGGCAGTAGATTTGATCTTTCCTCATCACGAAGCAGAAATTGCTCAAATGGAAACCATATCCGGAAAAAAACCATTAGTAAAATACTGGTTCCACACAGCATTCCTAAACATAGAAAAAACAAAAATGTCAAAATCATTAAACAATTTCATAACAATAAGAGATGCATTAAGAAAACATGATGGAAAAACGATAAGATATTTCTTCGCAACTCAACATTACAGAACACCCATAAACTATTCACATAATCTGCTAGATCAATCAAAACAATCCCTAGACAGACTAAATGATTTCATAAGATATCTAAAAAGAAGCAAAGACAAAGATAATCCAAAACTAATAGAAAAAACAAGGAAAGCCTTAGTAAAGGCAATGGACGATGACTTCAACGCTCCAAAAGCATTCTCTATAATCTTTAATTTTGTAAGAGAAGTTAACAAAAACGGCGGATCCAAAGAATCATTAAAACTAATGAAAGAGTTCGATCAAATCTTCAACATTCTAACCCTAAAAGAAGATAAGCTAGAAAAAGAAATACAACAACTAATCAACAAAAGAGAAGAAGCCAGAAAAGAAAAAGACTACAAAACAGCAGATAAGATAAGAGCAGAATTAAACAAAAAAGGAATAATTCTAGAAGACACCAAAGAAGGAGTTATTTGGAAATATGTTTAAAATCCAAACATTTATATATCATTAATGATTCATGAGTCATGAAAATGATAATAACAATTAGCAAAGGACAGCAAATAAGTCTTCCATCAAAAATAAGAAATAAATTAAAGCTAAAAATAGGGAGCAAACTAGAAATTTCAGAAAAAAAAGGAAAAATAATTCTAAACCCTATTGGAAAAGACTTAGAAACACTATTTAAAGAAGCCAAAAAAATAAAGCCCAAACATAAATTTGATGTAAAGCAAATGGAAAAACTTATAGAAAATGAAATTTATAGATAGCAATATCATTGTATATGCATTCTACAATAACAATTATACAGAGCAATGCCAAGAGATTCTAAGAAAAGGAGGAATAGTAAATACTTTTGTATTAATAGAGGCATTTCACATTATAGAAAAAGAGGTAAATAAAGAAAAAGCCATCGAAGCCATAAAAGCAATATTAAAATCCCATATAAAAATAATTGAGATAGATACAAATGCGATATTTGAAACAATGAAAAGAAATAATAAACTAAATCTAACAATCTTCGATTGTATTCATTATACAACGGCAAAAATGCATGGGTGCACAGAAATAATAAGCTATGATAAAGACTTTAACAACTTAGATATTCCTAGAAAAGAGCCATAATCACTTTTTAATCTCCAATTCTCCATCCTGTACATACTCAAGATTATTCTCCAAAGCAATCTCAGCCTTACACAACTCAACACCCAAATCAGCAGCATGCTGCATACTACCAACAAGCCCCTCTCTAATTATAGTATTAACAATCTCAATAGCATTTCTACCCTTAATTATCTTCAAAATCTTATTATCTTTCTCACAAAACCCAGCCTCAATAAAGCCATCTTTAATTCTAATCAAAAAATAACCTTTTAAATCCCTCTCCCAATCCTTAATTCTATCATATTTAGCTTCAATAACCTCTACCCCTGAAATATCTATCATAAAACCAACAAACACCCAAACCTTTTTAAACCCACCTTTTCTTCCCAAAATCATCAAAATGGCGCAATCAACTCAAGAAACTATAGAGAAAGCATCTAAGAAGTTAAAATCCATTCAAGAGATACAACCACCTAAATGGGCTTCTCACGTAAAAACAGGCCCTTTCAAAGAAAGAATACCAGAGAAAAGAGACTGGTGGCATGTAAGGGCAGCAGCAATATTAAGAAAAACACACATACTAGGCCCCATTGGAGTATCAAAACTAAGAACAAAATATGGTGGAAAGAAAAACAGAGGGTCAAAGCCAGAAAAATTCGGAAAAGCCTCAGGGAATCATCTAAGAAAGATACTCCAACAACTAGAAAAAGCAAATTTAGTAGAACAAAAGACAGTTAGAAACTACAAAGGTAGAATTATAACTAAAAAAGGAAAGGAATTATTATATGGAACCCCAAAACAATCTAGAGGAACAAGCAAAACTCCAACAACAGATACAGATGCTGGAAAACCTAGCCAAGCAGCACCTAACGAAGGAAGCAATAAGTAGATACTACAATATCAAAGCAGCCCATCCAGAACTTGCAGTTCAGGTTTTAGCAATGCTCGCTTCATTCCTTCAGACAAATCAAATAAAAGAAAAAATCACAGACGAACAATTCAAAAACATACTAAAACAAATTCAACCACCAAAAAAAGAGTTTAAAATACATAGAAAATGACAAGATATAAGCCAAAAGCCAAAAAGCTAAGATTAGCAAAAAAAGGAAAACAAACTAGATGGGCTCCTTTCTGGGTAGTTCCTAAGATGTTTGGCAGAGGTAGAAGAGTACATCCATCCAGGGTTACAGAAGTAAAAAGATCCTGGAGAAGACATACAAAAACTAAGGCATAAAAATGGCAGATAAAGAAAGAATCTACACAATACCTTTAAGAAGAACATTTCTTAAATCACCAAAGTACAAAAGAACATTTAGAGCCGTTAAAACAGTTAGAGCTTACTTAACTAAACACCTAAAATCAGATAATGTTAAACTAGGCAAATACCTAAACCAAGAACTTTGGAAGCGCGGTATGAAAAATCCACCATCCAAAATACAAGTAAAAGTAATACAAGATGGAGAAACATTCAAAGTAGATCATATAAATGCACCAGTAGAAGAACCTAAAAAAGAAACAAAGAAAAAGTCACTAAAAGAAAGGCTAGGGGCTAAAGGAAAACCAGAAGAAAAGAAAGAAGAACCATCCAAAACTGAAGCTAAAGAAGAACCTAAAAAAGAAGTTAAAGAAGCCCCAAAGAAAACAGTCAAAAAAGAAACCAAAACAAAAGAATCTTCTAAAAAAGAAATAAAAAAGAATTAATAAGTTCTGGGCCTTGGTCCTTCAACACACTCAACAACCAAACCAGCATATAGTACCGGAACTTCTTTCTGAGCACCATTCACTTCCAAAGGCTCATAAGATGCAAGAATTTTTCCGTCACTAATTTTGACTGTGTGTATGTAAGCAGATTCGGCCTCATCCAAAGTTACAGGTCTTCCAGAAAACTCCCCAGCAAAGCCACCTGCTTTTCTTAATAACTCATGTTCATCTAATACCATAAGCCAAAAAACTAACAACACTATTTAAGATTTACTCAACTTATTTACAGAATCTAAAGTTTAAGCATATCGCTATAATTCTTTACAACATACCCATAAACCAACAAAGCCACACCCAAGATTAGAAAAGCTAT
>CEPX01089295.1_pt1 | contig 10798 bp, 1 predicted proteins | sample 361361 | NCBI WGS metagenome assembly CEPX01 (sample SAMEA2619974, study PRJEB7988) | marine metagenome | biome: marine biome (ENVO:00000447); feature: mesopelagic zone (ENVO:00000213) & marine oxygen minimum zone (ENVO:01000065); material: "saline water (ENVO:00002010), including plankton...
AAGGTTGTAAGATATACATTGGCAATTTCTTGCTGGAAAGCGCCTGTTGGCTCTAGAGATATATCATCAATGCTTGATGCTTCATATATATTCCCTTCTTTTTTAACAAAATAAGGATCATTGGCCTCGCGACCAAACGTATTTACGTATTCATAACGATTATTATAATTGCCGGCCTTGGTTGCTGGCTTAATATCGCCAAAATGCTCTGAGGGGTTGATTATATTTGCCAAAGGATGGTTAGTGTCGCCCGTGGAAGAAGTAATGGCTGGCGAAAGCGATCCAACTTGAATATTTCTGATATTGACGGGGCGTTTCGCAAACTCCTCTCGTGTGTATACCGTGTGTGGGCGGTTATGATCATCGTGAGTTGGGTGAAGTACTCTAATAGAGCCATAACCCTGACGAGCAGTACCGGCAGATGGAATTATAACTTGCATTTTATCTATAGCAAGATGCGTCGACGCGGCGGCATCGGATTGAAAGAGAATTCTAATAAAAAATCTTTTCTTTTCTAAGCTTGTCTCGGCAGATATCTGTTGTAGTGATACGTGCGCTGTTAGCCAATCCTGACCATGAGATTCCCCTTGCGTCGTTAGCCGAGAAGCTTCCGAGTTATCATGTGATAGCGGGTTGTTGCCAGTAGAATTCCATGTTGTTACAAGGCTTGTTCCGCCATCAGAAAAATTCGCATCATATGAATAATCTACCACCATGGTGCCGGGAAGAGAAGCGTGGTAAAAATGATATTTAAATTCTAAATATGCACCATCCGTTCCAGTAAAATCTGCATCTAATAAATCAATAATAGGTGTGCGAAGACCATAAAGAGCATTATAATCTTCGCTTATTCCCACAACAGGGGCGGCAACAGCATAATAGCTTGAATTATCATACCCGGTGGCCGGGCCGGATTTGCCCGTATTGCTCGATGCGCCATTTTGATTCAGATTCCAACCAGTCACTGATGCTGGAGTTCCTGACGGATGGGTTGTTACATTTGTTGCAAATCTATCTTCTGGCGACGGGTCATTGCCTGTTAAGCTGGTTGGCTCTACGCCGGCAGCAGTATTGGCCGAGCCAGACATTTCTGGTGGCATGTTATAGTTGTGTGAAAATGGAATATCAAGCACAAGAATATTGGCAGATTCACCAATCTTAGAATGCTCTAGAGACAAATCCCAAGCCTCAGGTCTAGACATTCTATTATCGTGGTTGATCGTAGTAGTATCTTCCCAGGTGCCGGCTGTAACGCCGTATTCATTTAAATAAACGTGTCTATGTTGGTTCCCGCCAACATGCTGCTCTGCAAAAGGCCCCTGCATTGGAACCTCGAACGAGGGGCGGTACGCGTCATGATGATAATTTGTAAAATCTGTAGAAGTGGCCGTTCCGGCCGAGCTTGAAAAATAAGGATCATAATCAGCATTATAATCTTTTGCAACAACATCACTTTCATCAGGCCCAACAAACATATTGAATGGCAACAGGCGGGTACTCTTATCATCTGTAAATTTATAATCGTCGGCGCCAGTACCATCTGCATTCGAACTAGCAAGATCTTCCGCTGTCATTGTTAACGCCTTTACAACGCGTTCTTTTTTGTTTTTTGGCCAGAGATTCGGGGTAATTTCATCCAAACAGTCTTTTTCTGGTAGTTGATTGTCTCTGTCAAGCCAAATAAAGTCATTATCGCTACCAAACTTGATGACGCCTTTATAAAAATCCGGTATTTGCTGGGCGTCAGTGTTGGCGCCGGCCTTATACGACTTAATAAACTTGGGATCTAGGTGCACGGGACGACTTAGCGCCCTATCATAAAAATATGAATCAGTATACTGTGTTTTTGTGCCACTAACATCGTGAGATAAAGTGAGTGTGTCGTTTCCAGACACCTCTGTGATTATAGTTTTTAATATTGTCGCTCTGCCATCATCAACACCTTCGATGCCAGAAGCCAGGGCGCCTATGGTGACTACACTAGAAACGACATCAAAAGAATCAATGATACTAGCCGCGACAGGGGCAGTGGCATCATTTGTCCCCACTTGATCTTTAATAGTGGAAGTAGTATCATTTGTGTCATCGCCCATTCTCCACCAAGAAACCAAATTACTAGCTTCAGCTTGAGCGTGTGTGCTTAAACTAGCAGGATTCAAGTCATGTATTTCTGTGACTTCGGCATTATTTAAAGCAACCTTCCAGATAGCCAACTCATCAATTGAAAAGTCTCCATATTCAGTACCCACATCCCTGCCAATGCGGAGAGGTGATGACGTATTATCCATCGATGTGTAATTATGAGAACCTTGGGCAGTTCCGGCTAGCAATCCATTAATATATACTTTTACTGCAGATGCCTGTGTGCCGCCCTCATAAACACCAACAATATGCGCCCACTGATCATCCTCTGGCGGATCTACAGATACGGTGATCTGGCCGGCGGGGGCGCCGGGGTCTATAATATACCAAACTAGTTTATTTCTCCCATTACTTTTTGTGTATACATTAAAACCCCACTCGGCATCCGTGGTTGTATAGTTGCTATATAGCAAATCATGAGCCAACCCCTTGCCAAGTATGGGCTGATTATTATAGCCAGAGCTTGGAAGGGCGCCCATCTGCCAATCGTCCTTTTTTATCCAAAAAGAAACCGAAAAAGGGTCGTCGCCAAAAGAAAGATCTTCAGAATCGGCAACTTCAAGATATTGGTTTGTACCATTCAGAGAAACAGCCTTATTCGTATTCGATGTGGTAGTTGAGCCACTTCTTTCTGCTCGTTCTTTCCACCACAAGCAATTTTGATTCTGATTTGTTGCCTGATTCGGATTTACCGGTGCATGGCCATACTTCCAGTTATATAAAAGCTCATTAATGCCCTTAAATTGGTCAAATGGCTCTGGATTGTCCATTTCGATGGTCGGAAACTTGTGAAAATGCTTATTTCTCTCCAAAATATGACTTTCAACGATGTTTCTCAAGAATTCGACCTTGTTTGCCGAGGCCGGAATCAATTGAAGGATGAAAAACGTCACCGCATCGTCAATCCACTTGAAATATTCAACAAATTTGTCTAAATCAGGCTCATTTTCGACTCCCTCAAAGAAAATATTCCTTAATTTCTCCATTTGCTTGTAAGATGGCCTATACCTGTTAACAGGATCACCCACAAGGTTGTTAAATCCGACAATGGTGCCGAACATGTTGATCATTTTATCAGAAATTACCTGATACATGCTCTTTTCAACTGAAATTAAGTGTTGTACGTACGTTGTGTCTCTTGTAAAAACGATATCATCCTGCTGATTTAGGATTTTAACCATATCGTCGCTATTTGCAATCTCTGGCAAGCGTTGTTTTGCTGTCGGAACAAACTCCAGATCAACTGCCTCGGTGGTGCTTTTAGCAAAATGATCACCACGAGCAGGATACATGTACGTATTTAGATTACTCATGATGCCATAACGGCTATTTGTACGATCACCTGCCGAACCTGACGACAAATCATCAGCAGCAAACTGGCCATCGCCATCAGAACCAGTGACATTGGTGAAATCCCAATGAAGAAGGAGCGTTTCTATCTCTGGGATGCGTACATTCCACAAATCGGCGTCACTTTTGCTGCCGGCCGTAAATAGTGTATTTTTATACGGATTTAGGCGCCCAAAGCTAGCAGCACTGCGGCCATGAGCCTTGATAACCTCATCCTCCAGATAATCATACCACACCCTGGCTGAAGATATCTTCACATCAGACGGTGTTATAAGGCTGCCATTAAAATTTGTTCTATGCGCTCCAATAAATATTCTTTTTGCGCTTTCAAAAAACTCTGTGGCTGCAGCCTCAGTTAATGACCCCGACACAGTAAACTCATTCTGAAGGGTGTCAGATACATAATTTACACCATATAACTCTATTACATAATCTGTTTTATCTGGGGAAACAATTTTATCAGATAAAGGATAGATTTCTGGCTTGATTCTTACAGCAAAATTCCACTTCTCATTGTCATATACACCTCGAAAAGATGAGGTGGTTATCAATTCCGGAATATCTGAGCCACCAATAAGCTTAAACTTAACATTCCTGTGGTCATGATCTGATTTTATAGCTTGTACTTGAAAATTAATGCTATCATCAGCGCTCCAGCCAAACTCTGTATTGCTGGCGAGGACATTGTGCAGGCCAAACAAAGAAACTTCCTTCCCGGGAAAGATATCGTTGTTCAAGTCGCCTTTAATATCTCTTTTTGGGAAAATAACTTCTGCTTCTATTGTCGCAGCCAAACCAGAATGATCTGGGCCGGTGACAGTCATATCTAGCGCAGGTATATAAGATAAAGAATTTGCATTCGTAGAATCATAATATTGATACACAGTTGCCTGATAGGCGCCCGAATATCCTAGTTCTGTGTCTAGCCTGGTTTCTGGATCATCAAAATCTGCATATTTTTTTCTTAACGCAGTGTGTGTAACATTATCTTTGAACTCATATGTCTCATTTTTTGGGTATACGTTAACCCTTATTAATTCCTCATCAACGCCAAAGCACCTCAAAAGGTTTCGAATCGACTTCCCCGTGCCTTTAGATTTTTGAATATAAGTTAAATTGTTATAAATGTTTTGATATATTGTGTTCTTGACTTCATAAAGCTTCTTTTCAAATAATATCTTTTCATCTCGGTCCAAAAATTTCGCCAAAGCACTAGCCTCGGCAAAAAGCTCGGGGGCCTCCATACCACGAGTATTCAACAATCGATCAGCAAACGGCAAAGGCTTTTCAAAGTCTGTATCGTAAGGATAGTTTATATCTTTTATTTCGGGCAAACTTTTGATTTGAAGAAACAATTCATCAAAATAACTGGCCATTATCTGCGTCAGTTGTCTTAGATGGCCTGAATTTTTTTCATCTCCCTCGGAAATCCACGATGGAAGTGTACGATATAGAGATGCTACATTTTGATGATCATGTACCGAGCCTGTAACCTTTTTTGCGCTTATAAGCGTTGCAACATCCGGATGAGACGAATATATAATAGGATCTTTAAATTCTTTTGTTGCGGCGCCTGCTAGCACAATAGCAGAGCCCGTATTTCGAGACGGGATAGTGCCATCTGATTTATAATTAACAAACGTTCCATTGGAAATTCGCCCAGAATAATCTAAAATTATTTGATCTGTAGATATTTCCCCGACGATCCCTTCATTGAATTTGTAATAAACGCCAAGGTCTATTAAGTAATGCGTATTATCATATTTAACGTTATCTGTGTTGGTGCCTCCGCCTATTTGATCATTGTGATATCTACCTATTTGTTGGCTGTTGCGCCTTGTCTTCCAATAACGAAATTCATCAAATGATGCTGAGGCTATGTTCCCCCAGCCGCGACCGGCGTGAAACCCAGCAGCAGACGAGCTTAGCTCTGTCGCCAGTGCCCCAATAGCGCCCAGAATTGTGCCGCCAACGGCGCCAAGGGAGGATGCCCCGACTGCTTGAGTTGACTTGTGTTCTCCGTCCAAATAGTACTCAAACTGACCATAGGTATCGAACTTAGAAGAAGACACCACACCATATGGTGGCTTGGAACCATAGAGAGCGCCAACATTTGATCCTGCGCTGTCTGATATTGCTAACAAGTTGCTGGCAGCTACTCCATCGCCCATTTCCCACCACGACACAAGCTTATCATTATCCGCGACATATACTGAGTGTTTTTTTGGATTAAAGTAATTTCCAGAATTATAAAGCTCCGACACCTCGGCGGCAGACAGCGCCGCGGTCCACACAGATACCTCATCGATGTAACCATCAAAATTGCGCGTTGTTTCTTTGTTTAAACTATCGGTTCGTCGACGGGCGCCAATAAGAAAATCAATTCCAGGTTTTAATGTAGACCCGCAGGCACCAGTACTGCCAGTCTGGGGCGCGCCATCAACATATAGTTTGTGTGCGCTGGTATCGCTGACAAGCACGCAGTGATGCCAACTTCCATCATTTATGGCTGCGTCAGATGTAGACAAATTAGTTCCACCAACAGCACCATTAAGTTTGCCATCTGTGGTATCGACGTACATCTTGTATTGGACAGTGCCGGCGGTCGTCGACGGGCCATCAGAAATGCCCACAATATTTCCGCTCTTAGTGGTATTTATCCACGCAGATAATGTAAATGAATCACCATCAGGATCAAAATTTAAATTTGATGGCTGGTCAAAAGTAATAAAACTATTCGAGCCATCAAAACGAACCGACTTTCCGGATATCTTTTTCATAGCAAACGCATGATGATGCCAGTTGCCGTCAGCAAGATCGGCCAAGCCAGTGTCATGTGTTACTGTAACCGAAGTCGAGCCCGAATCATATGTTACATGAATATTGCCTGAGTCTGTTCCCCTGGAGTATATTCTTAAATTTCCATAGGCGTTGCCGGAGGATCCGGTATTAGCCACATTAAAGAATATCTCATCCCTAGCCGAACTAGTTGGCGCCCAACCATCTTTTTTGCACCAATATTCAACAGTGACGCCCTTTTCTGGATCAACCTCCAGGTTGTTCGTTCTCTGGCTAGCTGTGTCATATATATTGGCCTTTGACGTCGATGGCTGCTTTGGGCCGGCACCGGCGGGATTCTTTGTGTCGCCTTCAGAATCCGCACGTGGGCCGCCCTTGATTAAAACATATTCTGGGGCGCTACTGGAATAAATATAATTCGTGCCATCATTATAATTTGTCGTGGTATAAGACGCAACAGTCGGATTAATAGTTATATAGCCATTCGTTCGAGGGTATTCATTCTCGTATATGTATAAATCTACGTAATTACTATCATTTTCCCACTCAATCTTCTCGGCTCTAGAGCCATCATAAGGATATGTTTTATAAATTCTCTCTATAGCCTGAGAATAATACAATTCTGCAGAACCAAAGTTTGCAAAACTTGAGGCAGTAGCAAAATCTACATTAGGGAAAAATCTCTCACGACGTTTTACGTAAGCATCAACAAAACGAGAAGATTCTAAGTCCTCACGTACGTCATCTTGGGACTTATTCTTTAAGTGCTTTAAAGAGAATCCTTTGTCAAAATAATGCTTAATGCTCATTTTTGTACCCGCTTATAACTATTCTTCAACTCTAAATTTAAAGACCTCTTCTTGCTCCCTCCAAACACCTCCCACGTAATAAGCCATTTTAATTCCATACATATAGCCAGCCTCTAAAAGGGACATGTCGAGATCAAAATAACTTCCAGAGGCATCATATGAAAGGTATGTATAGAACGGAGCACTGCCAGTAGAATGAGGGAATAAAACTTTATTGTCGATTGTCCTAACAATAGAATAAGAAGCGCTAACAACTGTCGTTCCCTCAATTGCTGCATTAGAAACAGTATAGACGGTGGGAGTGAAATTTCTTTCACGGGCAAAGACTCGCATACGCTCAGTATCTTTTCGACTATATGAATCTTTCAAATTAGTAATTGTGGTTACATACTGAGATTGTGTATTTGCATCTTTAAAGCTTCTTGTGCGCACATTAATAGTGCCAGTATGAAAACCCGCAACGGTTCCGGGCAAGAACCAAACATCATGAAGTACACTTTCAGTTGTTGCTAGTGTAAGAGCAGCTTTATATATCCCAGTTGAAACTCTAGTAGTAGTTGCATCGGTCAAAGTCGAGCCAGTTGGAGCAGACCCAGAACTAGCATATAAATTTACAGTCACTGCACCTGTATCATCCGTTGGAAAATTAGCCAGAGTTCCATTGACATAATTATATAAATATAGATTGTTAGCGTTATCTGCAATTGCAGAACTGCTAGCATAAAACTTATTTCTATCGTCTGTCTTTCTGTCTTCCCATCTGGCCTCAATCACTGGTCGTCTAAAGAAAAACTCAGAGCTTCTTGCAAAAAACCTCTTTGTATACATAGACTTGGTGATGCCGGCAGTGTTTTGCACTTCAGAACCAGAATCACCTATTGAGCTAGAAAAGTAAGCTTCTTGGCTACTAGTAACCATGATGCCAAAACCATAATTAGTGTAGCCGGCGCCATTTACAAAGTCAGCTTTCGACAAGCCAGTAGCGCCCAATTCTGTAATTGTAATTGCTGTGTTGCCGCCCTTGCCGGTAACTGCTTGTATTACAGTAACTACATTAGAAGACTTCGTTGCAGTAAACTCCGTGTGATAATTTATTGCCCTCATAATCTCATCTGCCTGAGCCGTTGCATGAAGAGCGGCGTTAGCATAGCTTCCGGGAGCTAGTGTTTTTGCCGTAAGCGTGGATCCACTTGTTTCCGCGGAAGTTGTAGCCCCGCTCTGGCCCTGTAGGGTAAGTGTAACTACTTTTCCGGCTGAGGAAATTAGCTGGATAGTATCACCCTCACCAATATTAGCTACAGCAGTATCACTTACAGTAATCGATCCAGTTGCATGAACTGTAGAGCCAAGCCATTCTTCAACCAGCGTTGTAACATCAACCTCAAGATCTTCTGATCCTGTGACAAAACTAGCCGCGTAAGTAGAGTCATGACTACCAGAGTGAAAATCACCACCGTTTCTCAGCCAAGCTACGCCTTTTGTTCTATTATCCCAGTTTGAGCCTGGAATTGCATCTTTAGTTTTATCAGTATGATTGACGAGATCCAGGCCTGTACCCTCCTCCCAGTCTCTCGCAATTGGGAATATACTCAATGTAAGATTTTCCGGCAATTGCTCATCGTGGCGCGCATTGAAGAGTCTCAAATAAAACTTTAAACTGCTAGCTGCCGCTGCAGGGATGGAACCAGCAGTCCTGTCAGTCTTAATTGAGGTTGTTCCAGTTACCGGAAACTTAATAAGTACCCGCGACAATTCTGAGGAGCTTGTAGTATATTGGCCATAAATAGAAAATGTTTCAAGAATATCATTGGCGCCTGTATTGGATCCAGTGCCGCGCGCTGTTAAGGTATTATTATATGCGTTTGTTATGGTATTGTCTGCTTCTGCATAATATCTTTTAATAGCCATTATCTTATAGTTCCTTTAATATCCAAGCCAGGATATTTTAATTCATACACAACATCATCTGGGGCATATTGGATTCTTCCATCAGCAGAAATAAATTCTTTAAGATTGGGAGAATAATCTGAATATCTTGCTGTAGTTTTCGGAACAATCTCAACATCTACAATATCTACGATTTCATCCAAATTATTTAATATATCATAAATTTTTGTAATATATATTGGCTGACCAATGTCCAAAGTCTCTGCAAACATATTTTTGACTGTCTTAATAGCAACGTTCAAAGCCTCATACTTATCTTGATCTGTATTAACAACAGCCGTAAAATTAACACCAATATTTGCCACTTTCGCATCAAGAATATCAATCGTATCATTTAACATCTTATATTGCTGCAAAAATACTTTTAAGTTATTCTTTAAAACTTGGCTTGTTGTTATCAGATTTCCATCGCTATCTTCAGAAATAACATATAAATTTAAATTTCGCTTGAATGAGTCATGATCGCGAATTATCCTAGCTCTCTTTATTTGGCCAAACTTCGGAGGTATTCTATAAATTAAAGATCGATAATCATCCTCAGTTACTGCCCTGTTTTGAGTCGCAAATAAGTCGTTAATTCTTTGTTTTAACTCATTGATAGTTGGCAAGCCTACATCACCAGTTATTGGTCGTTCATTCGTGCACTCCAAGCTTTCTCTAACTTGTTGAATTTTATTAAAATTAACAGCGTTCTCTGGAAAAATGAATATCGGGTCGCCGGGGGTAACCACGGTATTCGTAGCTGTATTCGCTGTTTCAGAAGTGTTTGAGCGGTAAACAACCTTTAGCGTAGTATTAACTGGCGCGACGCCAAACTTATCATTTTCTAAAAGCTTTGAAGGATCAAAAGCCTCGTCTGTAACATAATCCTTACCATGCATTTTTAATACAACATTTGAAGGATGAGTCAAATTATCTACTTTCAATGATTCTTCAGATCCATAGCCAAACTTCAAAAACGTTTTATTATTTCGCACAAAAGTAACAAATCGCCTAGGTACGGACGTTGCAACAAGAACATTTGGAACATAATCTCTACTAGTATTATCTTTATTCACCACAGATCGAAATATTGTATCTTGTGACAAAAAAGGTACCTCATAATACTCATGGCCTTCAGTATCAACCACAGATACAATTTCTGTTATATTTTCATCAAGAATAGGAACAGTTAAAAACCTAACAAAGCTACCAACATTCATAAGCTCGCTTTTAAGCTCACCAGATATCACGCGTCCATATGCCTTAGCCACAAAAGACGTTGGCGCGCCAGTATTTTCGTTCTCTGTCGCAACAACAATCTCATTACTAATATTAGAAAAATCTACATCATCAATTAATGTGTATATGTCGCTAGCGTTGGTAGTAAATTTAGTGCCTTTAGCCAACACAGGCAAATAATTTACATCTGGGCCGGCCCCATTCGGATCGCTTGGCGCCATTATATATAATGATAAGATGCCAGACGAGCTAGCTCTGAGGCTTGGTTTATAGCCCACCTGCTCCCCAAGTCTTAATACATTATCATATTCAACGGCAGTATCAATAAAAGACTCATTTGCCTGATAGTCGATATAAAAAGACAGCATATCCCCAACATATGCCACTGTATCCAACATTAAAGATCCAAATGACGCTTCCGAAAAATCTTTAAATATGTTCGGATAATAGCGTTTTGTGTATTCAACTAAATTATCTTTGATGCTGTTGAATTCTCTATCTGTATATTTTATTAATTTTTTACTTTTTTT
>CEPX01195199.1_pt1 | contig 10791 bp, 8 predicted proteins | sample 361361 | NCBI WGS metagenome assembly CEPX01 (sample SAMEA2619974, study PRJEB7988) | marine metagenome | biome: marine biome (ENVO:00000447); feature: mesopelagic zone (ENVO:00000213) & marine oxygen minimum zone (ENVO:01000065); material: "saline water (ENVO:00002010), including plankton...
ATCTTTATATAATTCTTTCGCTTGTTTGTCTGATAAAGCAGGCAATCTGCCCATGTGTTTGCCTTTAGCTTTAGCCTCTTCACGACCTTCTGTGGTTCTGGCTTTTATAAGATCCCGCTCAAGTTGAGCGAATATGTGGCTACGCATAATGTTTGAGATTATTTCTCATCAAGCCAGATTGGGTGAGTACTAGGAAATCTTCGTCAGATTTGAGCCTGAAGCAGTCGTAAACGATGGTACAAAATTACTTCAGCTAAAATTCACTTTGATACGAAACCGGACATTAGGCTTAGCGTATCTCATGACAAGTGTTCCAACAATATAGTCGTTGCTCTTACTTTTAAATTTAAATCTTGTTTTAGATCCTCTGTACAATTAGTAACACACCAACGCGACTTTAATGTGGAATTAGGATCATCGGTTAATTTATTCTATCTAGATAGCTCTTCTATTTTTTATCTTTGATAAACATCGGTATAAAACGGGCAGTCCAAATAATGTTAGCAGTGTTTGCTGTCACTACCCCCCAACAATTATTTTCTTGGAATAGCTATTTGAGTTACTTCCCAAACTTTTCATATTGAATAATTTTTATTTGACTCTATAGTCACTATAGATTTTATACTTATTTTAATATTGTTTCGGAATGTAGAATATGTCGGGAAAATGTAGTGGTCAGTGTCAATCATCTCCTATCAACGAAGATGTAAAAATTGATACGCAACTAGATAACTATAGTGGCGCGTTTGTCAGTACATTTAAAGTACCTCAAATGGACTGTCCTTCAGAAGAGAGATTGATTAGGTTAGCACTTGACTCAATTGAGCCTTCAGTTGGGTTGCAATTTGATATTCCTAGCCGTTTAGTCAAAGTTTTTCATGATGAAAATTTAGATGAGATAACAAAAAAGTTACAACAACTCAATCTCGGTGCAGAACTAGAATTAACCCAAAATAGTTGCAGTACGGAAGCTGCAAAAGCAAAAGACTTAGCCCAAAAAAATGAGATGAAAGAAGCATCAACCCTAAAATGGTTGTTAGCCATTAATGGAGTCATGTTTTTTATAGAAGTAATTGCTGGGTTGATTGCACAGTCTGCTGGCCTAATTGCGGACTCATTAGATATGTTTGCTGATGCTGCTGTGTATGGTTTGGCTATTTATGCGGTAGGTAAAAGTATCAGCATGAAACTTAGAGCGGCACATATATCTGGTGTGCTTCAAGTTATTCTAGCGCTAGGTGCTTTGAGCGAAGTCGTAAGACGCTTTGTTTACGGTAGTGAACCGATCTCTTCTTTAATGATGATATTTGGTGGAATAGCACTAATCGCTAACATTGCTTGTCTATTTTTAATATTTGGTAATAAAGAAGACGGCGCTCATATGAAAGCAAGCTGGATTTTTTCCGCAAATGACGTTATTGCAAATGTTGGGGTAATCTTAGCTGGCTTTTTAGTTACAGTAACAAGCAGCCGTTATCCAGATTTAGTGATTGGTTTGATTATTGCTGTTGTCGTTTTAAACGGTGCTCGCCGTATCTTACAGCTAAAGTATTAAGCAGAGAAATGAAAATAATGCACTCATCGTATATCAAATCAAATATATCATACGTGATAATGATTTTAATCGCGGTGCAATCTGTGTTTTTTTCGCTAGAAGAGCTTGAAGTAAACTTAATTGAAAGTTCTTTTAATACATCACTAACTGAGTCTATTACCCCGCTAGAATCTCCAGAAACCTCCAATTTATTTGAGGTGAGTAATAGCCAAACTTTAATTGATAATTGTAATTTTTGTTGCTGTTGTCACTTATTTTTAAATGCAGATTATTCTTGTAATATTTTACAAAAAATAGAATATTTCCTTACCTACGCCTTAGTTTCTCCTGAGCTAAAAGGCTATATGTCGGTGCCATTCCGCCCACCTAAATACGCCTAAATTTTATAGAAAATTAAGAAAGGTCAAATGTTAATGACCTAAATATCACATATAAATTTATAGGAAAGTATACATGGCACTTAATACCTGTGAGCATCGCAAGATAGCAATTTTGAGGTGTGTAACACCTCAGCTTAAATATATCGCGTTTCTCGCGTTGTCACTTTTTACATTTAATGTTTATGCCTTTGAAAAGCAGTTAAATCTTCAAGAGGCAATTCAGCGGACGCTTAAACAAAATCCTGAACTCAAAATATTTGATTTCAAACAAACCGCATTAACAGGACAAGAACAAACAGCAAGTTTAAATCCCGCTTATGAACTAGAAGTTGAAGCTGAGAACTTTGCAGGCTCAGGTGAATTTAATGCATTCGACAGTGCTGAATTAACAGTCGCTCTATCTTCGGTTATCGAAATGGGAGATAAACGCTCAGCGCGGATTGGACTTGTTTCAAAATCAAGAGCACTACTCAATGCTGAGAAAGAAGTCTCTGCGCTTAATTTAATGGCTCAAGTCACTGAGAAGTACGTGGAAGTACTTGCAGCCCAACAAAGAGTGATATTGGCAGATAATGCATTGAGCTTAGCACAAGAAACGTTAGAGATTGTATCTCAGCGTAACCGCGCAGGTGCTACTCCTGAGGCTGAAGTGAAACGTTCAAAAGCAGTTATTGCTCAGGCTAACCTCACCCTTCAATCTGAACAAAAGCGCTTGGAATATCTAAAGCTTTCTTTATCAGCTTACTGGGGAGAAACATCAGTGTCATTCTCTAGAGTAACTGGAGATCTGTTTCAGTTTGGCAATGATAGTGATTTTAGTAGTCTCTTTGCGAAATTAGAGAAAAACCCTGCTATTCAAGTTTATGCAAGTGAGCAGCGACTAAAAGAGGCTGAAATACAGTTAGCTAAAACAGAGTCAACGGCCAATATCAAATGGTCTGTTGGTGTTAGGCGCTCTCAAGAAGCCAATGATACGGCACTGGTCGCTGGCTTTAGCTTACCTTTGTTTGCTGAAAAGCGAAATTCTGGTGCAATCGCTAGTGCGCTAGCAGAGCGTGACCAAGTTGCCATAGAGAAAGAGGCGACTAAGTTGAGGTTTAGAAATCACTTACTACGAGCATACTCCAATAGAAAACAAGCCATATTAACAGCTAATTCATTAAAGCAGTCGGTTATCCCAATGCTTGAAGATGCACTGGAAGATACTCAAGACGCCTATCAAAAAGGTCGATATGGATATCTTGATTATGTATCGGCTAGACAAGAGCTGTTAAATGCTCGGCGAACCCTCATTGATGCGGCATCTGCTGCCCTAATTTATGGCGCAGAGATAGAAAAACTAACAAACGAAGCGCTGTCACTCTAAATAAACATCACTTTAAGTTTAATAACAATTTATTGATTCAGTTATTAACTGAATCGTTTAGGAATTCAAAATGAAAAACTATTTACTCGCACTATTGATTTTTATTGGGTATCTATCACCCATTCAAAGTGTTTTCGCTAGTGAAGATGAACATGAAGGCGAAGAAGGCATAAGCAAAATCGACAATAACATGGCAAAAAAGGTTGGTGTTGAAACAGCCTATTTAGCTTCAAAAACGTTGAACCAAACTATCCCTGTATACGGCTCTACGACGATAGGCGCTGAACAATTATTTCAAGTTGGCGCTAGATATAACGGCGTTATAAAGACAATAAACTCCACTGTTGGTGATACGGTAAAAAAAGGCGATCTATTAGCCGTTATTGAATCTAATGAGAGCTTAAATACCTATAAAATAACATCCCCTGTTTCTGGGACTGTTTTACAGCGAAATGGAAATATTGGCGGTATCACGCAAAACACTAGCTTGTTTGAAATCGTCAATTTTGACACCTTGTGGGCTGAATTTAAGGTGTTTACCAGCCAATATAATCAAATCAAAGTCGGTCAACCTGTTGATATTGAGCATGGTGAACAGGCATTCAACTCAACCATCACCAATATAATTCCAGCTAAAGATCAGTCTTATGTTTTAGCACGTGTACGTTTAAATAACACTGAGCTAAACCTAACCTCAGGCCAATTATTAATGGGCAGCGTAAAGATAAACCGATTTGAGGTGGATTTAGCCGTCGAGAAAGTTGCTATCCAAGAACTGGGGGGACAATTTGGTGTCTTTGTAAAAGAAGATGAAGAGTACGAGTTTGCGCCACTTGTGCTCGGGCGTTCAGACAAAAACTATATCGAGGTCATTGATGGCCTCAGTAAAGACGCTGAATATGTAAACAAAAACAGTTATCTGATAAAAGCGGATATTTTGAAATCTGAAGTAGAAGACGACGATTAGGAGACGCAATATGATTGAATCAATTTTGCGTCTTGCAATAAATAGACGCTATTTAGTATTAAGTCTGCTGATGGTAATCATCGGCGTTGGCATGTGGAGTTATCAAAAACTTCCCATTGATGCTGTTCCAGATATAACAAACGTGCAGGTACAAATAAACACTTCTGCCCCCGGTTATTCACCTTTGGAAGCGGAACAAAGGGTGACCTTTCCTGTAGAAACCGCCTTAGCCGGATTGCCAAAGCTGTCTCACACCCGCTCCCTGTCAAGATATGGATTATCTCAAGTAACCGTTATCTTTGAAGAGGGAACCGATATTTATTTTGCTCGCAACTTAATCAATGCAAGATTAGCTGCGATAAAAGGCGTTATTCCCTCTGGCTTAGAGCCAGAAATGGGTCCTATTTCGACAGGGCTTGGCGAAATATTTATGTATACCGTACAAGCTTCTCCTGACGCTAAAATGCCTAATGGAGAGCCTTATACCGCTATTGCCTTAAGAGAAATACAAGACTGGATCATTAAACCGCAATTGGCTCAAGTTAAAGGCGTCATTGAGGTCAACAGTATCGGCGGCTACAACAAGCAATATCACATAACGCCTAAACCCGAAAAATTACTTTTTCATCAGGTAACCTTTGAAGAAATATCTGATGCATTACGTAAAAACAATGACAACCGTGGCGCAGGTTATATCGAACAAAACGGACAGCAAGTTTTAGTACGCTCCATTGGGCAACTAGCGACAATAGATGAGATCCTCAATGTCATCATCAAAAAGAACGATGGTATTCCTGTAAAAATAAGTGATGTTGCCAATGTTGCTATAGGCAAAGAACTTAGAACAGGGGCTGCTACTCGTAATGGCATTGAGACAGTGCTTGGTACAACCATGATGCTGATTGGTGAGAATTCTCGCACCGTTGCTTTAGAAGTGGAACATAAGCTCAGCGAAATACAAAAATCTCTGCCAAAGGGCATTACCGCAGAGCCTGTTTACGACAGAACAACGTTAGTAGATAAAGCGATTGCAACCGTTACCAAAAACCTCGTTGAAGGTGCGCTTTTAGTTATTGTTGTGTTATTTATTCTACTTGGAAATTTACGTGCAGCTCTCATTACCGCTGCTGTTATCCCTATTTCCATGTTAATGACAATCACAGGTATGGTGCAAGCAGGAGTATCTGCCAATTTAATGAGTCTCGGCGCATTGGACTTTGGCTTGATAGTGGACGGGGCTGTAATCATCGTTGAAAACTCTGTCCGTAGGTTAGCACAGGCCCAACACAACGGTCATAGGCAAGACTTAAGAGAACGCCTAAATACCGTTTTTGAAGCCACTTCAGAAGTGATACGTCCAAGCTTGTTTGGTGTGGCAATTATCACTGTTGTTTACATCCCCATTTTCACGCTAACTGGCGTTGAAGGGAAAATGTTCCACCCTATGGCGGCAACTGTCGTTATGGCGTTAATTTCCGCAATGATCCTTTCAGTTACACTGGTTCCTGCTGCTGTAGCTGTGTTTATGAAAGGTAAAATCAGCGAAAAAGAAAGTGTAGTTATTCGTTCAACCAAGTCTATTTATGAACCATTGTTAAAAATGGCGATGAAATTTCGTTGGATTATTGTTTCATTCTCAACGCTGTTAATGGGGTATAGCCTTTGGTTAGCAACTACGCTTGGGACAGAATTTGTTCCTCAATTAAATGAAGGTGATATTGCACTACAGGCATTAAGAATTCCATCGACTGGCCTAGAGCAATCAGTAGAAATGCAAGAAGTACTTGAGCAACGTATTAAAGCGTTTCCTGAAGTTGATAAAGTATTCTCGCGCATCGGCACACCAGAAGTAGCAACTGACCCAATGCCACCGAGTATTGCTGATATCTTTGTTATTTTAAAACCACGTAAAGATTGGGCCGAACCTTCAAAGCCAAAGAGTGAATTAGTTGAAGAAATGGAAGAGGTACTGAAAAACATTCCGGGCAACAACTATGAATTCACTCAGCCTATTCAAATGCGTTTCAATGAATTGATTTCTGGCGTTAGAGCTGATGTCGGCATCAAAATATTTGGTGATGATTTGGATCGGTTATTACTCACCGCAAAAGATATTCTAAATATAGTGAAAACCGTGGACGGTGCTGCTGATGCCCGAATGGAACAGGTCACAGGTGTTCCATCTTTATCAGTAATTCCTAAACGAGAAGCGCTTGGTAGGTATGGTTTGAGCGTTACCGAACTGCAAGACTGGGTTGCTACTGCAATTGGCGGTGAATCTGCGGGGATCATTTATGAAGGAGACAGACGATTTGAGTTAGTTGTTCGTCTACCGGAGCAAATAAGAACGGATATCGATAGCTTGAAGCATCTGCCGCTTCCACTTGAGAATGGTAACTATGTGCCACTTGAAGAAGTTGCAGAGCTTAAATCTGAGTCTTTACCTGCTCAAATTAGCCGTGAGAGAGGTAAAAGAAGAGTTGTGGTTACCGTCAATGTTCGTGGTAGAGATTTAGGCGGTTTTGTCAAAGAAGTGAAAGCTAAAATTAATCAGGAAGGAGAAATTCCAGCAGGATACTGGCTTGATTATGGCGGAACCTTTGAACAGCTAGAGTCAGCGAGTAAAAGATTAAGCTTAGTTGTGCCGATCACACTAATTGTTATCTTAGGTATTTTGGTTATTGCATTTGGTTCATTAAAAGATGCATTGATCATTTTCAGTGGTGTACCGTTAGCATTAACTGGGGGCGTAATTTCTCTTTATTTAAGAGACATGCCTTTATCTATTTCGGCAGGTGTCGGCTTCATAGCATTGTCAGGTGTTGCCGTATTAAATGGCTTGGTTATGTTGGCTTTTATTCGAGATCTTTGGCATGAAAAAGGCGACCTTTACGTAGCGATCATTGAAGGTGCCATCATTCGTTTAAGACCTATTTTAATGACGGCACTGGTCGCAAGTTTAGGTTTTATTCCAATGGCGTTAAACACTGGAATTGGTGCAGAAGTGCAACGACCACTAGCAACAGTTGTTATCGGCGGTATTGTATCTTCTACAATTTTAACTTTGTTTGTATTGCCTATTTTATATCAATGGGCGCATGGCGCTGAGAGTAGTAAACAGCAATCTGACGAAATTTAAAAACAAAAAAGCAGCTTAATTACTAGGTTATGCCTAATTAAGCTGCTTTTTATATTGTATGCCCAACATTTTATTGATAAAGCTTACTGCGCTTCATCCCGACAATTTTCATTTAAAAACTCAAACTCTATCGTTGTATGCGATAAATGATAGGAAGATAATTTAGCTGCAACTTCTTGTTTAAGCCTAATTAATTCTTTAACGTCAAAGTTGTCACTCAGCTCAAGGTGCGCTGTTAAAACGTGACTTTCACCATCTAGTGACCAAAAGTGCATGTGGTGGATACCATTAACTTCAGGAAATTCCATTAGTGATAGTTTAATACGCTTTTGAGTCTCTTTATCGGGTGCAGCTTGAAGAAATAAAACGAGTGTTGATTTCAGGTTTTTGAAAACATTAAACAAGATGAACAGCGTGAACCCTATTGATAAAAGGGGATCTAATATCGGCAGTTCAGCGAACAACAGTACGATAGAGACTATAAGAACGGCAACCCATCCAAGTACATCTTCAAGAAGGTGCCATGTCAGCACTTTCTCATTTAATGTTTCACCCGCTTTTAATTTTAATACAGCATATCCGTTAACGGCAACGCCGAGTATCGCTAGCCCTAACATCCCCTCGACTACAGGCATTTCAGGATTGGACAGCCTTGGAATTGCTTCAAATAAAATCCAAATTGAGCCAATGATTAAAACAATACTGTTTATCAATGCGCCAAAGAGAGTAAGTCTACGATAACCATAACTAAACCTATCTGATGCTTCTTTATTTGAAAAACGACTCAATAACCAAGCAAACCCTATAGACAGGCTATCACCCAAATCATGAACTGCATCTGCCATTATCGCCGTACTGTTAGTGAGCCAACCACCTATAAATTCGATAATAGTGAATGTCACATTAAGGAAAAATGCCCAACCAATACGGTCATCTTTACCATGTTGATGACTATGATTATGGTTGTGCATTTTGTACCTCTAGTACTTTTCTATTTCTTAGTTTTGATACATTCATATTAATCAAGTGACGTATCAAGCGTTGATATATCCAGCGTTTGAACCCCGACAAGTTAGTCCCTTTTTCGAGATAGAACTCATCAGGGGAATCATAAAGCCCAAAGTCATCATGAATACCTTCTTTTTGAATATAGGTATTTTCTCCACGCCAATCTGTATCTGGTGATGAAAAGCACTTTGTTGCAACACCATAACCACAAAAATCATCTTTTACTTGGTCAAATTTCTCCTGTAGAGAGCTTAAGTATTGCTCATCCAATATAAAGCCCTCTAAGTTTATCCAACGCCCTTCAAAGTAAACTTCTACCCAACTATGAATGATGTATTTAGGTGCTAACCAAAATACATAGCTTGGGATAGCACCTTTTTGTAGTTGCTGGTCTATGGTAAACCCATGAAATCGGCATTGAATGCCTAGTCCACGCAATAGTGCCATTAACAGATTACCCTTAGTATTACATTGTCCATAACCATCTGCTAGCACATCGCTTGCTGCAATATCATCGCTTTCATTATAACCAAAGAAAATCTCATCTTTTACAAACTGATAAGCGGCACCAATTTTGTTGAAGTTATCCAAGTTTTTCCACCTACGTTGATCGATCAAGGATTGGATATCTTTGTGTTCAAAATTAACGATATTCGTATTGTTTAAATATTTCTCAGTCATTTTTTATATATCCTTTTCGTTGCATACTTATACTATAGACTCTATAGTAACTATAGAGTCAAATGTCTGGGGAAATTGATGAAAATAGGCGAATTGTCTAAAAAATCGGGCTGTTCAATACAAACGATTAGATATTATGAAAGAGAAGGATTACTGTTAAATCCAAACCGTTCAGAAGGTAATTTCAGGCTGTATGATAGTAAAGCACTTAAACAATTGGAGTTCGTAAAACATTGTCGCAGCCTAGATATATCACTCAATGATATTAAACGTCTTATCGAATTAAAAAATAAGCCAAAAGAAAGCTGCTCTAGCGTTAATGCATTAATTGATCAGCAACTTGCACTAGTGAATAAACGCATGAAAGAATTAAGGGCGCTTAAAGCTGAATTACAACAGATGGCTAGTGCTTGTGGTTCGAACAATACTATTGAAGCATGCGGGATCATTAAGTCACTAGATAGTTAACTCTGTTAGAGGCATACGGGCAGAATATAGAACATTAATCGACTATTGCATGTCCTAAATGTGGACAGATAAAAACGGAAGAAATGCTGACAAATTCATGTCAGCGGTATCACAAGTATGAGTCACACAAGGTTTTGCCAAACTATTGAATGGTGACTGGTGTGTTTACTTCTCATATGGAACAGCAAAATTCCGCCAATTCTAGAACGACAAAATTAGTTGCAGCCGTTAATGCACTAGAGTGTTTAAATTGAAGTTTATTATTGACTCTTCAACGTCTGCTTTACACTCTGAATTTTCGTTAATAACTCAAAAGCTAACTTCCGCTTTTGGCTAAGTGAAGTCATAAGGTATTCATTGATGCTAATGTCCGCAATGTCGGAGGAGCTGCCGTTAGCAAATAGCATCAAATTATCGTAATATAACTGATTGAGTCTCAGATATTATGATTAAAAAATCATACTTTCATAAAAAGAGAGATTGGCGGCATCCCTTTAAAACCTTTCAGTCTAAAATGAGATCAATCTCAATCATTATGCACAGTCACAAATACTCCACATAGGTTGATCATGGCAGTGGCAAACGGATTATCATTTTTGGTATTGAGAGAGCCGTCGATAATATTCAAACAAGCACCTTTCTTATGGATGCTTTCAATTGCCTCAAGAATAGATTTTAACGACCGTCCCAAACGGTCGAGGCGAGTAACAATAACTTCATCACCTTCCCTGATAAAGTCGATGAGTTCCTAAAGCTTTTCTTCATTTCGAATCGAAGCACCAGACTGTTTGCCTTGGAATATTTTTTCACAGCCCTGAGCGTCCAACTTGGACAGTTGAACATTTAAATCTTGTTCTTTAGTTGAAACTCTTGCAAAACCAACTTTCATATATACGAAACCTGTAACTTTCGCACACCTTAACAATTAAATGAACGAAAGTATATTAAATAAATTTCGTACATGAACGTAATAAAAAATAGAAATTCGTACACTACGGATAGAAAATGAATGACAATTCTAACTATAAAGTGACTTAATTATTTCACACGCTTCACTTGTACACGAGCTTGCCATTTGTTGAAGCTCAGCTTGTAGTGCTTTGAGTTCTCCCATTAGATTGTTAACTAAAGCCAATTTAGCCTGTGTCTATCATAAGTTCAAAACTTAAACTTTAGATATAAGCTGAAATTGAGTCAATCGTATTACAAATACTCTTATTGATACTG
>CEPX01112756.1_pt1 | contig 10789 bp, 21 predicted proteins | sample 361361 | NCBI WGS metagenome assembly CEPX01 (sample SAMEA2619974, study PRJEB7988) | marine metagenome | biome: marine biome (ENVO:00000447); feature: mesopelagic zone (ENVO:00000213) & marine oxygen minimum zone (ENVO:01000065); material: "saline water (ENVO:00002010), including plankton...
ATGTCCAGCTCGCCTGGGAAGGTATTTTCGACCTCTCTGACAACCTCGGAGATGAGTTGACGGGCATCGTTGATATCGAACCGTCGTACAAACTCCGCTTTCTCCTCTTCTTCCTCAAGCTCAAACTTGGGTGCGGCCGCTAGAGTTGCGGCCTGTTGAGTGTGGAACCTCTCTTCCTCACGAGCAAGGGCGAGAAGAGCGTTGAGGGCGTCTCTAATGCGGCCTTCAGCGGGGGTTCCCATTTACGTCCTTCAGCCTGTAGCCATGTTGTTTGGCCCAGTCACGCACCGGGTTATCAGACTCACCGTGAGACTTACGGAACGCCTCAAGCTGCGCGTTATACATCTGACGCGCAATCTCGACCGGGGCCGTGACGATATCGGGCCTATCATGTCGTGGCATTACGTAATCCTCTGCCCGCTGGGGACGCGTCTACCGCCTCCCTGAGAGCCGCCCAGTTGGCGTCCTAGCAGCTCAAGGCCTCCCAGCCCTTGCGGGAACACGCTCGGCTCTCCCGACCGGGACGCCAGACGGGCCTGTTGGTTGTTCGCCTCGCCCGGTCGTTGCAATTGGGACAGACCAGGAGCGAACTGGTTGCCGGTATTCGGGGGGGCGGGTGCGTCTACCGCGGACGCCAGTTGCCGAGATAACTGGACGCCTTCCAAGGCGGCCTGTATCTGCTGCTCTCGCATGCCCATGAGAATCTGCTCGGCCGCTATCTGGTTCATCTCCTCCAGCGGGTTGGTGACACCGCTACGTCGCATCGCCTCATACTGGGAGATGATGCCGCCCTTAAACAGCCTCTCGGCCAGGATAGCCTCTCTCTCCCTTTCCTCGGGGGCCTCGGCCTTCAGGATGACCATGTTCTCGTAGAAGCCCTTGATGTCGTCCGGGCCTATGGTCTGGTCGAAGCTCTCCACGTTGGAACGGGCGCGGACCGTAATCTTGCCCCGTGCCTTGTTCTCGACCAGCATGGCAAACCGTTTGTTAACCTCGGACATGGCCTGTGCCATGCCGTCGGCGTACGGCCCGAACACAAGCCTGCCCTGACCGGCCAGGACCGAGGTGTGGAACCCGGACGCGACGCCCGTGGGACGTATGCCCCGGACCACGTTGGGGAAGGTGGCCATCTCGATAAGGGTCTGGACCTGGTTGATCTGCCCCAGTATCTCCTGGGGCGGCACCACCGCGGGGGAAGGCTTGACCTCTACACCGCCGTAAACGACGTTCTTGGCACCGAAGAGCTCGTAGTCGTTGGCCACGTTCTCCGCTGCGGTCCGGTTGCCTCCCTGGGCGAAGAAATCCATAGTGCGCCAGGCGGACTGGCGAAGAATCGCCTCGTACTGGGTGACCAGACGGGCCTCGGCGTCCAGCAGGTTATGGACCGGCCTCAGGATGCCCCGGAACCGCATGTCGGGGGTTCCGGCGTCAAAGTCCAACGAGGTGCCGGGAACCACCGGAACGAAGGGCATGAAGCCGTAGCCGTGCTCGATGGGGCCAGCGCCGTTGCCCATGTCGATCCACTGCTCGTCGAACATGCGGCCCATCCACCGGTTGTCCCAGTACTCCATGTACGTCACAGGGTCCGAGTCGCGTTTATTGGATATCCACTCGGGATACCGGCGTCGTATGGAGCCCGCCGTGGCAGCCTCGAACTGGACGACCCACTTTATCCCCGTCCTTGAGTCGTCCCATATCAAGTTCTTGGGATTAGCGTTCTCAACCCGAATGGGGAACGATATCTTCCGTTGCTCCATGAAGTCTTTCATGGACTTCCGGTAGTCCTCCTCGTCCTCGGAGAACGCGGGCGCTGTGGGCCACATATCGGGCATCCACATGACTTTGAGGAAGGAGATACCGTACGCGATGGACTGCCGTACGGCGGTGCGTTTGACCTGTGGGGGCACCTGCATCCAGGCGCCCTGGTAGAACTTCTTGAGCCGTTCGGCGCGGTCCTTGGCCCTGGGGGAGGGCTCGGGCACGAAGAACGAGGGGTTCCCGACGTCGACGTGGTCTGCCGCGACGTTGATGATCGACAGGGCGGTGGCGGGTTTGACCGGGTCTATTGCAGTGTTGGGCGGGACGGGAATCTTGTTCAGGCCGAAGTAGTAGGACTCTTCGGCCTTGCAGTTGCCGTGAAAGGAGCGATAGTAGGCCTCGTACTCCTTGAAGATACCGTTGACGTTGTCCGAGGACGGAGGCCGCTGCTCCCGGACGGTATCGCCTAGAACGTACCTACGGCCCGCTTCCTGAAGCACCATTTTCGGTTATCTCCAGCTCGATTGCCCTGTACCGCTCGATCTGCTCTCTCAGCCCTTTGGCCGGGAAGTCGCCCAGTGGGCCAATCTCGTCGATATAGCCATGATAGACGATGGAGGCAAGTTCCGGGTCTTGCATGCTCATGGAGACCCCGAACATGAATGCCAGGTGGAGCGCCTTTACAGACTGCTCGTCGGCGCCGGGGGCGTTTCGGAGAATCAAGTCGGTCGCAGCGGAGGAGATGGGGGCCTCACGGTGCATCTTCTCAAGGGCGGCGAGTCTCTGCTGGTCGTTCACTAGAATGGAAGCCCTATATCCTTCTCGTATGCATAGTCAAAGAACTCGTCTTGCTTGCCTCTCCAGCCACAGTCAAAGCAAGTGATAAAACCAGTCGCGTTCCACTTAACGGCACAATCCCCTTGACAGATAAAACATTTGATACGTTTATAACTACGGCCAGCCGACTGCCAGAATCGTAGAGTAGGCTTCACTCGACCTCTACCCTCTCCATACGTTCCCGCAGCCTCTCGACCGCTCGCTTTCGCATGAGTCTAGCACCCAGCCCCGTGGGCAGTCCACCACCACCGTTCACCTCGGCCTGGGTGGGGATGTAACGCCCCGTGTTCTTGGCCCGAGCCTGTTGAGCCACGGGATAAGCCGGGGCCAAAGCGGTCAGAGCCAGCGCCAGGGCGAATATCTCGTCGTCGTGCTCTCCCGGCGGCGCCTGCGCCCGGATCATGCCGGTCTTCATGCGCTGGTACTGGAAGGCGCGCAACTGTCTCGTCAGCAGCGGGATGTTCGGGAAGGTTATCGTGGCCCGTTCGGTAGCTACTTGCAGCTCGCCCAGCAGCTCGGTCCGGTTAGCGCCCGTGATATCAAACGCGGTGACAGGCAGTGCGGCCTCCTCAAGCTCCTGTACCAGGGCTTTACCCATGCCGGAGGAGTCGGCAACCAGCTCTTGCACACCCCACGCCCTACAGAGGCGCGTGATGTGCTCTCGCTGGGTCGTCCAAGGGGTAGAGTCCCAGAACTGGTGAAATACGACCTTCCGTTCGTCATGGTCCATGATGTGCAGCACGGTGAAGTCTCGAGAGATGCCCAGGTCGAGGCCCGCGACGTAGCTGGCGCCGGGCAGGGGCTCTTTGAGCAGGTCTCCCGCGATACACTCGTCGATGTTCTTGAAGAAGCCAGCGGAGGAGGAGAACTCGGCCAGGTACATACGTCTCCACGCCGCCTCGGTCATGAACCCCCGGTCGTACTCAATCTCTCGCAGGTCTTCCTCGGTGAGCAGGGGGTTGTCGTACATGGTGAAGTGGAACGCGGCGTGGGTCCGCCGTGTGTTCCTTTTGGCCGCCTCCACCCCGGTCCGGAACCAGTGCTCGGGCCACAGGGACGGGATGCCCTCATGGATGGCCCGCCCCAGTCGGCCGGGGCTCCGGAGCGTGGGCCGCAACTTCTCCGAGGCGGTGTTGGCTATGTCCTGGGCCTCGGAAACGTGCAGGAAGTCCAGCCCGACGGTCTGCAGCGTCTCGGGATCGTGTGCCGACTTGACCTCAACCTGGCCCCAGAGGTTGTCGTCTCCGCCGGGGCCGTTGAGGGTCATTATCATGTCGGACCGGTTGACATCGCGTTTGAACTGTGGAGGCACCAACTGCATGAGCTCGTTCCACGCCTGCCTGCCCTGGGGAAAAGAGGGCACGACTATCCAGGCGTGGATGCCTGGTGGAACAAGCTGGTACTTCTGAACGATCTCAGGGGAGCGCTCCCAGGTGGCCATGAGAGCCATAAGGAACTCTCCGAAGGCGCAGCGGCCCTTGCCCCAGCGCCGGGCGGCCTCCAGCCACTTCTCCTTGGCCGGGTCCGCGTGAACTATCTCCTGAGTCTCATGGGCCTTGTAGTAGCGGCTGAGGTCAATCGGCAGTTTCTTCCTCCTCAGCCCCGTTCCTGCCCGGTATCCCCACTACCTCACCTAGCTCAGGAGCGCGAGTGTCCTTCCGAGATCGCCCCACCACCGTCTTCTCAGCCTTGGACCCTTTGAACAGGGTGATGATGCGTCCCGCAGCGTTAAGTTGGGCCGCCGTGACCTCGCCCTGACCCCGCATCGCCTTAGCCAGCAACACCGTGGCCTCCTGCACCAACGCAGGACCGTTCAAAGAGGTGTCGTAAGACTTAGAGACCGCAATGGCCTCTTCCATCGCCTTGAGAAACTTCGGATTCTTACGCCAAAGCTTGTAAACGGTCTCAACCGTCACGCCCGCCGCCCGGTAAGCCTCCTTGGTAGTACGGACAGCCTGACGAGCATACAGAAAGTTCTGCTGGTATTGAGTGAACTCCTGCCACTCACCACAACCAACGTACAACGCAGGATGCTTCTCCCAACTCTTCTTCCGACCAGCAGGCATACCCACCACTCCCTTAAGGGCCGAGAAACCAGGGCCAAGAGGGTGAACCGATGACTCCCCGACCCTCGAACGCTATCCTACCACACGGCGCCCCGCGTAGAACTGTTCCCGACTAGGCTCCGGAGTCCCATAATACTTCAGATTCTGCCGGCGCTCAGACCGGATCGACTCCAACCTAAGGTCTCCCATAGACTTTGGCTCAACCTCCGTCATCTCAACCCCTACGTCCCCATAGAACGAAACAACATCAAGCCAAACCACGGGCTCCACGAACCACCGATGCCACGTCGGCAACCAACCCCCAGCGTTATGATTCCTCTTCTCCACCGATAGGTTCCCCAACCCAGTGTGCCGAGCCTTCAAGACAGCCAGCAAAGCTCTAAACAACCGCACATCTGCGAAATGGTTCCCCCGCAGACGGACCGCATACAAATCCTCCCCACGCGTCCCAAAAGGCCGAAACCCCTCTCTGAAATACTCAATCTTCATGCACACCCCCATGAGCCTGACGGCTAATCCCAGCCTACCACTCGCGATTACACACTCGGGACCAAGATTTTTTCCACCCCCTGCGCCCTATGGGGATAGAACCCTCCAGAAGGCCAGCATAGGGCGCAAATTCCAAGAGTCATGATATACCCTTAAATAACCCCCGGCCCACCCTAACCGGCCGCCCCTACCTTACTATGGGACCGCCGCTTTTCGCCTTTGTTGCGCTTGGCGCCCTACGGCTTCCCTACATCGACCACGGGCCGGAGGGGGTGGTTCTCGTCGTCCACGCAACGGAATGCGCCATCTAACTCCGGCCCCTTGAAGCCCCATGCTACTTAACCACCGTCTCATAGCTCCAGGTTACATCGTAGACAATAGGGGCTTGGTTAACTATTACGGTAGGGCCTGGGTAAGACGAACGGATACGAACAGACATTGGCCGTTTACCCCCTTGACAACACTATACAATCTATGTATATACTATGTGCATACCAGATGGAGGTTGGAGTTATGAAGTATCAGCAGCAGCCGGGTGACCGGACGGGTCATAGCAGCAGAGCTACTGATTGCAAGGACTGCGGGCGCGTGACCGTCCACGCCGGACTAGTGCGGCAAGGCGGTTCGTTCTGGGTATGCATGGATTGCAAATCCATGAGCCGAGCCGTGAGACGCTAAACCCTGAGTCACCCGAGCCTTGGAGAAGCCCAGGCGTAAAGGCCAGCACCGGTGACAAGGCCGGCGCATGAATCAAGAAGGAGGGCTCGCGCCATGAAAGTAGTTTACTTGCCAGCGAATCAGGCATACGTCGTAACCTTCGGTGAACAGATCATATCCCTATATGACAAAGGCGGGCGCATAGGTGGGATATTCAACACCCTGGAAGAAGTTGACCGGGCGCTCCACCTCTGCGACCTCAAGCGCAACGGCTCCAACATCGAACTCGACAACTAGCCCGACCGCATAACTGAATCAACACGGAGGATTCAAGATGACGACGATCGCTGTTCGACACGATGTAGCCGGGCATATGCGATTCGCACGCAAGGCCCTAAAACGGGTGCGCGAGTCCGATATGAGCTTATCCTATCGACTCTCATGGGCCATGGCGTTAGGATCCCAACTCTCGCACGCGTTCGAGTGTGTTCCAAACGACCTTGAAAACAACCCTACGAAACAACAGGTTGCACGCATTATCGACACGTTCTACCACCGCATCGCGCTTGTTTGGCGGTAGTGCTATGAACTGCCAGCAGTGCCACCGGCCCGCGCTTACACAACACAAGCTCACGGTGTCAGAACCGATACCGTACAAACAAAACGGGTGGATAGGTGACCAGTTCGTACCCTACGGCCGTAAATATCGAACGGTGAAAGACAAGGTGATCACCGTATGCGGCCTATGCTACATCGACGACCAGATAGAGCTAATGCGAATCGGGGGTGAAAACATGACCGAACTCGAACAGGAATTGCTAACACTCGCAACAAAAGAGTACGCCCACCAGAACGGCCAGCAGTCGTCAAACAACGGCCATAAGGCGGGCGCAGTCCCCAAGCCCAAAGTAGCACGCAAGGGGCGTCGACGCAAACGACGCGACGCCATGACGCCTGATCAGGCACGCACGTTCAACACGTTCTCAGGTGCTAACGCGGCCGCTGTTGCCATCGCACGCCCGTGCGGGTGCATGCCATACGTGGACGTGTTCACCTATAACCGTTGGCGCGCCCAGGGATTCCAAGTCCAACACGGCGAAAAAGCCGTCTCGATTCCCATAGTCAAAGACGTGCCGCTCGACGATGACGCCGCACCCAACACCGTTGGCAAGCTAACCACGCGCCGGATCATGGGCACGTCAAAAGTGTTTTGTCGGTGCCAAGTGAAAGAGAGGGCCGCATGAAACCCTTCACCGTCCATTGCAAGGCGTACAGCCACCTCTACTGGGGCTCTAACGCCATCGTCGACAAGGTTGACGGCCGATGGTCCTACAGGTGCCCCATGCACAACACGCCGGCAACACGCGTGATTCCTGATCCGGTGACGCCGTGACCGATCAACTGGAATTCGACACTGACGGGACCACACGACGCGTCCCGTCCAAGCTCACAGAGACGCGCGAAGCGTGGCAAGACAAGCCGGTGCAACTCGATCTCGACACCGCACGACGCGATAAGGAACGACTGACCGACTGGACCGACGACGGTCCCATACAGGGAGACGACGGCCCATGCTAGACACCGACGTGGTCCTCACCGACGACGGCGACACACACCGCGAGCTATAGCCGAAACGCCCGGCTTGGAGGACCGGGCGTCTACCGGAATTACCGGTACTGATGAGGCTTGGACACCAGAAGGGAGACCGCCATGACGACAAAAACGACGCACTACCACGTTATAAGTGGCGACCACGGATACATGCCGGACTCAAACACCGTCCATGAGTCCCAGGACGACGCCAGGACGACCTTTGAATGGTTTGTGGACCGCGTGATGGATGACTGTGTCTACGCCGGCCACGACGGCGCCAAAGGCGACGACAATCAGTGCGTGACGTACTCACGCGACCTGACCTACGCCACGATCAGCCCCGCTAGGTATCACGGCGTCGAATACGCCGAAGTCACAGACTGCAACGACGACTGCGAGCTCGACAACTAGCGCGACCGAATAGCCGAAACGGGGCTTGGAGGTGCCCCGTCCGACCGCAAGTAGCGGCGCTGATGAGGCTTGGAGAACACCAGGAGGAACGAGTCATGGCAACTTATCGAGAACGCAGAGAACAGCGCGCCGAACGGCTACGGGAATGGGCCGACAAACGAGACGCCAAAGCACAAGGGCTTCGCGCCCAGAACGAGCCGTACCGTGGCGACCACGCCCTGTTCACCCAGCCCGGCCACATCCCCGAACGCGAACGCTACTTCAACCGCTCCGAACAAGCCTATCGACACACGGTCAAGGCCGCCGACATGGCCGCTAAAGCCGACAGCATAGATCGCGCCACCGACAACGCGATCTACTCCGATGACCCGGACGCCATAGAGGCCCTCAAAGCACGGATAGCGGGCCTTGAGGCGCAACGGGAGCGGATGAAGTACATCAACGCCACGATCCGCAAAGGCCCAGGTTGGGAGACCCGCCTAGACCCACCCCTGACCGAGAGGGAGAAGACCGACCTTGAGAACGTGGCACGCTTCCAGCCCTACTACGTCAAGAAGGGTCTCCGATACCCGCCTTACGCCCTATCCAACCTCGGCGGGAATATCAGCCGACAGAAAAAGCGCCTCGCACGACTAGAGCCGGCATAACCTACTGGATTCGCAGCTACTAGGGCTTGCATTCATACCGCCCACAGTGCACACTTGCTGTATCTTACACACGGAGATGGCACAATGACCCGAATCGAAGATTCCGCTACCCCAGTCGGAACCGCAACATGGCAAGAGACAGTGCTCGCCCGGCTGAACGAGATCGAACGGCCCCGCGCGTGGTTGGCTAAAAAGGCGGACATTTCCGCTAACCACCTCTACGGGTGCCTCCGGGGCGAGATAACGCCGTCTCAGAGCCTCCTGGACGCCATAGCGGGCGTCCTGGGGCTGGAGGCAGGGAGCCTAGTGCGTTAAATGCAACCTAGATGGACACCCCACGCACGCGCCCCGGTCGCCGACCTGATCGTCCGCCGGTCCATCCCGAAGATGTGGCAGCTAGTGGACCCGTCGAGCGTCGAGTCTTTCGTCCCGTTAGACGCGCAGGGATTCCACGTCTGGCTGTATTCCTTCGGCTACTGGTGCGAGCACTGCGACACGGGCAGACAGCCCTATCATAAGGGACGCCGAGTCCTGCCGGAGTGCGGGCATATCGAGCGGATCAGGAAGGAGGGTTGAAGATGATGGATGGTCTTATCCAACAGTATGCGGAGGCGGAGGAATTGATCGCCACTCTGGCCGAACAGCGGGGTCGCATTGAGATGGAGATCATGCGAAGGCTGCGGGCGTTTGACGCGACCTATGCTGAAACTCCATCCTTTGAGGCCAACATCAAGGAAGGGTCGGCAACATACGACCCATCAAAGCTCCGGCTGTTGATGGAACATATCTCCCAGGCCGACCTTGAGGCAAAGGGGGCCTACATCCCGGAACATGAGGAGACTCGGACCGTACCGGAGAAGTGGAACGCGACGAAGGTACGGACGTTCGCCAACCGCGGCAGAGAGATCAAGGCGATTATCAAGGGAGCCCGGATACCCGGCGCGCCGAAGCTAGTCGTAACACGAAAGGAGAACACATGAAGATAACGACCGTAGGATGGAGCCAGACACAGAATCTCGGCAACTACAACAGCGTCAAGGTCGATGCGACTGTTGAACTGACCGAAGACGATGAGCCAGAGGACGGGATCGGACTGGCAAGAGTCTTCGTTCAGACCCATATCCGAGAGGAAGAGAACCGGATCGGCGACGGACCGTCGATGATGCCGGCAAGGACGGACCAACAGGATGGCTTTGAGTCTGAACCAAGCGATGAACCCTTGAACGAAGGCGCGACGGAGGTGGCCTGGTGAGCGACCAGATAACCGCGACGATAGAAGACAAGGCCATCAAGGACGACCGCAGCGGCAACCAGTACCTCGAGCTGAAGCTGATCGAGGACGGTCGCGAGACGGGCAGGACGTGGCGGTGGCACGCCAACGATGACCCCGACATGGACCTTCGGAAAGGCAGCCGGTACGTCTTCACGACGAAGGTAGAGGACAAGGCCGACGGTAAGGGGAAGTGGTACAACGTCACCACTGCGACCCCGGCGGCGGACGGAGCGCGAGACGCCCCGCCGCCCGACAGGGAACCTTCCCGCCAGGCCCCGCTTCCACGGCAGACACCACCGGTTGCGTCGTCGAAGGAGTCAGCGTACCTCATAGCGGCGACACTCTTGGGACCGCTGGTCGCGCTTCAGTTCGACAAGGAGTCCGACCCGGACGAAGTACTGGCCCTAGTGGGTATATTCGCCTACAGAATACACGGCAGACTCGTCGGGAAACCGGCCCCTGCGCCCGTCTCGCGGCCTCAAACGTCGCAGGAGGAGGAATCCCCCACTGACACCAACAGCGAGCCCCTAGGCGTTGAGTCGCCAGATGCATGGTGGACGGAGCAGCTAAAGCGTACGGGAGTCACGGGTGCTCAGGTCAACGCAGCCCTCGGTGGCGATCTTCCGAAGTGGCTCCGAGACAACGAGGGGAAGACTGTCGAGGACGCGTGGGCTGTCGTTGAGGCCCACAATTAAGCAGCCAGAGACGGAGGCCGTTGCCACCTGACGGCGTCTCCGAGAACAACGAAAGTCGAGGCCCGACGACAACATAGGGAACAGGTAACTTCCAGGGGTCGGGGGATGGTGGCTCCGGCCCCGCCATCAGCAGGAGAGTAAGGAGGTCCAGGTGGAGAGCCATATAGAGTACGCGGGGTACATCATCAAAGAGGGCAGGAACGGCGACTACTTCCTCCTGAAGAACGGGGCCAACGCCATGCCAGCAGCGGCCATCGGGCTCACTAAGGAGGATGCGTTTATGGCGGCGGACGTCCTAGAGGCAGTCGAAGGGGACGATCGCCGGTTCTGGCACCTCTGGAGGGCTATACGGGGCCACGGGGA
>CEPX01190830.1_pt1 | contig 10788 bp, 9 predicted proteins | sample 361361 | NCBI WGS metagenome assembly CEPX01 (sample SAMEA2619974, study PRJEB7988) | marine metagenome | biome: marine biome (ENVO:00000447); feature: mesopelagic zone (ENVO:00000213) & marine oxygen minimum zone (ENVO:01000065); material: "saline water (ENVO:00002010), including plankton...
TTCGATCCCACCCATAGCCACCATCTTTTCAGATGCTTAAAACAGTGTCTATAACTACTGCCTTTCCCCAGGGCACAGCTGAGGCACAGCAAATCCCCAGATGTCCCGACATTGCCGGGTATCAAAATGATACGAGGGAACTGCTACGGCCACCATTACAGGCCACAATCCTCGCCTGCTGCTGTGCTATACGCAATTAAGGGCAGAGGATTTGGTTAAGCGGTTGGGATAGCGATTTCTGGTGACCATCTGAGCGTGCCTCAAGGATAACCCAGCGAAGTTGGTTTCAGTTGGTTATTGGCGGGCTTCTATTAAGGTGAGTAGAATCTATGCCACTGTCGGCTACCCCGACCAGTAACCCATCGTGCGGTTCATCGGCGGCAAACTCTGCCAGTAGCGGACCGCAAGCTACCGCTGGACCTTAGGTAAATAGGGCGTTTATATCTTCTATACACCGGCTGTCGCGATAGTTTTTGGCTATTACTAAGGCTGTACCAAACTGGTAGTTCTTGGCTATATTTTGATTATGAAAACAAGATTATTTCATTGGCTGAATTCTCCAGTTCGCGTCGTTTTTCTTGGCGGGCTAGTTGCACTTTGCCTGAGTACTTACCCTGTGATATTTATGGGGAAAAGCTTTGTTTCCCCGGGCTATGGCCCACCTTTACTCTATAGTGGGTTGCCGTTTGTTCCCGGGTATAAATCAACAGACCGGGAAAAACTGACCGCAGATTATGGCGCCATGCCGTGGCAAAATTTGCCGTACTCTCGGGTTCAACACCAAGCAGTTTTTGACTTCGGCGAATTTCCGCTATGGAACCGCTATAACTCCGCCGGAATTTCGCTATTCGGACAAGGTCAATCGCAGATTCTGGATCCGCTCCACTGGATCGTAGTAATAGGCGGGGGTAATGGGTGGGCGTGGGATCTTAAGTTTTTACTGGCCAGACTTTTTTTTCTACTCGGAATCGGCGCCTGTGTCCTCGTTCTAAGCAGAAGCCAGTTGATCGCTGTTAGCCTGACCGCGTCTGCGGCATTTATCGGCTTTTTCTATTTTAGGTTTAATCATCCCGTATTCTTTAATTTGACTTATGCCCCTTGGGTTACTTTTTTTTATCTTCTGTGGATACAGCGAATTCGCCTGCGTAACTCCACCGATATGCCTAGGACTATAACCTGGGTTCTGGTTGGCGTTTTTGCAGCATCAGTTCTCCATTTGTTTTCTGGAACCCCAAAAGAGGGTGCTATTCTTTTTGCAGCCTTACATTTTTCCGGTCTGATCGGTGTAGGCCTTGCATCTTTGACAGCAGGTTGTATGAAGCGCCAAATGGGCGTGCTTGTGCTTTTATGGGGTGCAATTGGATTGGCAAGTGCCCCCCACTGGCTGGTGTTTATCGATACGTTATCGGTCGCTTCAACAAGTAGTGACAAGCCCGATTGCTATTTTTATTCGAGGTTCTTTCAGTTTGTCGACACTATCTTTCCTTGGACCCGTAGACGCCCTTGGTCGGAGCCAGTCATCAATGTATTTATATTTCTAGCGGCCTCGAATGCGTTGGTTGGAGATCGGCGATTGTATAAGAGTGCTGAATTCTGGATGGTGTTATTGCCGCTAGTCGGATTATTGGGATTTGCATTCGGCATTGTGCCAAATGCCATATGTAAGAGAATTCCTTTCATTGGAGAAATTCATCACATTAATGCGACGTTTGTTACTGCCGCAATTCCTTTTGCAATATTTCTTGCTGGACTCGGTTTACGACAATTGATATTGGGGATAGCGACCAGTTGGGGGAGGGTCGGGCGACTGGCCATCACGATTGGTTTGGGATTTTTGCTTGCGTACTCGGCTTTCCCTCCTTACATCTCTGATAATCGTCTTTTCAGTGCAGCAGGTCTGCTGGTTTTTGCAGGCATTGTTGGCACAGTTTGTCTATTTTGCGCCGGCATCTTGTTGTATCGAAAGAATCTCTTTTATTCGAGCAAGGCCATATTGTTTCTCTTTGCCTTGTTTGGACTGTCTCATTTTTATCATGGGCTACACCCCGAGACGGGATGGGAAGAGTTTGATGAATTGGTGATTAACCCCACGCCTCGTGCAGATCTTCTGGAACCTTCAGCGGCAGTCACTTCTTTGGGTTACTTGCCGCCGGATGACATGATACATAGGACCTCTTCATCAGTGGCAGTTATCCTAGAGTTAGCTCGGCTAAATGGCGGTCACCCAGATTTAATTAACGAATACGAGGGTGCTTTAATAGATGCAATAGGGCGTTCGAGTAGTCGTTTGATGATTCAGCATCATGCGGCAAACTTCTTACGTGGGGTGGGTGCAAACCGGTGGTTCGACAACCCTGCCCGAGTTCTTGGGATTGGTACGGCACCCATGCCTGGTTTCTATTCATTCCTTCAATTGGAGAGTCTTAATGGGCCGGATGCGCTGATGAACCCAAGATATATGGAGTTTCTAGACGCGCTGGGCTGGGAGCGTAACAAAGGGTGGAATTGGTTACGCACCATGAACTCGAATCAGATTCAACAACATGAGATGTTGCTTGATGTCTTGAACGTGCGATACCTGATGTCGCAAAGGCAGATCAAACATATACAGTATATGGTGAGTGACTACGTTCGGTTAAGTCAGCGCGACCCGCAGGGAAAGAACAAGGTTGCAGGCGATTTGCCTCGTCTGTCGCTGCGACGGCTAGATGTGAGTATGGATCGCGTGAGTTGTCACTCTCGAGGGTTGAAAGATGACGGCTTAATTGATAACACCTTCGTGGCCGAGATACAAATTCCCGAGAGACTGTTGCCGGCCACAATTGAAGCGCTAAAACTGGAAAGAATGGCTCCTTTCCGGGTTAATCATACTGGGGGTGGGAATTATGTGCTTGGCGTGGCGCTAAAGGAGAATAGGCCTTTAATTAACGGGCCGAATGGGGAGGTAAACCTCAGGGTCGATACGCCAACTTTTCGAGCATTGCTTTTCGCGTGCGCTGATGGCCACGATCTTACAGATACCGAATACCGTCTCAGGGTAGCCTACCGATCTGGAAAACAACATGTTCTGCAAGTCGCAGATTTGGATATGAAAATTTGGGAGCGTAAGAATGCGTGGCCACGAGCGTTTTTTGTTAACGAGGTAGCGAGTTACGATACGCTGGAGACACTTGCCCAATTCCTTCAGAATTCAGGCGGGTTACCTCTGGCGACGGTGATGGGTGACGCTGTGATTCCGCCCGTGGTTACACGACAGGTAGTGCCTGCGCGATCTTATCAAATCACAACTAACTCCACGTCGTTTGAAGTAAACGCGCCATCAAGAGGAATGATTGTCCTTACTGAGACACATGTTCCTAAACATGTACACGTTGTTGTAAATGGCCAAAAGGGAAAGGTAATTACTGTTAACCACGCTTTTCGCGGCGTGGAGATTCCCGACGCGGGACAATATACGATTAAGTTTTTTTATCAGCCCCGATTGTGGTATCTGTCATGGATTATGTCGGTAATAGGGTTGCTGATATTCGGGCTTTGTATCTATCGAGTAAGGCTTATTGATAAAGGTGCCCGATATTGATCGATGACTTGAGATAACTGCTATCTCAGGGCCTACGAGACGCCCCGCGAGCTGCAAAAGGGACTGGCGCGGCACTTTGGGTTCTACAATACCTAGACAGAACCCTAGACCAATCAGAAATAGCCACCAGGTGGCCGGGTTTTTGCAATTTTTTTGACTGTCGTTATGCCTGCTCATTACCTAACTGGTAATGGATGGGTTTCTAAAGGGGGCAGCCCGCGCTCATTATGTTTTTACCAAACCCTGGAGTAACTTAATTCAAGATCTCTCAAAATCTTATACGAACAGAAAAAAATTTGTTTCGTGTGCCAAAATTGTACGAGATAGTACCCGCATCTACTATGAGTGCGAGATGACTTTGACGGATGAATTGGCTGATCATCAGGCTACTTTTAGTTTTTGAGGACAGATATTTCCGCTACAATGGATTTGATGAGCGACCAACCCAGAAAATGCCCATTATGCAAAAATGATCGCGTAGAGTACGAATTTCGTGCAGACCAGTATCGTTTCTACCGTTGTCCGGAATGTGAGCTACTCTTTAATTCATCGTTTCCAGAATCTGAGAAGGATTCTACGTACAACACTTTATCAGGGATTCGTCCCGATTCATTACTGCCGCCTGGCTCAAGAGCGTCATCCACAGTTATCCTTGCGAGACTGAGGGAGCACAGTGTCGACCCTCTTCGTAAAATCGCCGTAGCCGGGCCTTGCGCAGCTGATCTTGAAAAACTGGCTAATGGAAAAAGTATTGCGGTTATTCGGGCAGGCGTCGCGGGTGATATTCAGGGGCAAGTAGACGCCTGCGTTCTAATTGAGACTCTTGGTTATAGTGCTCATCCATTCGAACAACTTTCGCTGGCGTATGCCCTGATAGTCCCGGGTGGGACTCTATTGCTGACCTTACCGACGCTGGATAGTCCGGTCGCGCGAATAAAAAAGGGGTTCTGGAAAGAATTCACAACCGGTCGGGCCGCGTATTTCAATACTCACAATCTCTCGGCATTGTTGGTTCGCTGTGGGTTTTGCGATATCCTGACCTGGCAAGACGATAATGGGATTGTCCTTGTCTGCCGGAAAGCCAAGGAGCCCGTAATACCGCGCCTACCTCGACTCTCCATAGTGCTGCCGGTCTTCAATGAGCAGGCAACCTGCAAAGAACTGATCGATACAGTGCTGGCAAAAAATATCGAGGGTGCAGAACGCGAGGTTGTGATTGTCGAGAGCAACTCAACCGATGGCTCGCGGGAGATTGTCAAGGCCTACGAAGGGCATCCGGATGTTCGGGTGTTCTATGAGGAGCGGCCCCGCGGCAAGGGCTACGCCGTGCGTAATGGTCTTGCCCGGGCCACGGGCGACGTACTGCTGATACAGGATGCGGACCTGGAATACGATATCGACGACTACGATGCTCTGCTAGAGCCAGTATTATCGCATCGGAGGCTTTTCGTGCTGGGTTCACGCCACAAAGGCGACTGGAAAATGCGCAAATTTGAAGACCGCAAATGGCTCGGCACAGTGTTCAATTTTGGTCAGGTGTTTTTCACCTGGTTGATCAATGTAACCTGTGGCGCCCGCCTTAAGGACCCTTTCACCATGTACAAGGTGTTTCACCGGGAATGTCTCTACGGCCTTGAACTTGAGGCAAACCGTTTCGATCTGGACTGGGAAATTGTCATCAAGTTCATCCGCAAGGGATTCGTTCCCCTTGAGATACCGGTGAATTATGTCTCGCGCTCCTTCAGCGAGGGCAAAAAAATCCGGCCCTTGCGTGACCCGGTACTTTGGATTCGTGCTTTGTTAAAGTTTCGTTACGGATCCCTGTACAGTAGTGGCATCAACGAAGGGCGTACACAATGAGGACAATGGTGACTGGTGCTGCGGGATTCATCGGCAGCAATCTAGTAGACCGCCTGTTGGCAGACGGATTTCAGGTTGTCGGCTATGATAATTTTTCCACCGGTCAGCGCCCGTTTCTCAATGACGCTTTAGTAAACAGTAAATTCGAATTGGTTGAAGCCGACCTGCTCGATGAGGTGAGCCTGGATGAGGCAATGCGAGATGTGGAATTCGTCTGGCATCTGGCAGCGAACGCCGATGTGCGTTTCGGCATCGAGCAGCCTTGCCGAGATTTGGAGCAGAACACTATTGCCACGTCCAATGTGCTTGAGGCCATGCGTTGCCACGACGTGCGCAATATCGCTTTTTCTTCGACCGGGTCCGTCTACGGGGAATCGAGCGTAATTCCGACGCCGGAAGATTGTCCCATGCCAGTGCAGACCTCGCTTTATGGGGCGTCTAAACTCGCCTGTGAAGGCTTGATCAGTGCCTACTGCGAAGGTTTCGGGATGCATGGCTGGATTTTCCGCTTCGTCTCTATCCTCGGCGAGCGCTACACGCATGGCCACATTTTTGATTTCTATCGTGAACTACTGGATGATTCGTCGACCCTGCATATTCTCGGTAACGGCAAGCAGAAAAAATCCTACCTTTATATTCAAGATTGTCTGGATGCGATGTTTCAGGCGGTGCAAACTGCGCCGGATGCTGTCAACCTGTTGAACCTCGGTACCGATGAGTATGTCGAGGTCAATCAATCGGTCGATATCATCACCGCCCATCTCGGCGTGACGCCCGAACGCACCTATGCTGGCGGGGAGCGGGGCTGGATCGGGGATAATCCCTTTATATTCCTTGACTGCAAACACATGCGATCATTGGACTGGCAGCCACAATACAGTATCAGCGAAGGTATATTGAAGACTCTAAAGTGGTTGGAACAGAATCATTGGGTCTTGGAGGCTAGGTAATGAAGATCGTTTTGACCGGAGCCAGTAGCGGTATCGGGCGCTATCTAACGACGGCGCTGGCCCAGACACACGACGTATGGGGCATTGCCCGCAACGAGACGACGTTGGCGGCTTTACAGGTCGAGATCGGAACTGGTTTTACTTTTAGTACAGCAAATGTGTCTGACTGGGACAGTATGTCGGCTGTAGCCAAGCAGGTTGGCGAGACATGGGCTCAAGTCGATGCGCTTATCTGCTGTGCCGGAGTGGTCACTCCAATCGGCCCCGCGATGCAGGCTGATCCGCAACAGTGGAGCGATACCGTGCGAGTCAATCTCGAGGGGACTTTCTTCAGCCTGCGTGCTTTTTTTCACCTCTTGCAGCAAGCCTTGCCCAGGGCAAAAGTGCTTTGTTTTTCGGGTGGCGGGGCGACAGGCCCAAGGCCGAACTTCACTGCCTATGCGTCGGCCAAGGCTGGCCTGGTGCGACTGGTGGAGAACCTTGCAGTTGAATGGTCTGGCAGTGCGGTGGACATCAATGCGATTGCGCCAGGCGCGATAGCGACCCGTATGACTCAGGCGGTGGTTGAGGCGGGGCCGGGATATGCTGGTGAGGAGGAATATGCCAACGCATTAGAGCAGCAATCTGCAATTGGCGAGACGATGGGTTGCGTTACTGCTCTGGTTGAGTATCTGTTGTCCCCGGTATCAGACGGTATCTCAGGAAGGCTGATAAGCGCATTGTGGGATCCCTGGCAGGATCTCGCGCAGCATAGGGCCAAACTTGCGGATTCGGATATCTATACATTGCGCCGGGTCGTGCCCGCTGATCGAGGTGCCCCCTGGTGAGTGGAGGAATTGGGATTATCGGCTGCGGTCTTATCGGTCGCAAAAGAGCAAACGCCCTGGGTGGCCGGCGGCTCGCCGCATGTGCGGACCTCGACCGCTCGCTTGCCGCAACACTGGCCGCCTCGGCTTCTGACTGCTTGGCAACGGATGACTGGCGTGAGGTGGTCAATCATGATGATGTGGCTGCTGTCATTATTGCCACGCCGCATCACATGTTGGCTGAGATCTGTGCGGGCGCTATCGACGCGGGCTGCCACGTGTTGGTCGAAAAGCCCGCGGCTCGTCACGTTGAAGAACTGCGTCCGTTAGTTCAGATGGCACAGGAGAAGCAGGTTCTGGTCAGGGTGGGCTTTAACCATCGTTATCACCGGGCTTTTCAGAAAGCTCGTCAGATCGTCGATTCAGGTGACTTGGGATCACTGATGTTTCTCCGCGCCCGCTATGGTCACGGCGGGCGGGTTGGCTATGATCGCGAATGGCGGGCGCAGCCGTCGCTTTCCGGCGGTGGAGAACTCATCGATCAGGGGGTTCATCTAATTGACTTGGCACGTTGGTTTCTGGGCGACTTTGTGGAGGTCGAGGGCTTTGCCCACACTTATTTCTGGGATATGCTCGTAGATGACAACGCTTTTCTCATGCTCAGGACAGCCAAGGAACAGACAGCCTTTCTGCACGCCAGTTGCACCGAGTGGAAGAACACCTTTTCCTGGGAACTTTCCGGGAAAAATGGCAAGGTGCAGATAGATGGACTGGGGGGTAGTTATGGGGTTGAACGCTTGACCTGGTACCGGATGTTGCCGCAGATGGGCCCCCCGGAGACGACTGCCTGGGAATTTCCAATGGCAGATAACTCCTGGGAAGTCGAAATGAACGAATTTTTCCAAGATATTGAGAACAACCGGCAGCCAGTTCCAGGCCTTGCAGATGCGTTGGCAGTGCTGGATATTGTTGACAAGATTTACCAGCGTAGTGGCTATGATCATCGCCCGTAGCCCGCTACGCATCAGCCTGGGTGGAGGTGGTACCGATTTGCCCTCGTATTACCGTGAGCACGGCGGTTTTCTTATTGCTGCCGCTATCGACAAATATGTTTATGTCACCGCGATGCGACCGTTTACGCCAGGTATTTATCTCAAGTATTCAGAATTGGAGCGAGTGGACACGGTATCACAGGTGCGCCATCCGATTGTTCGTGAGGCGTTGGATCTGTTGGATTTCAAAACGCCACAGATTGAGATCACCACGCTGGCCGATATTCCTGCCGGTACCGGACTGGGCTCATCGGGCAGTTTTACCACTGCGCTGTTGCGCGCTCTTTGTGCCCATAAGCGGCGCTTGGTTCACCCCCAGGAGTTGGCCGAAATGGCCTGTTATGTCGAGATCGAGAAGCTGGGTGAACCGATCGGCAAGCAGGATCAGTACATCGCAGCCTACGGCGGTGTTACCTGTTTTGACTTCAATCCCGATGACAGCGTGTCGGCGGTACCTTTGGATATTGACACGGAAACCGTGCACAGCCTGGAGGATAATTTGCTGCTTTTTTTTACGGGGTTTTCTCGCAGTGCCAGTAGCATCCTCGCAGACCAGAAAAACAGAACCCGCAAGAATGATTCGGATATGCTGAACAATCTGCATTACGTCAAGGAACTTGGCTTGCGCAGTCGCCAGGCATTGGAGGCGGGCGACCCGGTGCTGTTCGGTGAGCTTATGCACGAGCACTGGGAGCATAAGAAAAAGCGTTCGGGGGGGATGAGTAACCGGAAAATCGACGAGTGGTACGCGTTGGCGCGTGAGAACGGTGCTATCGGGGGTAAATTGGTGGGTGCTGGCGGCGGCGGTTTCCTGATGTTCTATACTGAAGATCGGGAAAGACTCAAAGAGGCGATGGCGGCCGTCGGGCTTGAAGAAGTACGCTTTCGTTTTGATTTCGAAGGCACGACCACTTCGGTTACTTGAGCGCCATGTTGCCGGTTGCAATTCTGGCCGGTGGGCTTGCAACCCGCCTGCGCCCACTGACCGACAGCTTTCCCAAAGCGCTGGTACCGGTTGCAGGCCGACCATTCCTACTGCACCAACTTGATTACCTTTATGCTCAGGGTATTAGCCGGGTAGTGCTCTGTACAGGCTATCGGGCCAGTCAGATCAAGGCGGTGGTGGGAGACGGGTCTGATTGGGGCGTCGAGGTCAGTTACTCTGAGGACGGTGACACACTGCTGGGTACGGGCGGCGCGATCGTCAAGGCCCTGCCACTACTGGGCCCGGCATTTTTTGTACTGTATGGAGATTCCTTTTTGCCGGTTGGGTTTGATCAGGTCGAATCGCGCTGGCGGCAAAGTCATTTGCCTGCGCTGATGACCGTTTTTCGCAACGCTGGACAATGGGATACCAGCAACGTGCTTTTCGACGACAGTAAAGTGGTCGAATATAATAAGCGTGTGCCGCGGCCAGAAATGCACTATATCGACTATGGCCTTGGTGTTCTCTCGGCAGAGCTTTTCATGGACCACCGTGCCGCAGGCCCGTTTGATCTTGCTGATCTTTATCATGAGCTCTCGCTTGTCGGCAAACTGGCGGGACTTGAGGTCTTCGAGCGGTTTTATGAAATCGGTTCACCACAAGGCCTCGTTCAGGCCGAGGCCTATTTCAGCAGGGCCCATTCACAATAAGGAAGCAACTGCCATGACATATGCCCAGCAGCACCTTGAGGAGGCATCCCGAATCATTGCGGAGTTGGACACCAGCGCCATTGAGTCGATGGCGGAACTGCTGGCGAAGGTTCGTGAAGACGGTGGGCGGCTGTTCTTTCTTGGAGTAGGGGGGAGTGCAGGTAACTGTTCACACGCTGTCAACGATTTTCGCAAAATTGTCGGGCTGGAATCCTATGCGCCAACAGACAATGTGTCTGAACTGACTGCCCGCACCAACGACGAAGGCTGGGATACGGTTTTCGTCGAATGGCTCAAGACCAGCCGGCTGGGCCCGACGGACGCGGTTTTCGTGTTTTCGGTTGGGGGTGGCGACCTGGAGCAAAATGTCAGCCCGAACCTGGTCAAGGCGCTGCAGCATGCACGCGATGTTGGCGCCCGCATTACCGGGGTTGTTGGCAGGGACGGCGGGTTCACCGCTACGGTAGCGGATGTCTGCCTGGTTGTGCCCACGGTCAACACTCAGACCATCACTCCACATTCGGAGGCATTCCAGGCGGTGATCTGGCATCTGCTGGTCTCCCATCCCTTACTCAAAGCCCGCCAGACCAAGTGGGAGTCAACTCGTTGAGAGGAGCAGTTTTTCTCGACCGAGACGGGGTGATAAATCAGGCGCTGGTGCGCGGTGGCCACCCTTTCTCGCCCGCTAGCGTTAGAGAATTCGCCTGGGTGGCCGGTATCCATGCTGTTGCCGGGCAGTTGCATTCGGCCGGTTTTCAACTTTTCTGTGTCACGAATCAGCCGGACGTCGGCCGGGGATTTCAGGATATGGCGGTAGTAGAGGAGTTGCATCGGGTGGTTATGAAAGAGCTGCCCTTAGAGAAGATCTATACCTGTTATCACGATGGGGTTACGGTATGCGATTG
>CEPX01176343.1_pt1 | contig 10786 bp, 9 predicted proteins | sample 361361 | NCBI WGS metagenome assembly CEPX01 (sample SAMEA2619974, study PRJEB7988) | marine metagenome | biome: marine biome (ENVO:00000447); feature: mesopelagic zone (ENVO:00000213) & marine oxygen minimum zone (ENVO:01000065); material: "saline water (ENVO:00002010), including plankton...
GTGAGGGATTGACACTTTTTTGGGGGTTGGGGTAGGGTTGAGGTAGTAGGAGCCCCTGCACTGGGGCTCAGAACAGAGTGGGAGTTCATGTTATGGGCGATGGAATTTCAGGCAATCAGCATGCTGACCTTGCGAGTTCTTCGGATGCACCGGTGGCACAGTGGCGGGTTGAAGGCCCTAGTTTCTCTTCCGGTGGTACTAGTGAAGAGTCTGTGCTTGTTGCGTGGGCAAATATGGCGCCGGCTCTCGACCATGGTCCGGACGAGTTCACTGTAACTGGCCCGGACGGGGAATCGCGTCAATTGACCGGCAAGGATTTGTTCAAGGGATCGGATGGCGAGCTTCTTGGTGAGCTGCGTCGACGGCTGGGGAGTTGACCTACGGCTTCCTACGGTCAGTTGGTCATACAATGATACAAACCCGCTTGCAGCGACGCAAGCGGGGATTTTTTATTTTCGCCTACGATATTTTGTCATAAAGACGAGGCGAAAATACCCTGAGTGGCTCGTCCTGAGCTTTGTCGAAGGAAGTCGAAGGGTTACCTTGAATGTTTTTTGCCCTAGGTTAAAACCTAGATCAAGGCCTAGGGCAGATTTTAACTTAGGTTAGTATCCGGCCGGATACTAACCTAAGTTAGATTTTCTTATAGGAAGTCGTCCTAGGCGCTTTTTGTGGAACGAATGGAGTATTTGGGTTTTTTCTTGAGAATCTCAAAGTCGCCTAATACAAAGAAGGCAGCAACAATAAGAATAATACTTGAGTAGATGATATTACGTTCACCGAATAGGGCTATCAAATAGTTGAAGCCAGCGTGGATTATGGTTGCGATTATAATACCGTATGCGAGAAGCCCGCGGTGCTTTTGTCCTTTTGCATGAGACTTTGCCCAGTAGTAGCCTACAATGCCGGATGCGAGCACGTGAAGCAGGGTTGCTCCAATGAAGCGGAGAAGAAGAATGTTTGTTGTTGCAAAGAGAGAGGTGAGAGTAAGAGAGTCAGCAGATCCTATTGCTATCAGAATGTTTTCAATGGTTGCAAATCCTGATGCTGCTGCAATCATGTAAATCATTGCATCAATTGGTTCGTCAAAGTGTTTGCTTCTGCCCACCGCATAGAAGGCGGCGAGGAATTTGAATATTTCTTCTATGAATGCAAGTCCGAGGAAGACGATAATTATGCTTCCTCCTCCTATTAGGTCTTTGAAGAAGACTTGCGCGATGAGGGTTGGGACTGCGGAGAGAATACCAATTCCAAATGTATAGGCAATGAGTTGGCGCGGCTCTGGGTGGACGTCTTCTTTCATAAAAAAGAAGAGCCAGACGAGTGCTGGAAAAATAGTTGCGGCAGAGAGTATGAGTAGAATTATTATGGGCATTTTGAAAAGCTCCTGTAGCTTTCTCTTATTTTACCACGGTTCTACTATCAAAAGGGTTTTCTTTTTCTTGCCTTGTAAGTCTTGGAGGTGTTGGAAGATTTCTTCAGTTGCGTACGGCATGAAGGGATGAAGCATCTTTATGCTCTCTGTGAGGATTGTTATAAGAGTTTCGAGTGCTGCAGCTTTGTCTTTTTTATCTCCATTTTGGAGGCGCGGTTTTGTTTCCTCTATTATTTTATCAGCAAATGTGTGCCAAATGTAGTGGTAGGTGATCTCGGCAGCGCGGTGAAACTCGAATTTTTCCAAATGTTTTGTTACTTTCTTTTTTGTTGCTTCTAATTGCTTTAGATTTTTTTTATCTTTTGGTGTGATGACTGGCTTTGTTTTTATTTCTTCATAGTTCATTGAGATGAATCTTGTGATGTTCCAGATTTTGGTTGCAAAGTTGCGATAGCCGCGTATTTTGTCTTCGGAGATTGTGCTATTTCTGCCTGGCGTGTTTCCTGCGATTAGTGCCATGCGCACTGCGTCTGTTCCATACTCTTCTGCAACTCCTAGTGGATCAATTACATTTCCTTTTGATTTGGACATTTTCTGCTTGTCTTTATCTAAAATTAAGCCGTGTAAATATACGTTTTTGAATGGTAGTTTCTTTGTCCTATAAATTCCCATCATTATCATTCGTGCGACCCAAAAGAAGAGAATATCAGAAGCGGTTTCCATTACGGACGTTGGGTAGAAGTCTTTAAAGTCTTTATCGTGTTTTCCTGAATTTTTGAAGCCTAGTGTGAGATATGGCCACTGACCAGAGGAGAACCAGGTATCGAATACGTCGGGATCTTGAGAGAGCTTTTCGCTTTTGCAGCTGGGACATTGTTTTGGTTTCTCAATACTAACAATAGGAGGACACGATGAGCTTATAGCTTTTAGCTTCATTAGCTTATTAGCTTTTTTGAAGGTGTAGTGGTAGGCGAAGACGGGGGTTTGCAGTGTAATGTTTTTATCTGGATTGTGCTTTTTGAAGGCCCTTAAGAGTTCGTCTCTTGTTTTGTACGTTGCGTAATGTGTTTTGTCTTTTAAGTTCATTGTGCCTACGGTAAGTTTTTCCACCTTCGTGATTGTTCCGTGGCCGAATATCTTTTCTTCCTGACTGTTTTCAAAAGCTACTGCATCTCCTTTTTTGAAGCCGTGGTCGCGAATTCTCCATGTTGCGATTTTTCCTTTGAATATTTGCGGTACGACGCTTTCGTGGAAACCCATTGTTAGCTTATAGCTTTTAGCTTCATTAGTTTTTTCGCATATCCATGCTGGAATGCGGATGCCCCAGATAATTTGGCGGGAGATGTTCCAGTCTTCTATGTTTTTCAGCCAGTGGAGTATAACTTTTTTGCGGTGCGTTGGAATGATTTTTATTTTTCCTTTTTCTATTGTTTCAATCGCTGGTTTTGCTAGCGGCTTCGTCTTTACATACCACTGGGGGAGAGGAATTGGTTCTAGGGTGCGTTCGCATTTGAAGCAGACAGCGAGGTTGTGTGTGTAGTTTTCGTCAACTTTTACAAGTAGGCCTTTTTTCTTTAAGTCTTCTACAACTTTTTCACGCGCCTCCATTACTTTCATCCCCGCGTAGCGGCCTGCGTGTTCGTTTAGTTTTCCGTAGCGATCTATTACTTGTTTTACTTCGAGATTGTGTCGTGTTCCGATTTCGGCATCTAGCGGATCGTGTGCTGGGGTTACTTTAATTACTCCGGTTCCGAATTCTGGATCCACTGCTTTGTCAGCAATTACTTTTATTTTGAACTTGCCAAGTAGTCCTTGTACCTCAACTTCTTTTCCTATGTATTTTTTGTAACGTTTATCGTTTGGGTGAACAGCTATTGCTGTATCTCCGAATTTTGTTTCTGGTCGCGCAGTTGCAAGAGTGAATGGTCCGTATTTCATATAGTAGAGTTTTCCTTTTTCCTCTTTTCGTTTTACTTCAAGGCCGGAGAGCGCTGTTTGATGCTTTACGCACCAGTTTACTGTGCGAAGTCCTCTATATATGAGACCCTCTTTATGCATTTTGATAAATGTGTGTTGTACTTCTTTTATAATGTCTGGGTCAAGGGTGAACTTCTCTCTGGACCAGTCGCAGGAGGCGCCTAGTTTGCGGAGTTGGTTCTCCATTGTTTTTTTGTTCTCTTGGGTAAATTCATACATTTCCTGCCAGAGTTTTTTGCGATCCATTTTGAATCTGCTTCGCCCTTCTTTCTCAAGTTTTTTATCAAACACAACTTGCGTTTCAAATCCTGCATGATCTGCGCCGGGGAGCCAGAGCGTTTTTTGGCCTTTCATTCGAGCAAAGCGAATCATGATATCTTCAAGTGTTACAAAGAGTGCGTGGCCAATATGAAGAGAGCCATTCGCGTTTGGGGGAGGCATTATGATACAAAAGCTTTTAGCTTTTAGCTTCGTTAGCTTTTTAGTTTTCGGAAGGTTGTCGGGGTTGAAAAAGCCGGACTTTTCCCACAGGGAGTATATTTTTTCTTCTACTTTGTCTGGAATGTATCTTTTGTCCATTGGTGTGTGGTGAGTAATGGGTATTCTGTTTGGATATTAAAATAATACGAGGAAATAAGGATTTTCGCAAAAGATATTATGTTTATATGCTTAGGCTTCCTTTTGCTTTTAGTGCGTATTTCTTTTTTCGGAGATGGGTTATGTATCCTGCGACAGCAATCATTGCAGCATTGTCGCCTTGGAATTTTTTATTTGCAGATAGAAAATTTAGCTTATAGCTTTTAGCTTGTAGCTTCATTAGCTTTTGGAGATTGGAGTTTGCAGCTACGCCGCCTGATAGGATTATTGATTTTGCGTTGTGTTCTTGTGCAGCACGCATGGTTTTTGTAATGAGTACGTCTATTGCTGCCTGCTGAAAGCTTGCTGCGACGTTAGCTTTTAGCTTATAGCTTTTAGCTTCGTTAGCTTTTAAGTAGTAGAGTACAGAGGTTTTTAATCCGGAGAAGGAGAAGTCATAGTTTTTGTCGCGTATCATTGGGCGAGGGAAGTCAATTGCATCTGGATTTCCTTTTTTTGCCAGCGTTTCTATTTCTGGTCCACCAGGATAGGGGAGCTTTAGCATTCTAGCTACTTTATCAAATGCCTCGCCTGCTGCGTCGTCTCTTGTTTCTCCGAGCTTTTTATAGTCAGTGAGAGATTTCATGAGTATAAGGATTGTGTGGCCACCTGATACCAGCAGTTGCACTGCTGGATAGCTTATAGCTTTTAGCTTATAGCTTTTGGGCAAAAGGAAGCTGTACATGTGTCCGTGCAAGTGATTTGTTCCAATTATTTTTGTGGTTCGACTTCGCTCACTATAAATTTTTGGAAAGTGTTTCTTTTTTATTTCTTTTGCAAAGTTTACGCCTGTCCAGAGTGCAGGCTCTAGTCCGGGGCCGACGGTGACGGCTATTGCGTTAGCTTTTAGCTTATAGCTTTTAGCTTCTAGCTTTTTAAATAGAAGCGGTAGGTTTTTTTCATGTTCGCGTTTGGCGAGGTTGGGGACTACTCCGCCCCAAGCACGGTGAATTTCAATTTGAGAGGCAATAAAATGTTTTTTAATGTTGAATTTTGGTGCTTTTAAGCCTCCTTTTGCCTCAATGAGTGCAAGGGAGGTTTCGTCACAGGATGTTTCAATGGCTAATATGTTCATAGCGCATTTACTATGACAAATGATAATGACAATGACAAATGTTTTAGGTTATGACGACTTGAGTTTTTTGTGTGAGGCGGTGATAATATGAATATATGATTCAGCCGTTTTTTGCGCTTTTAGATTGGGGATTTTTGCTTTTGCGGATTGCGCTTGGAGTAGTTTTAATAATTCACGCATTCCCAAGGCTTAGGCGTTTTGGCAGTCCAGGAGGATTCTGGGCTGGAGCTTTAGGCGTTTTTGAGCTTTTAGGCGGACTTGCGATTGCATTAGGTTTTCTTACTCAAATTATTGCTGGTCTTTTTGTTATTGAATTTCTAGTCATTCTTTTCGCAGCACAGCGAAAAGCTTCTTTTAAAGAGAAACAGGTTAGCATTCTTGTTTTGGGAGCAATGCTTCTTCTTGTGACTGGAGGCGGAGCATTTTCTTTGGATGAGACAATTGGGTGGATATTTTACTAGGCCCTGGAATTTATTTGTATGAGTGAATATTCTACGGAGGCGATTATTTTGGGGAGGAGGGAAAATGGACCGTATAATAGGATTGTGGATTTGTATACAAAGGAGCTTGGTCGGGTTGAGGCGCGGGTTGTGAGCGGTAGAAAGATTATTTCTCGGCTTTCTCCTCATCTGGACTTTGGAAATCTTGCGCATGTTCGGCTGGTTTATAAGAATCAGTTTACTGTTGCGGATGCTCTTACAGAGGAGCGTTTTTTTTCCGGACCAGAGGATATAGGAGTGTATGAGCGTTTTTCCCGGCTTGCATTTTTGTTCTGCTCCCTTGCTCCTCAAATGATTCCGGACGTTGAGGTGTGGGACATGTTTCTTCGGGGTTTGAGAAAACGAGGATTGGACTATAGAATGTTTTTATCTCTTTTTGGGTATGGGGCGTTGCACGCAGAATGTTCTGCATGCGCCCGATCCGGGTCCCATGCGTTTTTTGTTCCAGATCAGAGTTTTTTGTGCGCATCCTGCGCAGAGATGTTTCCAAAAGATTTATTAGTATTTTTGTAATTTTTTATGGCTGTTCGAAAAAAAACAACACGTTCAAAAAAAAGAAAGCCTGTTGCAGGGCGAAGAAAGGCTACTCGAGCCTTACCAAAGAAGCGTTCCGTGACTACTCGGAAGAAGTCTTCTGCGGTGCGTTTGTCTGTTTCTCATGAGCCAATAGAGGAGGTTCCATTGGATTCGTCAGTTGATCTGCGGGATAGTCATGAGGTGTCTTTGGCGCGTTCAGATTATGACTTTGAGGAAGAGGAGAGGCGCTTTCATGTTCGTAGATCGCGTGTATCTCATGATGTGTCTTCTCGTGAATTAGAAGACTCTGTTGAAAAGAAACGTAGTAAGTTTGCTTTTTGGTCAAAAAGAAAGAAGAATAACTCACAAGAACCCGAGGAGCTTTTAGTGCGGGGTATGGTAGGGAATTTTCAGGAAGAAGATGAAGATGATAAAGACGACTCTGATGAGGCATCTTTACGCGCATCTCATCCTGAAGAGAAAGATTTGGAAGATAATTCACCTTCTCGATCAATGAGATTTTTTAAGTTTTTAATTACTTTTTTCGTATTTCTTTCGATCGTTGCGTTACTTATTAGCGGTTATTTTTTGTTTATTCATGGGCGCTCGTCTGGAGATGTTAGTCTTGAGCTTGAGCTTCCGAAGGATGTGTATCAGGGAGTTCCCTTTGATTTAGAGCTTTCTTTAGAGAATAATTCGGATGGTCTTTTGGGAGATGCCCAGCTTAGTCTTCTTGCTCCTCCTGATATTCTTATTCTTGATAGTAATGCAGATGGACAGCTTTTGAAGGAATCACTCGGGGATGTTGGGTCTGGAAATGCGCAGAAAAAGATTTTTCGATTTGTTGCTGTATCCGCGTCTTCTTTGGATTCGTCAGAAGATAACTCTGAGAGCGGAGATGATTTAGAGGATTCTACAGATATTATTTTGAGTGATGGTGATATGGGGAATGAGGTTCGAAAGATTACTGCTCGGCTTTCATATTCTTTAGGAAAGAGTTCGGGATTTGAGGTAGAGGCTTCAGAGGGTGTGCGTGTACGCGGATCTGCTCTTTCAGTAGATCTTCAGAATGAAGAAGGGCAGGTCTTAAGCGGGTCTACATTTCGTTTTAATATTTTATACTCGAATGTTTCTAATGCGGATCTTGATGATCTTCGTTTGAGCGTTGCTTATCCGGATTCTTTCAAATATATTTCTTCGGATTTGCCGCCGGATTCCTTAGATAATTACTGGAAACTTGGTTCCCTGCGGTCGGGCTCGGAAGGCAAGCTTTCTATTCAGGGAAGCTTGGAGGGGGCTGATAACGAGGAGTTTCCATTTCCCATTCGTGTGTATGGCGCGTTTTTAGGCAGTGAGTATCTTATTGGAGAGTATGCAGTAGGGCTTGGGGTTGCTCCGTCTCCTATTGGCCTTGAGGTGTTTGTAAATGGCGGGGAAGATTATACTGCGCGAGCAGGAGAGGATTTGCGATATGTGATTCGTTATACAAACAATAGCGGGGTTGCGCTTTCTGACTTTGTTCTGCGCGCGAGTCTTCTTGGGGACATGTTTGATGTTTCAACTCTTCAGTCTAGCTCTACGGTTGATTCGAGGGGTCGGCATGTGTGGGATAAGAATAATACTTCGGAGTTCCGTTCTATCGAGGCAGGAGGCCGCGGTGAGATAGATTTTGAGGTGAGTGTGAAAGATCAGTTTCCTATTGTTCGGCTTGGAGATAAAAATTTTCGTCTTCGGGCTAGCGTAGAGGCTAGTTCTCCTACGGTTCCGTATTATTTGATAGGGGATAAGACGCGGGCGCTTTATGATAGCTCTGTAAAGGTTTCAGGCCGTGTTGATGTTGATGCAAAGGCGTTTTATCGGGATTCGGATTCTGGAATGATAAATGGCGGCACGCTTCCTCTTGCAGTTGGAAGTCCTACTGACTTTACGATTCACTGGGTTCTTCGGAACTATTCTACAAATGTTCGGGATGTGAGCGTTAAGGCGTCTTTGCCGCATGGCGTAGAGTGGACAGGGTTTGTAAAGAGCGACACTGATACTGTTCCTTTATATGATGAGCTTACTCGGGAGATTTTGTGGGAGATACCGGAGATTCTTGCTACAAAGGGAGTGCTTGACTCTCCGCTTCAGGGCATATTCCAGATTCGTGTTACGCCTGAGGCATCATACATTGGCAAGCTTCATCCGCTTTTGGAGGGAACAGAGCTTACAGCTGCGGATGATTTTACTGGGATTACGCTTAGGGCAAGTGATTTTGCGCTTACATCTATACTTCTTGATGATCCAACTGTGGGTTCTGGTTCTGGGATTGTTATTTCTCCTGCTGGCAGTGGAGAGGAGGAATAGAATTCTTTTCTCTTTTCATGCACTTCGTTCAGATGAAATAGTTTCACTCCTTAGAAGAAAACACGGCACAGTGCGAACTCGCTACGCTCAGACAACGCACTGTGCCTTTTTCTTTGTTTTCGTCGTTCAATATTTCATCTCCTCACTCCGCGATACTCAAAGACAAAAGAATTCTATTCCTTTATAGGGCAGAGCATCCCAATCTTTTATGGGTGATTAGAGGTCTGATGGTAGCTCACTTTGTCTTGGCTCAAGACTCGTGAGCTTTTTGTCTTTTGTCCGTTGAAGAAGTTTTGTCTTTGTGAGATAGTAATATACATGAGTTTATTGGAGAAGGTTTCTAATTTGGCAAAGCGGAGGGGGTTTGTATATCCATCATCCGAGATTTATGGAGGGATTCAGGGAATGTGGGATTATGGTCCCTTGGGCGTGCTTTTGAAACGGAATATTAAGGAAGAGTTTTGGAAGAGTATGGTGCAGGAGCGGGAGGATGTAGTTGGAATTGACGCCTCTATTATTATGAATCCTAAAGTATGGGAGGCTTCAGGGCATACAGAAGCATTTACTGACCCTTTGGTTGACTGTAAGAAGTGTAAGAAACGGTTTCGGGCAGATCATGTTGAGGGCAAGAAGTGTCCGGACTGCAAAGGAGAGCTTACAAAAGCGCGGAAGTTCAATCTGCTTGTTGAGACTTCATTGGGTTCTATTGAGGGGGAGAAGCAGACAGCGTATCTTCGCGGGGAGATTACACAGGGTGTGCACGCGAATTTTCGGCAAGTTCTTGATTCAACTAGGGTAAAGATTCCATTTGGCATTGCGCAAATTGGGAAGGCCTTTCGTAATGAGATTACTCCGGGGCAGTTTACATTCCGGTCACGCGAGTTTGAGCAGATGGAGCTTCAGTATTATATAAAGTCTGTTGAGGCAGAGGGAAAGAAGTGGTTTGCATACTGGAAGAAGGAGAGAATGGATTGGTATGAGGAGCTTGGAATGAATAAGAAAAATCTTCGATTTCGGGAGCATGAGAAAGATGAGCGGGCGCATTATGCGCGTGATGCATGGGATATTGAGTATAAGCTGGATGGAGAGTGGAAGGAGTTTGAGGGCATTCATCATAGAGGAGATTGGGATTTAAGCCGTCATCAGAAGTTTTCCGGTGAGGATATGTCGTATTTGGATGATAAGACGAATAAGAAGTTTGTTCCGTGGATTATTGAGACGTCGGGCGGGGTAGACCGGGCAGCGCTTTTCTTTCTCGCAGATTCATATGTGGAAGAAAAAGTAAAAGATGAGACGCGGACGGTTTTGAAGCTGCATCCAAAACTTGCTCCGTATAAGGCGGCAGTGTTTTCTTTGCTTGCAAATAAGCCAAAATTGGTGAAGTTTGCGCGAAGTATTTATGACGATTTGAGGGGAGAGTTTATGGTGGCTTGGGATGAGAGAGGGAATATCGGAAAGCGATATAGAGCGCAAGATGAGGCAGGTACGCCCTATTGTATTACCATAGACTTTGATAGTTTGGAGAAAGGTGATGTGACAGTTCGGGATAGGGATTCGATGAAACAGGGGCGTGTGAAGGTTAAGAAGTTGAAAGAGTATTTGACTGGGAAATTAAATCAATAAATCCTTTTCTTTGGTATAATAAAGGAGATATGAACTGGTCAGGGCTTAGTAGAGTATTTTCAGTTTTTCTTATTATTTTTGTTGTTGCAATCGCCGCGTATTTTGTGTTTCAGGTGAGCGGTCCTTTGGATTCTCCGCGGGTTTCTTTTTTGTTTCGAGACGGAGTTCCGTATGCGCAGATTTTTATTCCTTATTCATGCAAAGAGTCTTTTCGTATATTTCGTTCAGCAGACAGAGGTGTTTCCTGGAATCGCGTGATACCTCCTTTATATGACGCGAAAGAGAGTGGATGTACACTTTTTGATTCTTTGGAGGATCTTTCTATAGATGTAGATTCTTTGCAGTATCAATATGGGGTTTTAGATAAAGAGAGAGATACATCACGCTTGAGTAATGCGTCTCTTTTGAGGCTTTTTCGAACTAGCTTGTTTTAGAGGTCTTTTTTGTGTATAGTCCCACGCGTATATTATGAAGAAATCGATTACAGCTATTTTCCTTATTCTGACTCTTTCTTTTGGATTATTTCTTCCTCAGGAGAGCTCTGCTGCTTCAGGGCTTTTTAGCGGCAGTATTACTTCTTTTTTCCGGAATATGCAGACAAGAGTTCAGGGTTTTCATGTAAAAATCACTCGTTTTTTTGGTTCGCGCCGTGGAGATGAGAATATAATGCCTCCTTCTATTCGTCTTACTTCTCCTTCTTTTGGTGATGAGTGGATTATTGGCTCGGATGGTGAGCTT
>CEPX01134259.1_pt1 | contig 10780 bp, 14 predicted proteins | sample 361361 | NCBI WGS metagenome assembly CEPX01 (sample SAMEA2619974, study PRJEB7988) | marine metagenome | biome: marine biome (ENVO:00000447); feature: mesopelagic zone (ENVO:00000213) & marine oxygen minimum zone (ENVO:01000065); material: "saline water (ENVO:00002010), including plankton...
GATACTACTAATGCTCGTTTGGCAGAGTGTGGATCTTCTGGCTATGATTTAAATTTATGTTGTTCTGGTGGATCTAATAGCTAATTTTTCTTTTCTTAGGATTAATCTCTATTGTGGTGTTTTTATTTTCCATTGGGTTTGAAATATTTAGGTTGATGTAAGAAGTTGAATTTTTGTCAAAAGCAATCTCTAATTGTTCATTATATCCTTGAAGTGTTTGTTTTTTAAAATACAATACTCCTCTTTCCCAATCTGCATGATCAAATTTTATGTTGCTATTTTGATAATTGAAAGATAAATCTTTCAAGGGAATTTTATTTGTATTTTCTCCTTTTGAGATGATTTCTAATTTGGACATTTCTTTTTGTTGCTGATTTACTTGGTTACAACAAATAAGGGATGTTGCTAAAATTACCATTGCGATTGTTTTTCTCATGTTAATTTGTCTTATTTTGTTTAATAAATGTTTCCAAAAGCTTCTTAAATAGTTGATTTTTACTTTTCCTATGACATTTATTGTTAAAGTGCCAGGAATTAATTCTGGTGGGAAGACAGATGGTTGTAGGAATGCCGGAAATTCTGTTATAGCCAAGCTTAAGGAAGACATTTTTAGTAATGAAAAAGGAGAAGAGATTGATACTTCTAAACTCGATTTAGAGGAAATACACGTCGATAATTCAAATTTAGGGGAAAGTGATGCCCTTATACATAAAAATGCATTAGATTGCTTCGAAACGAAAGATAGGACTATTTTCTTAGGAGGGGATCACTCTATTAGCTATCCTTTGGGAAAGGCTTTTTTAGAGCATTGTAATAAAGAAGGAAAGGAACCGTGTTTAGTTATTTTTGATGCGCATCCTGATTGTATGGATTTATGGGGGAAAACTGGAAATAAATTTCCAGATCATGAGGAATGGTTAAGTGCTTTGATTAAAGGGGGTTTTCCGGCTGAAAATGTTATGTTGGTTGGATCTAGAAAAGCACATAAGAATGAAGTTGAATTTTTAAGCGAGAATAATATTAAGAGAATTAACATTAATTCTATAGAGGAGGATATTGATAATATTGCAGACACAATAATGGAGTTTACTAATGGAAAAGAACTCTATTTAAGTTTAGATATTGATGTTATGGATCCTGCTTTTGCTCCATCCACACATTATCAAGAACCAGGGGGTTTGACTAGTAGACAATTTCTTTATTTAATTCAAAGATTAAAAAAAGTTAGAGGATTGAAAGCTATAGATTTGGTAGAAATTAATTCTGAAGAAGATTCTAAAGGTTTGACTGTCAAATTGGGTGCTAAAATTTTGAGTGAGTTGATTTAGAAAAGAAAAATATACTTAAGAAAGTTAACAACCTTTTATATAATTATTGCAAATTAAAAGATCTGTTTCAGAATAACTTTCATTAAAAACCTTTTCTTCCACATTATATTTTGATGGTTAGAGATTATGATCCAGATATTGCTTCTAAAGGGGATGATCCTTTGCTTTTAGCCGAATCTGATAGGGATTTAAGTGGAGCTGCTGATGATTCAAGTGAGAGAAGAAGAGGCCTTCAATCTGGAGCTATTGATTATGATCCAGATAAGTCTGGTCTTACTTATGTTGTCAAAAGAAGGAGATCTCAATAGGAATCTTCCACAATCTTTTTTATTGCCTCTGATTTTTTTCCAATTATCCTTTGAAGTTCCTCTTCTGGGGCGTTCATTACTTCTTTTATTGTTTTAAACTTCTTAAGGAGTTTCTTTGCAGTCGTTGGGCCAATTCCTGGGAAACCCTCTAAGATAAATTCCATTTGTTCTTTTTTGCTGGAGGTTCTTTTTGTTGGTTTTAGTGAAATGTTTCTTTCTTGTTTTTTTGCCATTAGTGAGATGAATTTTGCTGTTTCCTCTGAATCTTTTGTTAGAAGTGTGGGGATTTTATGTTTTAAGAGGATTGAAAGCATGAATCCTCTGATTGCGTTTGGGTTAACCCCTCCCCCATTTTCATATAATTCATGTTCATCTACCCCCTCGATAATTAAAAGTTTTTCTTTGTATTGTTGCAGTTCTTCTAATTGTTTTAACAGTCTTCTATTAATCATTGAAGAAATAAAATCTGAAACGGTTTTTCTTTCAATGGCCACTCCCTTTACTAAATAATCCGCAACTTTTAGTTCTTTGAATTCAATTTCAAATCCGAGGCTTTTTAATTCGGAGGGGACTAGGCAATTCTTCTCTCTGTAATCTATTTCTACTTTTGTTATTTCTGGTTCTTTTATTTTCTTTTTTGGAGTGAATATTTCATATATTTGTTTGGTTATTGTTGTTTTCATAATGATTTTTGCCTTTCTTGTTTTTTAAATAGTGTTCCTTTTGATAGGTCTCTTTTGATTTCATCTATTGCTTTATACATCTTTTTCTCTCTTGCTCTTGAGATGTGATAGAAAGCTTCGTCTCTTGTGTCTTTTGTTATGAGCATTATTAATTTCCCAGCCATTAATCTCGCAGTTCTTCCTCTTCTTTGAATGGATCTTATTGCACTTGGGATTGGTTCATAAAAAATTACTGCATTAACCTCTGGAATGTCTAGGCCTTCTTCTCCAATACTTGTTGCACAAAGAATGTTTATTTTTCCTTCTCTAAATTCCTCTATTATCTGTTTTTGTTGTTTTTGACTTAGTCCTTTTTCTCCTGCTTGTCCTATGAATACTTTTGAAGTTATGTTTTCAAGTTCATTTAATCTTTTTGAAATTGTCGACGCTGTCTCCCTAAATTGGGTGAAAACCATTATTTTTATATTTTCATTATTTTCTTTTTCTTTTTCTACTATTTCTGATAATTTGTTTAATTTTGGGTGTTCTTTCTTTTTTGCGAGTAGTTCATTTGATTGGGAGTAAACAAAGTTAAACTCGGGTTTTCTCACAAGTTTTATAACTCCTTTGGACTGCTTTTTTTCTGCTTGGTTGAATAGGTTTTTTAGGTACGTGTCTAAGCTAGAAATTGTTTGGGTTTCTAAGAGTTCTAGGGCGTGTTGTATTTTTATTGCTTGTGCACATGCGCTTGCTCCCATCATATAGTTGAAATTTTTATTCCCTCTTGAGAGAGTTCCAGAAATCTTTTTTTGTAATGAGATAAGTTCTGTTTTTGTCCCGTATCCAAATAATATCTTTCTAGATCTTAATTCTTCTAGATAATCTTGGAAGATTTTTTTTAATACATGACGTATTTCTTCCATTTCTGGGGGAAAATCAACCATTTCTTTTTGAAATTCTAGTTCTTGAAGGAAATCTTTTACATCTTCACTTTCTCTGACTCTTAGTTCAACTTCTTCTATTTTTAGATTTCTACATATCTCTTTTATCTTTTTTGTATCACTTCCTGGAGAGGCTGTTAATCCGAGAATCCTTGGGTTATCTGATTGAGAAAGATATCTTTGAGCCACATAATTGTAATCATAGTTTTTTACACATCTATGGGCTTCATCTTCTATTAATAGGCAAACTTCACTTAAGTTGTATAATTCTTTTTTTAGGTCATTTGCAACGCACTGGGGGGTTGAGAATATTATGTCTGCTGTTTTGAATATTTTTTTTCTTTGTTCTGAATTTACTTGTCCGGTGAATAGTTGTATTTCTCCAAAAAGCTCTGTTAAGTGTTTTTTGAAAAATTCCATTTGTTGTTCTGCTAAGGGTTTTGTTGGGGCCAATAAAACAACTTTTTCTCCTGGAAATTTTTTCATTCTTTCGATGGTTAGCATAAGTGCGATTAATGTTTTTCCTAGCCCTGTTGGAAGAACTACCAAGCAATTTTTTTCTATGCATGTTTCAAATATCTTTTGTTGATATTCTCTGGGTTTTATGTTTTGAAGAAATTCCATGTTGTTTTTAATTTTTGATAGTTTTTAATGATATTGGCTTTGAAAGTAATTAATGTTGGAACTTTGAGGGTTTAGTTAATATGGTTCTGGGTTTGTGATGGAAGAATTATACTAGAATGAAAGCATAGCCAAACCCTACAAGAGTTATTATGGAAAGTGCGTACCACATTGTTTGGTTTCCAAAGAATATTTTATTTCCATCTAGGTTTGATAAAGGGAGCATATTGAAAAATGCATAAAATATGCTTAGTCTTACAAAGTCCATTTGAGGAGGGAATCCTATGAGATAAGCCAATATGGAAGATAGTAATGTTGTCGCTATCCCTATGGCCGCAATTAACCCAATTTGGTATTCTGTTATTTCTGAAAAGCTGTAGAGTTTATGGTGTCTTTTTGCAGATTTGTATATTTTTGTTTTAATGTCGAATATTAATGATCCCATCCAAATGAAGTTATTTATTGGGAATAGGATTATTTTGGATAAAAGTGGAAGAAAAGCCCCCAAGAGCAATGGATTTTTGAATTCCTTTGATGGGTGGTTGTTTTTTAGTAAGACTCCTCCTAGCCCCCACCTTTCTATTGGCCAAATTTTCATTTCTATTTCAGAATCCATGTGATGCGCGGCTATTTTTTTTGCAAATGTGTTGATTAGGATTATAATGAAAACCGATAATAGGAGATATAGGAAATTTTCTAGTGGCCCTAAGAGGTTTATTGAAAATGCGAATATTAGTGATATTGCTATTATTGAGAAGATTTCTTGTTGTTTAAACATATCTTTTTTAGTTTGAGCTTTCTTATAAATTTTTGGTTGGGGGAATTGTCTATAATGGTTATGTATATTTCACAGAAAAGAAAAGTATTTAAATGAGTTTGAGTAATTTCCTGTATGCGGATAAAGAAAATTACAGAGGTGATGGGGCAGAAAGTTTATACAGATTCTGGAGAGTATTTCGGGGAGATAGAAGAAGCTAATATTTCTGAGAATAAAATAGAGGGGTGGAGAATAAAGGTAGGCGGAAGTGTGATATCTTTAATTGGCGGAGCGAGAGGAGTTATAATTCCTCACCAATTTGTTAAGGCAATTAGTGATGTTTTCCTAATAAATAAAACCGCTTTACCAAGCCCAGATTCTGAGTCTGATGATCTTGCTGAAGAATTAATATAATATGGCTATAGATACTATTTTGCAACATCCAATTCTTACTAATTTTGCATTCCCTTTTTTGATAATTTTCTTTATTGTTTATGCTGTATTGGAGAAGACTAATCTTTTTGGGGAAGGTAAAACACAATTGAATGCATTTTTGGCCTTTATAATAGGTCTGATCTTTGTTGGGTCTGTTTTTCCTAAGGAAGTTGTTAATAATCTAATTTTGTTCTTAACTGTAGCAATTGCATCGGTCTTTGTGGTTTTAGTTTTGTGGGGATTTGCTGCAGGAGGAGAGATGAAGAATGGATTTTTGAGTTTAAAGGGAGTTAAGTGGACACTTGGAGTAGTTATTGTAATTGCGGTTATTGTTGCTCTTCTTTGGGCGGTTGATGTTGGTGGAGGAGTCGGGGTGTTTGAGTTTTTGTTTGAGCAGGATTGGAGTGAGAGTTTCTGGACTAACTTTGTTTTTATGGTGGTTATTGCAGCAGCCTTGGCAGCAGTTATAACCAGTGCTAAGAAAGCATCTAGTTAGAAAGGTATTTAAAATATAAAAGAGGATATGTGATATGATAGAAAAATTGGGGTTATTAACTTACCATACTTTTACTAGTGGAGGTGGAGGGTTTGGTGCAATTATTGATACTTTTGAACGGATAGGGGTTTTTCAATACTTTCTTCCTTTTTTGATAATCTTTTCCTTGGTTTTTTTGACCCTTAATGGGATAAAGATCTTTAAGGAGAATAGAGCGATTTCCGCGATTATTGCAATTTCTATAGGATTTATGGCAATGTCTTTTGATTTTGTCCCATTATTTTTTCAAGAATTATTTCCCCGTTTAGGTGTGGGGTTGGGAGTTATAATTGGTTTGTTGGTTCTTACTGGACTATTTCTTCCTGATAATGCTCTTGCGAATTATGCCCTTTTAGCTCTAGGAGTAATTATAGCAATATTTGTTTTCTTTTCAACTGCTGGACAATTGAATTTAGGCTTTAGCAATGCTTGGGATCATCTTTCTTCAGAATTTATTGCATATGCGGCTTTATTAATAATGATTGTTGTAATTGTGGCCGCTACCAGTACAAAGAAACCAGAGAAACCAATAATTTCTTTACATCAACCTGCTAGTTAATTTTTTAAGAGGGAATGAATTTTATTTAATAACTTAAGAATAATGAATGGATAACTTGGGTTTTTGTTTGATTAAGATTATGCTTGCTAGTTACTTTTTCTCAGGAGAGTCAGCAATTAATGATAAACAAGATTCTGGGTTTTGATTATATGGTCTGGTGGCAAGTTCTTTCTAATTACAAAGAGAGCAGTTTATTTTTTCTTAGAAGTCTTTCTTTTTGTCGTTTTCTTTTCTGGAGAAGAACTTGATGTCTTTTTCATCATTTTTCCGAAGGAGTCTCCCATCATAGACATTTCTTTTTTAATGCTTTGTAGGTTGTCTCCATAAGAACCTATTTTTTTTAAAACATCTATTTGTAGTTTGTCTATTATTTTTTCCATTCTCTTTACTTTTTCTTCCATATGTTTCATTTTTGTTTCGGAGAGTGTTTTAAATTCGCTAATTTCTCTTATTTGCTTCTGGAGTTTTTGCGTTTTTTCTGCAAATACCTGTTCTGATATTTCAATCATTGTGTCTGTGTTTGTTCCTCCATCTGAATATTCTTCATAGTAGTTATCTTGAGGGTATGCTTCTGCTCCTTGAGTATATTGTTGAGGGGGATAGGCTGCTGGTTGATAAAAATCATTCTGAGGAGGTGTTTGAGAAACATCTTGGGTTGCTCCAGCAAAGGCTTGTTGTTGTGGGGGAACTTGTTCTGGGGGGGGTAAATTTTCTTGATCCATTATTGAATGTTGCATTCCTTCTGCTTGAGGGGTTGGCACTTCTCCAGATACAGCACTCTTTATTTGGGATTGTGCTAATGCGTCTGTTATTTGTTGAGGGGTAACTCCTTGTTGCATAAGATTATCCCTTATTTGATTTTCAGGAATGCCTTGATTCTTCATTTGTGTAACTTGATCTAATGCGCCCATTAAAAGACACCTACGGTTTCTTTTAGAAACTTCCCTTTTAATCGCGTGCACATCTCTTTTACCATCTTAATTTTTTTAAATGTTTAACTCTTTTTTAATTTTTCTAAATCTTTTTTTGTTGCGAATTCTGTGGGTTGGAACATTTTTGCTTGCTTTGCCAGTATTTCCATATCCTCTTTTCTAGCAAATTTTGAAAATTCATCAGAAATGTTTTCAAGAAAGTTCATTATTTTTTGCACGCTGTGTTTTAGGTTTTCTAGATCTTTTCTCATTTCATCTAACTTTCTTTCTGTTTCCTCTTTTGTTTCTACAAGATTTTGACCTATTAAGAGTAATCTGTCTTTTAGGATTCTTTGCTTATCTTCAACATCCCTTATGTTTCCTCCAGAATAATTGTAGGTTTGAGGAGCGTATTCTGTTTGGTTAGGGTCCATGTAATGACTATGTTTGTGGGGTTTAAATTGTTTTTGTATATACAAAATGTTTTAAATTAGTTTTTCTTTTGGATGTTATGCAGTTTAAATCTAATACACCTCTGTATTCTTATGAGGTGCAAAAAGAGGGGGGAGAGGATGTTCTCTATATCAATTATCTTGGTGCCCCTGTTGTTGCAAGTATCTCTGAATCTTCACAAGTTATGGGGAGGGTTGTAGACTCTCTTATTGAAAATCCAAATGTTTCTAGGGTTGTTTTGGTTCAACAGAAAAACTATAATTATGATTTTGAGGAAACTTCTATGTTACTTGAAATTGCTCAACTTTATGTGTATTTTTTGAAACAAGAGAAAATTTTATCTAGGGATAAATTAGTTACTAATTGTGATCAATTTTTTTCTCAGAGATATAATGAGCTTTTTGGATTTTTATATTTGTTAAAGCAGGATCCTATTTCTGCTTATAGTGAGTTGAAGAAATTGATAATTAAGGCTAAGATTGATTTAGGTAAGGTTGAAGTTTCTTGTAGGATGGATCAGAAGAATTATGTGGTTTTTTTAGAAAAATTATTTGTGATGGTTGGGGAGAGTAAGTTGATTGAGAAAGTTTCTAAGTATTTAGAGAGTTATCAAAAAGGGAGTAGGGAGATTTATCATAAGGCTTTTAGACCAGATACTTTGCCTAATTTTACCTTTACGCGTGTTATGAAAGATCTTCCTAGTGATGCAGAGGTGGTGGATCAATATAAAATCAAAGGGGAAGATTATGATGTTTCTTTGGTGACTATAATGAAGAAGGAGGATGATGCTAAAATGATCTATCATTTGAGCCCCCCGGAGCATTCTCTTAGTGAGGACCATAATCTGCTTTTGAATTTGGCTAGAGGGGTTTTGATAGAACATCAACCTAAGGCAGAAGAGTTTATTGATAGTGAAAGGACCAGGCAGGTTTTCTTTAATATCTCTAAGGATTTATTGCAGGATTTAGCTAATAGTAAAGGGATTAAGTTGAATTATTCAGATTTAAACAAGTTGGCAACTATTTTAGTTAGGCATACAATTGGTTTTGGGTTGGTTGAGATTTTGTTACAGGATGATAAGTTGCAGGATATTTCTTTGAATGCCCCCATATCTAGAACAAATATTTTTGTGAGACATCAAGAATATGATGAGTGTTTTACAAATGTTCTTCCTAGTCAACAGGATGTGGATTCTTGGGCTGCTAAGTTTAGATTAATTTCTGGTAGACCTTTAGATGAGGCCAATCCTATTTTAGATACTCAAATGAATATAGGGGATATCTCTTCAAGAGTGGCAATTATTCAGCAGCCATTATCTCCAGATGGACTTTCTTATGCTTTGAGGAGGCATAGAGACTCTCCTTGGACTTTGCCTTTGTTTATTAAAAATAAGATGATTAATCCATTTACAGCAGGTTTGTACAGTTTTTTGATTGATGGATCTAGGACTTTGTTGGTTGCTGGTACAAGAAGTTCAGGAAAAACTTCCCTATTAGGAAGTTTAATGCTGGAGATCCTACCCAAGTATAGAATTATTGTTATTGAGGATTCGTTGGAATTACCTGTTGAGGCTTTGAGGAAGTTAAATTATGATATTATTAGAATGAAGGTTAGATCTGCCTTGTTGAAGACTACTACGGAGGTTTCTGCTGATGATGGAATTAGGACTAGTTTAAGACTGGGAGACTCTAGTTTAATTATTGGAGAAGTTAGAAGCGTTGAGGCTAAAGCTCTTTATGAGGCTATGAGGATTGGTGCGCTTGCTAATGTTGTTGCAGGGACTATACATGGGGCTTCTCCTTATGGAGTTTTTGATAGGGTTGTTAATGACTTAGAGGTTCCTGCTACTTCATTTAAGGCAACTGATTTGGTTACAGTTGCAAATCCAATACGTTCTGCTGATGGATTAAAATCCTGGAAGAGGGTTTTGCAGTTAACTGAAGTTAGGAAACATTGGACTAGAGATCCTATGGAAGAAAAGGGTTTTGTTGATTTAGTTAAATATAATGTAGAGAAAGATGAATTGGAGCCTACAGATGATTTGATTAATGGGGAATCGGAGATAATAAAGGACATAGCTGGGAATGTTAAGGGATGGGCTGGGAATTGGGATGCGGTTTATGATAATATTTTATTGAGGGGGAAGATTAAGAAAGAAATAGTTGATGTGGCTGAGAAAACTAAAGATCTTGGGTTGTTGGAGGATGAATTTAATTCTTTATCAAATAATGCTTTTCATCAAATTTCTGAAGGTGTTAGGAAAGAGGTTGGTTTACCGGTTTCTGAGAGAGTTTTTCCCGAGTGGCAGAAGTGGTTGAATGATAAGATAAAGGGCAGGAAGGTTTAGTTAGTTTTATAAAGTTACTTTTGGTTACTAAAAGTAACTATGGGAGATGGAGTTGTAAAAGTAGATGAGGCTCTTTTGAAGAGGATTGAGGGGCTTATTAAGAAGGAGAGGTATATTTATTCTAATAAAAAGCAAGTTGTTAATTTGGCAATAATTGAGTTTTTAAAGTCAAAAGGATTAATTAAGGAGGAGAATATATGAAAGAGAGTGTTGATGATGTTTTGAAGAAGCATGCTGCGAGAATTGAGGGGGAGATTAATTCTAATCCAAGTGGAAATTATAGTAGGGAATATGTTCAATTTAGGCAGGAGATGGTTCCCCAACTTTCTAGGTATGAGAGATGGTGTCATAGTCTTGGGAAGGTAATTAAGTTGAAACTTTCTAAGAAGGATGAACAGGAAATTTCAAGGTATTTGAAAATATCTCATTTACAAGTTGAGCCGTGGCAAGCTTTAACTTTGAGTGTTATGGCTTTTGTAGGAATATTCTTGATAGGACTATTTATTTCTGTAGGGATTGCTCTAATTAAGGGTAGCTTATTGGCTTTTCCCTTCTTGTTTTTTATATTGATGATAGTTCTTTCTTTATTTTTATTTTATTATATAAAGGGTTATCCTAAACGGTTAGCTAATCAATGGAGATTGAAAGCTTCTTCTCAAATGGTTCCTGCAATTTTGTATATTGTTGTTTATATGAGGCATACTCCTAATTTAGAGAGGGCTGTAGCTTTTGCTTCTCAACATTTAGATTATCCTTTGGCATTGGATTTTAGGAAAGTGTTTTATGATATGGAAATTGGTAAATTTTCTACAATTAAAGAGAGTTTGGATAATTATTTAGAACAATGGAGAGATTATTCTGTAGAGTTTATTGAGAGTTTCCATTTGATAGAATCTAGCTTGTTTGAGCCAGATAATAATAGA
>CEPX01130504.1_pt1 | contig 10776 bp, 11 predicted proteins | sample 361361 | NCBI WGS metagenome assembly CEPX01 (sample SAMEA2619974, study PRJEB7988) | marine metagenome | biome: marine biome (ENVO:00000447); feature: mesopelagic zone (ENVO:00000213) & marine oxygen minimum zone (ENVO:01000065); material: "saline water (ENVO:00002010), including plankton...
GAGCATGACCGCACCAACCAGATCGGCGTGGTGGATGTGGCGCGGGTTGATGATGACAAGGTGGGCCGCGCGGTTGTGCGGTTCAGCAAGAGCGCAGCAGCGCAGGAGATTTTCCAGGACGTCAAGGATGGCATTCGCCGATTGGTTTCGGTCGGTTATTCCGTGGCGCGGTTTGCCAAGGAGAAGAGCGAGGAGGGGTTGGAAACCGTTCGCGCTGTGGATTGGCAACCGATGGAGATCAGTCTGGTATCCATACCAGCCGACCAGAGCGTTGGAGTCGGGCGCACGGCGGAAGAGTCAAAACCGACACAAGTTGAAGAATCAATAATTCAGAATATGAACGAAAAATCAGAAGTAATCGAGGAAACCGTTCAGACTGAGAATGCCATCAACGAGACTCCAGAGGTACGCGTGGAAGTGCGGACGGATCATCGCAGCGAGGAAATCGCCGCGCTTGGTCGCCAGTTCGACGCATCCAGCGAGGCCGTGGAATTTATCGGCGAAGGCAAATCGGCTGACGAGTTTAAGACATATCTAATCGAGCGCAACGCGAACGCCAGCAAGGTAATCGAGAAGGGCGACGATGAGATCGGCATGGGCAACACTGAGGTCAAGGAGTACTCGCTTCGGCGCGCGATTCTGCAAGCCTCCGAGGGCAAGCTGGACGGCATTGAGCTTGAGGCATCCGAGGAGCTTGAGAAGCGTTTTGGCGAACCCGCCAAGGGGTTTTATGTTCCGAACGACATCTGGCGCGGTAAGCGCGACTTGACTGCCAGTGGCGGCGACACGGGTGACAATCTCGTCACGGAGAATCTACAGGACTACATTCCTGCATTGTCTGCCGCACCGATAGTAGTGCAGATGGGTGCTCGCGTCCTGAGTGGCTTGAGCAGCAATGTCGCGATCCCCAAGGGTGGCAGCATGACCGCTGCATGGCTCACGGAGAATGCGGACACGGCTGAGTCGACCATGACTCTCTCACAACTCACATTGTCGCCGAAGCGCGTCAGTGCGTTGGGTGAATTGAGCAAGCAGTTGCTCGTTCAGGCGTCATACGACGTTGAGAATATAGTGCGCGATGACATCCTGTTGCAACTCTCGCTCGCCATTGACAGCGCAGCGATTAGTGGTGACGGAACTGGTGGAGCACCCACCGGCATCCTGAGCACGGCGACTCTGGGCAACACGTTCTCCAGCGCGTTCACACACGCCGGGATCGTTGACCTTGAGACTGATGTGGGCGAGGCTAATGCGCTGCGCGGTAATCTCGGCTATCTCGTTCGCCCATCCGGCGTCGGATCGCTGAAGCAAATCACACTGGACTCGGGCAGCGGACGCTTCCTGATGGAGGGCGACACGCTCAACGGCTACAAGGTCGGTGTGACGACTCAATGCCCGGCGGACCACATGTTCTTCGGGGATTGGTCGCAGTTGATCGTGGCTGAATTCGGTGCGGGTGCTGACATCATTGTCGATCCGTATACCAAGGCGACCACCGGCCTGACTCGCATCCACGTCCAGCGATTTGCTGACGTTGGTGTGCGCCAAGCAAACGCCTTCGCAGTTACAAGTTAAGCACCTACCAAGGGAGATTGGTGACATAGGGGAAATCACGGGCGGGGTGAGCCTTGAAACTCGCCTCGCCCGTTTTTTAATATGAGCGCAGCAACAGAATTGACAGACGGACTCCTTGAGATGGAGGGCGAACTCGGGCAGGTGTTCACATGGCACAATGCATCGTACCCTTGCTTGTCCGGTGGAGACATCCGTACCAGTGAGTATGACTCTGCCATGGGCGGCATGGTCCGTCGCGACGGGTCCACTCTGGTCGTGCGCGCCAACTTGTTCGCGGTCGGGTCAGAACCAGTCGCGCGCGATCTGGTGACGTTCAACGGACGCAAGATGCGAATTGAGGACATCCGTCGCGCACCCAATCGCACACTGCTCGTCTGGTCATTGACCGATCCTAACGAATGAGCCTGAAGCACCAGATTGACTCATCGCTTGCGGACTACCTAAACGGGCTGAACCTGTGGGATACATGGGTTGGCGATTCAAGATTTTACCAAGAGCAGGCAGGCGAGGGCGACAAATCCACTTGGCCACCAAAAGCAAAACCAACCGGCGCGCAGGCGGACGCGAACGTGTACCCGCGCATCAACATTGACTCTGAGTTGGTCAGTGAGGTTGAGCCACACACGGGCGTGTACAATATGAAGATCACAATCGTGGTCGAGACGAAGTATCTGGATGGGTTTGCATTCATTCCGGACGGCACAGCACTCGCCTCATGCACTGACCGCGCTCCGGCTGGAGGAACAGCCAGCACGATTGAGAATGGTCACATTGCCCACTCGCGACTGACTGGCGAGATCACCAATCATTACTTCGCCAACCAAACGGCATGGTCAAGCGGGATTGAGAACCAATACAGGGGGATCAAGATGCTGCGAATGCGCTGGCGCGGCGAGGATCAACCGGACCTGCTGGAGGGAATTATGGCGACAGAGATTGAGTTTGACGCAGTTGCCTATTGGGATGGATCGAACGCAGTTGCAACAGATGTGCCGGAGGGTGACATGAGCAGTCTAGCCATGACAGTCAGCGTGGATGAATCATAATGGCATTAGTACAAGAGACAACCGACTTCAGCGTCAACATTCTGGTCAACGGGGTGGTAGTGCAGAACGTGCGACTGGCTTACGGCGACCCATTGCCCAAGGAGTATGTCATCAAGTACAAGGCCGGGGATACCGTCACAGCGCAGATTGATTATGATGACGACTCCAGCACGACGACTGGCGATGATTACACTGTCACGCTGACCGCGAACGGGCAGACGCTATGGACCAAGGCCGACCTGTCCGGCATGACTGAGGGTGATAACCTTGCGACAGCAGTGGTACCCACCGCAGGACCACCACCCTCCCCGGATAAGGGAGCGAGCGTGTCGTTCAGTCTTGGGTTCGGGTTTGAGGCTGACCCGAGAATTTGTTGGGCGTCCTCACCGTATCATGCATTTTCTGACGGTGGACTGGGTGACGAACTGCCTGCATCCGCACTATTCTCAGACGCCTCCAGCGCAAAAAATGGTGAGGTGTTGTATCAGCGAGGGTGCCGCGCTGGTTATGAGCACTATTATGGGAACGAGCTTTGGCTTGATGTGGGTTCAGATTCACTCTGGCAGGGTGCTCACTACTGGGCGTGGCTATCCTTGCGACCTCCCTCGACCGCTGACTGGGAGGGCAGCTTGCGGGTGTATAAATTCGACGCGACGACCGGCATCGGCACGCTGCAAAGCCTCCTGAACGTGACTGGGCTTGATGACGGTGCTCAGTCGGCAGACTTGTATGGCGTCCCGAGTGCGGCTGATCCCGATACGAGCCTCAAGGCTGGACAGGACTGGCTTGCGCTTGGCGTGGTCACAACTGAAGCGGGGTTTCCTAAAACAGCACAACAGCGAGTCGGCGTGAATGATAGGCTGAGTTTCTTGCTGCAAAATCACCCGAGCACAGGATTCAAGCCGACCGATGTGCTGGCGGTTCAATGGTGGGCAGACGGTGAGGATGAGCCGGACCCGCCAGTGTTCAAGGATGGCGCGGTTATTAACTCATGGGAGGATGTGCAGGAGACGCCAATCACAGTCAGTGCGCCAGCAGGGAAGGACGTGCATTTTGCTGTGATTGTGAATTGGGAAGGCGACGGAACTCCCGCCGACAAGCTCGGAGAGTGGCAGGGATTGGCGAGCAATAGCAATGGCGATATTTTGTACCGAGAGGCAGTCACAGGCTCAAGTTCAAGCTCAGACATCACAGTGCTGATTGCATTATCTACAGGGGGGGTGACCTATCCTATCTGGGATGGAACTGTCATTGCATACATTGAAGATGCCACAACTAAAACCATCTCAGCAATAGAATGGGGATGTAACCTGTATGGCCCGACAACAGATTGTTGCGATGAGTCTGCGGGCGAGTTTAGGCATTGTGATATTGGGGATGGCGCAGGATACCAAGTTCCATCATGCGGAGGCAATTCGCAGGGAGCAATCACAAATGGGCCAATGATGACCATGCCTTCGATTGCTTATTTCCAGCAACTTGAATACAACATCGGCACATCCGGCGACACACTCATCTTGCAATGGTGGGCAGACGGGCATCCGAAACCCGAACCACCGCAGTCAAAGTTGATGGGCGTGAGTGCAAAGCTGCATATCTCAGTTGACCCGACGAGTGAGTGCAGTGTCGGTGCTTCAGTCTCGCACGTGTACCCCTATATACTCGGAGGGTTCCAAGATGCGGCTACTGGTGATGTGGGCGCCTTGCTGAAGATGAGCGACATGACCTCACTTGAGCCGGGAGCAGGCGAGGGGTATTGCCTGTTCGCTACGGTCCCGACTCCCTTGCCCGTGCCTTGGGATGGCGCACTGATCGCATACCATGTCGCAGCGAATGGAACCGCGACGAGGGTCACAGTCAGACCCCTTAACACTGAGGTCGGCTATTATGGACCTGCGGTTGATGAGCTTAGGCATACGGACGGAAACCCCGAGGAGTGGGCTGCTAGTGCGCTAGGCGGCAACATGTCTCAATGGTGGGCAATACAGGCATATGACAGCGGGACGCCAATCTTCACCGAGACAGATGACCGTCTCGCCCTGCAATGGTGGCGGGATGGTGAGACTGAACCGAGCGCACCAACACTGGAGGATATTAGCTGATGGGATTGTGTCACGCAATTGAGCGGGGAGTTGCCGGGTACATCAAGGGCGCGTCATGGGATCGGTCTTGGGTCATGGACGACCCGTTCGAGTTCTCAATGCAATCATGGCCGAGCGGTATCGTCTCGTTTGTCGTCGTCAAATGCAACAACGTCACCACGATTGGCGGGAGCGAGGACACACGGATGGTTGAGGCTGATGTTGAGGTGCGCGTGCATGGTAAGGTCGAGCCAGTTGAGTTTGAGTCCAACATAATCACGGATGGGAGCGGCACGTGTGACCAGATTGAGTATATCGTTCCGTTTATTAGGGACGCCGAGCACGCGCGCAAGATTGTCAAGTTCAACGTGCAGCAAATGGCGTCAATCCTCGGCGGTGACATGACTGCATTGATTGCCTCAATTGAGCCGTACTTTCCGACCTACACCGGGACCGAGGCGAACATCTGCACCGGCTCCTGCCCAGTGTTCACCATCAATGAGATTCGTGTTGAGGGCGGCGACGTATCCACCAGCGGAGCGATGACGACAGACACAATGGAGCTAATCATGACCGGATTCTTCGAGGAGTATGCGTTATGATGAAGCTGAAGAACGAGGACAAGTTTCATCGCATGATGAAGGATTACTTGCGGCTATCCAGCAAGAGCTTTGCCGAGGCAATGAACTATAAGGCGTACATGATCGCGCTGGTTGCGCTCAAAAAAACCAAGGCAAAAACAGCCAAGGCGGTCGAGAAATGGTGGTGGACAGATCGATTTTCAACGCGCGGCAAGCACAAGGCCAAATTCGGCAACAGCAAGGGGACGGCACTGGTTCCCAAGCTGGCGTCGGTTTGGGGTGGGTTGAACCGAGGCAACTCTCGGTCGGAACTGGAGGCGGAAATCAAGGACATTGCCAATCGGCGCAAGAAGGGTGTCGGCTTCCTGCGCTCGGGCTGGCTTCCTGCGATCCGGGCACTCGCGCAACACACTGGTGGCAAGGTCAAAAAAGCACCCAAGACAGTCAAGATGCGGAAGCCGTATGGACGCGCCAAAAAAGCCAAGAAGGCGCGTGGCCTCAAGGCGTTGGCAACAATTGAGAACTACACCGGCAAGCACTCTGAATCATCAGCAGAAGCTCTCCTTAAGTATGGCAAGCCTGCTCTGGAGATAGCAATCCAGACCGAAGCACGCGAGACAGTCAAATATCTGGCTCGGAAGCTCAACAAGGACGCAGACAAACTCTGGCGCATGTACTGATTAGGTTGATTCCCTCCGCAAATAGAACAGGCGAACCGCGCCTCAACTATTAACGGAAGGATCACAAGTGCCAACGAACCAAGGAGTAGCAATCGCATGGGGCGACCCTGTAGACGGGTGTTCCGCAGTCGGGACAATTAACAACAGCCAAGGAACCAGCTTCAAGTATGAGGCCGACACGCATGAATTGAAGGATGCAGTCGGCTCATTGATCGGCAAGTATTGGTACAACTACCGTAAGACGCTCTCGCTGTCGTGCTTCAATTACAACACGACCAGCATGAACGCGACTCCACAGCCGGGAGCGCAATGTTCAGTCACGACCAACGGCGATGATTCCGAGATGGCAGACACGACCTACATCGTCGAGTCATGCACCAAGGAGCGCGCGCCGGATGCTGCTGGCAAGTTCACTGTGGAACTGGTCGCATACGACAGCATCACACCAAGCTAATCCGGATGGACTACGCTCGCGTATTGGTGGGCGAATCATACCGGATCAGCGGGTATGACCTGCGACCGTTGCAGGTTGGACACCTCCCATTACTGGAGGCTATTGGCTGCGAGCCGGTTGAGACGCCTGAACAACTGGCCATGGCTATCCTTGTCTGTCGCCATGACTGGAAGGACTCCCGCGATCTGCTATTCCACCGGAGATTCCTGAACGCGCGACTGTGGCTGATCGCGCGCAGGATTCTCCGGCACGGATACCCGTCGCGGATGGAGCATTGGGGTGAGTATGTTCGGCTCAACACCACCCTGCCAGAGATCGCAACCGAGGAGACTGCATCAAAGTCAAGCGGGACACCATTCATGCAGCATCTACGAACCACACTGATTGGTCGCTGCAACTACAACCCCGACACCGTGATGTCCGCTCCATACTTGCAGGCAATGTGGGATTACATCTCGCACTGGGAGACAGAGGGTCAATGCGACATCTATGACCGCGAGTACCTCGATGATATGCGCGCGCAACATGAGGAGTTCAACGCCAGCCTGACCGGCAAGAGGGAGGATCCATATGGGCACCGTTAATCTCAAGGTCGCAACCAAGTTCGACGGGTCATCCATGCAGCGCGGGCTGATGAAGGCTCAAGCCGGAGTCAAGCGACTAGGAACACGGATCAAGACGATGGCCACCAGCGCGAAGGCTGCGCTCGGGGGCATGGGCATGGCTATGGGCGGCATGGCACTGGCTGCGCAACTGAAGGAGTCAATCGCCTACGGGTCGAAGATTAGTGACCTTGCATTGTCAATGGGGATTTCAAACGAGCGATTACAGGAGCTTGAGTTTGTTGCCACGCGAGGAGGTGCGTCAGTTGAGGATTTACAGAAGGCATTCGTCAAGCTCGGGCAGACATCTCAGGACGCTCGGGCGGGATTGAAGGATGTGGTCAATGCGTATAAGTCGTTCGGAATATCAGCGGAGGAGTTGGAGCACATGTCTCCAGAGCAATTGTTCATGAGAGTATCCGAGGCGATGAAGGATTCCCCGAGGACTCTCGAGTTTTTCGACAACGCAATGCTTGTGCTGGGCAAAACGGCGACCAAAATTCTGCCCACGATGGCACTTGATTTCGAGGAAGTAGCCAAGCACGCGCGCGCTACCGGCGCAATAATGTCAAACGAGACTGTCGACCAACTTGACACGATGGAGGACAGGATGCAGGAGCTTGGCATGTCGTGGCGTGCCAGTTGGGGCAGCGCGGCGATCTGGGTTGCTGATGTCTGGCACAAGGCAACGGAAGGGATGAGCATCGGTCTACAGATGCTCCAGACACTGTTTCAGTCGTTTTACGAGAATGTGTTCGTTCGCACCATGGAATTCAAGCTGCCAGACTTTGCACAGGTCAAGAAGGACTTGGCAGACACTCGCAGGGAGTGGAACGAGATGGAGAACGCCTACCAGAACCGGGGGCAGTTGCAGGAGGAGGAAAAACGGAAGCAGGCAGAACTCAAGCGGTTGCAGGAGGAGAAGAATGCAGGACTTGAGCGTGAGGTGAAGTTGCGCGAGGAGGCAGCAAAACGGGTGGAGGACACAAAAGCTGCACTTGAGAAAATCGCAGCAATTGAATTCAAGCGGATGTCGCCAGAGGAACAGCGCAAGGTTCTGGAGAAGCGACTGGAGGTGGCGAAGCATGAGGAGCAGACAGCAGGATGGCAGGGGATGGGCAAGCACAAGAAGGACTTATCTGATGACGACATTGCCCACGCCAAGGCAGGCGCGAAGCTCAAGCGCATGGAACTTGAGGACCAGTTGGCCGGGGTCAGAGGCGCGGGTGTCAAGCCGATGGCAGTCGGTCAGGACCAACTTGCCCGCATGGGGATGTTCCGTGGGTTCCAGACCGAGCAGGCGATTGTCGCGAACCGCCAACTGGAGCGACTCAAGAGCATTGACGCTGCCGCACTCAAGGTTGCGGCGAACACAGGAGCACTTGTCGCACCATGAGCAAACCAGTCACCAAGCTACCACTCGGGAACGATTTCGGAACGCGCGCAGCGTGGCACAAGAACAACGCCACCGTCCAAGGCTACCGCGCGCGGGAAGTGTTCCGTCAAACCGAAAACTTCAGCTTCACACCGGACTCTGGGTGGACCAGTGAGATCGCGTATCACGGCCCAATCGAAACGCTGGCAATCTTCGCCAAGAAAACCATCAAGGAATACAAGGACGACGACTATCGGGTGACCGTGGATATCAGCGATCTGGGCAACGGGTTCGGCAACATGACTGTGCGCGTACCGAGTCGGCTCGGGGATGAGAAGGAATACGAGGATGAGGACACTGTTCAGTGGTCGCTGACGGGGAACGACATGGAGAAGGACATCCTCACGCATCCCTCGCTGGCTGGTCCTCCTGTGATCGTTGATGATGAGTGGGACATTCTGCGAAAATTGAAGGCTGACCCCAATGTAACGATCCCTAATGAGTCATCCGTGTCTATCGCAACATGGAACATCATCCAACTCATCCGCAAGGGGGTTCAGACGCACTCAGTCAGTCAATGGGTTTTGCGTCGCTCATCGGTGCTGATGTCTGAGCAATCAACAACGACCCAGATCGCCGATGTCGGCTACCAGTTCGGAATCAGCGAGCTTCAGACATACGAGAACCTCCCCACCACGATCAAGTTCACGCTGCCCACAAGCGGAGTATGGATCAAGCGCACGCCTAGCATCGCGCTGGAGGGAACGCGCTATAAGGTGGACGGGGAGTTCTGGCACGCTGACACGGCATCCTCGGTATTGTTCCCGGTCAAGACATGAACCGCCAAGGCGATAAACTTGTCGGCGGAAGCATACGACGCGAACTTGACGCGCTGTGGGCAGCAGTCCGCGAGCGCACACTTCAACCGCATGGCGATCAAGTCGTGTCCCGCACAACCAACGGCTTCTCAATTCAGGGTGGTGGCGGCAGTGGCGGTGGTGGCGGCAGTGGTTTGCCCACCGGAGGCAGTCCCGGCCAGTTCCTTGAGAAGAACGGGTATGGTGATGGGCAAGTATCATGGGTGAGCCATCCAGAGCACGTCGCGCTGGAGGAGTCCACCATATCCAGCATTGATTACCAGCCGGACGGGAAAGCTGTCTTACGCATCTGGACTGTCGGTGGTGGCAGCAACACTATTGACCCGCCGACAAACCTGCGAACACTCCCAGACTCTGATGCGCTTATATTCCCGGCTTATGCCGTGGGTGAAAATATATTCCACATGGCTGGACAGGACTTAAATGTGGACGCGCGGATGTGGGTCGTGCCGAACGAGGCGTGTGAGTGGAACGGTACAGCCTACATCACCAAGACCGTATACACCATCCCGTAAATCATGGGCACGCTCTGCCTTGACCACGCCTGTCCGCCAAGCACATTCCCGCTATGGCCATCCATTTACGGGACGTACATGGCCAAGGTTAATCGCGCGGAATGGGGGCAGGGCGAGGACTTAAGCGGGGGATATGCTTGGACAGTCCAGGCTTCACAGACACTTGACTTCTCCAGCAACACAAGCGGGTCGGAATCGTTCGATCTTGGCTCATGCCCATCCGGCAGCGGGTTCTACGTTGTTCATGGGCGACAGGATACTGTGAGTTTATCGGATAGCCGGTACTACCAGATTGCGGTGGATATTGGTGGAGGTGACCAGATCAAGCAACAGGATTCCAAGGAGAATTGGAGAGCCTGCCGCACTGCCCCAATCAACGAGGGCGACAACAGTAACTCATACCTCTGGGACTACTTCCCGAATGGAGACTTTGCCAAGGTTTACGACAGCAAGTTCGCTGATGGGTTCTACTATGCCGTTCCCGGCGCGCCGATTCTCGCGCTGCATGATGACGACCTGTATGGGTCATACTCGAACAGCGGACGGATTAACTGCCGAGCGAAGGACACACACGGAGATGTCACGGGCGAGGTATTCGGCGCACAGACCTCCTCATTCACTCTCACCGTGGAGTTACTGAAAATGGTCCCGGCGCACTCGCTCTGGATCAAGCAACGGCACACATCCCGCAAGTTGATCGGCTTACGGTTTGAGCGGAACCACGGCAACCTGATGTATGATCTGGTTCTGGATTCACCGCTCGCGTACACGCCAAATTGCTCGCCGCATTATGAGCCGATATTCCAAGAGATTTTCTTCCCATTCGGCGGCACGAATGTTGCGCCGGGACACGACCATGTGCTTCAGGTGTACGGGGTGTTCGATGATGGCTATGAGGAACTTGCTGTGGACGGTCAGGTGCATTATCGGGTGACTGAATTCCTGCCCACAATCTCAATCGCCCTGCATTTTGAGGTTTAAGTTGATTC
>CEPX01115431.1_pt1 | contig 10775 bp, 3 predicted proteins | sample 361361 | NCBI WGS metagenome assembly CEPX01 (sample SAMEA2619974, study PRJEB7988) | marine metagenome | biome: marine biome (ENVO:00000447); feature: mesopelagic zone (ENVO:00000213) & marine oxygen minimum zone (ENVO:01000065); material: "saline water (ENVO:00002010), including plankton...
TGAAGAGACCTCAGATTTTGGCGGCGAAGGTCGCAAACGCCATGGCGTCTGCAGAGGTTGGACCCCGTTTGAACCATATGCTGAACCCGGGAAATGGCATGTCATATTTTCTGTTCGACCCAAGGAAGAGGACTTTTATCCTTTAATGCCCGATGGGAGACCACACACTTCGGAAACATATGCCGCGGCGCCAGCAGCAGCCGCCCTTGGAACCGCAGCAGGCGCCGGCTCAACATAAATATCGAGGAGAAAATAATATATGTCAATTAATTTATTTCCATTAAGAACAATTAGGTCAGCAGTTTCCATAGAGGGGCTGGATCCTGCTGCGCTTGAGGCACAGTCCGAAATATCTGATATTGCCAACAGAACCGGAGCAAGGGGAGTTGGTGGTGGTGGTATCTTAGAACCAGTACCGGGTTTTTTATCTTCTGATTCTGAAAGAGTAATATCAAATGAAAACAACTCTTATATCGTTTTGGGTCGCGACCGCCCTGGAAGTCGGATGAGTGGCTACGGAGGAAGAGGAGAAACACAGTGTGGTTCGATCGATATTGTTTGTGGAAGAATGGGTGCCGATCCCAGGCAGACAAACGAAAATGGTGAGTTTGTTCACGTCAATCCAAACTTTAGGCTAGATGCCGCGAGAATATATATTAGTCAAAAAACTGATATCGATGAAAACTTCGGATTGGCTGGTGGGAGAGTGGGTTCAACAACCACAAAATCTGGTATTGCTTTGAAGGCAGATGGTATCAGAGTTATTGCACGAGATGGTATTAAGCTGATTACAAGGACAGATAGGAGAAATTCTCAAGGGGGAGAGGTTCAGAGTATTGCGGGAATAGATTTAATTGCTGGAAACGATGATACTGATTTACAACCCATGGTTAAAGGAAACAGCTTGGTGGCTGCTTTTGAACAATTAGTATCACAGGTTGATGCATTGAATGGAATAGTTGATTCGTTTTTGATGTCTCAAATGGAATTGAATTCTTTTATAACTAGTCATTTTCACATCTCTCCTTTTTTCGGAATTCCGAATGTTCCTTCTCCGGTTATTGTTCCTTCGGGTATATCTACTGCTGTAAGGCAACTTGTACAAACAAAAGCTTCTTTGGTAACACACAAAGCAAATTTGGTAACATATAAATTAAATTACTTTAATCCTGCAGGAAATAGTTATATCAATAGTAGATATAATCATACAAATTAGGTTTTATTATGGCAACTTATGACAGCATATCCTATCAGGGTGACGCAGATCGCCCGTATATTTTAATAAATCATTTCACTCATTCTCATCGTTTATATCTTGATCAAATTGGCCCAAATGGAGGTGGTCGGACATCTGGGTGGTCGCCCCACTTTTCCTTCCAATCGGAAGGCATTTGGAACGAAGAGGAAACCGTAATGACCTCGCGGCAGGATCCCCATGAACACAATATACGCGATTATGAAATTCAAGGAGCCAATATTCGATTATATCCACACTTCACTCCGGAAGAGTACGCGAACGATTGGTTTGTTTTATCAGTAGGGGCGGATCTTTTCATACCAGGAGAGTCGACCACCACAGGCGCGGCATATGCTAGTTTTGTAGAACTGTTTGAGAGCATATATAGCTCCCAAGAAAGCAGCCACCACAACCATCTTGTGTTATCTGTTGAAGAATTAAAGCGAATAAAAGATGAATACGAGGCCAGTCAAATTTTTGTCATACCCCTTGTCTCTCAGCCCTTTCTAGTATTAGACCCCCCAGATTTTGCTTCTTGGGTAAGAGTTACTCCCCCTAGTGAAATGCTGACCACTTCACCGCGTTATGACGGCGCGCCCAACTTGTCGGAAGTTCGTTCTACCTCTGTTTCTAGACTGACCACCGCTCCCAGCCGCCCAGCGAATTCAATTAATACCGATATTATAGAAGCTGATTGGCAAACAAGGGGAAAATATAAGCCATTTTACTCCACAAATAGGCTGGAATATTGTACAACGGTTGAGATGTGCGAGGGGTTTATACCCGGCTCACAAGAAACAGATCAGGACTGCCAAGAGATTGTACAACAAGCAATTGCTCAAGGTATTTTGGATTTGGCTGAGTTTTATCATAAACAAATACCGCCTTCAGGAGATGTCCAACGCGCCATATTGAATAGTGCGGAGGTGGAATATTATGCCGATAAACGTCCTAAATCTAGGGTCAAGTTGTTGGTTAAAATACCGGTCAGTTCTTTTGAACAAATGGATGGTGCCAAGCCCTACAGCGACCGCCCGCCATCGAAGTTATTTCATAGTGTAATTTTAAATTCTTTTTATTTGAGAAAACAAATAAAGTCAACATCTGAAACGTTTGTTAAACTTTCGAAGCAGACCAGTAAGCAAAATATTGGCACACCCGGTCTGGATTTGGTTGGTGAATCCCGCCGCGTTGAAAAGTTTTTTTCTAAATTAAATCGTTTACTTATTGATAATGGGGTTTCTTTGAGAGAGGCTCATGAGGATTCTATAGAAATCGGCCTTTTGGAAGGATATAGAATAGCGTATATATTATATAACAACCGCTCTATGGATGTGGGCTTTAATGCATTTGTTTATACTGATCCGGCAAATAATCCTAGGACAGTTGCATATATTTCAAAATTATCTGAGATGGAAAGGGAGATTGCTCCCAACGGCACCGTCGATTCAACAGGCTTTATATTAAGAAACACTTACCCCAGACCGTCGATTGTTCCATCTAATACTAATTCACAAATACCTTCAGAAAGTGTTCGACAAAGGGCATCACAGGCTACAGAAAGAATTGCTGATTCAATGGAGCCACGGATTAGTGATGATATTTACATAACTTCCGATCAAAAGCTAGAAGAGGATCGATTGCTGCGCGATCCGGAATTTATTAGACAAACCGCCCTTAGCACAGAATCAAATACTAATTTTGTTGGTGATGATCTGTTGTCTATTCTTCCTGAAATAATTGAGAGGGTCGACTCCGCCGAGGGTCTTTTTTCAGAAGTATTAAATAAAATTGATTTAAGCACTATAGCAAATTTTGCTGTAACGGCTGCTCTGGGACAGGTCCCTACCTTGAGAAATTTGATCTCTGGCGCAATTGGTGTTTTTTTCGAAAAGATCGAGAATACAAACAAGAACACAGTAAATTCAATTAATCAAGGAATTCAATCCATCACAGAGATGGCTACCGAGATGGGCGAGGTGTTTGTGTTATTAACCAGTTTTAAAGAACTATATGAACAATATTATTATGCACCCATTCCCATGTTAAGTGATATGCAAGTATATCCATTAAGATTTGCTGCTATTTTTGGGGAATATATGGCAAATCCCGGATATCACAGCCATCATCCAATAGATCAAATGATAAGCATTATCGAGCAAGAGAGTGGTGCCAACGTGGGCATGATGAATCTGGTTTTACAATCATACGAACGAGTTTCGCTTAATCTTGATCAGTTTGATATTAATTTGGGAAATTATTTAGACAACAAGAAAGGAATTATTGATGGCATTATTGATCAGGCAAATTTTGATGCCCCCGATATTTCGTCCTTGGTTAATTCTTTGGTTGGGCAATTTACGGAAATCGCTGATTTTTATATTTCTCAAGCAGAAACGTTATTTGAGAACGTTATTTCTGCTGTTGAGAACACCATAAGTGATTTGACCGCTATTCCAGAACGAGTTATGAATTTCGTTTCAGATCTACCTGGAAGAATAGAAAGAACCATAGATCAGGTTATAGGAGATATAGAAGAACGTCTCGATCGGGCAATAACTTTGGCCGAGGACTTGATTCAGGCGGTGAAAGATTTTCCAGAAAACTTTATAAACATGGTTAATTCCAAAATTGATCAGATAAAATCAGAGATAGAATCTAAAATAGAGGAGATCGGAAACCTTAAGGATTCGATTCTCGATCAAATTGACAATACAATTACAGATATTGTAGGTAGCGTCAGTAATATTGAACAGTTTTTAGAAGATTTTGAAATTCCCTCTGTCGATGAATTATTTGAAATACCAGAAATACCAGACGTTTTCACCCTTCCAAGCTTGCCAGATAGTTTGCCAACATTTGACTATATGTCTGCTGCGGTGGCCATGGCCGAAGACAAAATTAAGGACTTGGTTGAAAGCAGTATAATAGACGTCGCTAAAAACACAATATCCAGCGCTGTCGAGGGAATAACTTCCGGCCTTTCTAGTACTGTCAGCCCCTCTTCTTTTGATTATGGTGGTGCGAATATTAATTCAGCCCTTTCAGATGGGCTGGGGGTCGACAACCTCCCCGTCAACACCGGCGCCCTAGCGAGCATGACTGGGCAAATAACTGACATGTTTGGCCAAGTGCCCCCGGGGACAGACCTAGCGTTAGTTGGAGACAGGATGGGGAGCTTGCTTAGTGACGTATCCTCAACGTTGACTCCCAACGAGACAGTTACTTTGTTAGAAGGAAACCCGTCGCAAAATACAATAGGAAGTGTGGCGAATATTATAAATTCACCTGATTATAGTGATCTGAGGGAGGTTTTTGCCAGTTCTCCAGTTAATGAAGCAAAAATAGTAGATTTTTTCCGTCACTTGGGCCAACATGTTGGCCCTAATACGATTAATTCAATTAGACAATCAGCATTGTCAACGGGGAATCCTGCGCCGTCAACAATTGAACGTGAACGAAGTATGTTAGCTGCTAGATATGGTGACTCTCTAAACGATAGACAGATTGATCAAGAGGCACAGAAAAATTCAAACAACAAAGATAAAAAAGCGTTTAAGCTTTTGCAGAATTTTTCTAAATCTTCGCCTTCGCCACCGAAAGATAAGCCACCAGTTGTTCTGGGCGGGAAAGATGCAATATTTCCAAAGAACCCTCCGTCTGTTGATTATATGGTAGGCAGAACCTTGGAAACGATGTTTGAGAGCATTTATTTGTTTTTTAACCACTCTGTTAATGGCGTTGGTGGTTTTATTGATGCTTTGAGCTATGGTTCCGGAACGAGGGTGCTTTTTGAGGAAAGGAGAAGGGCTGATAAGCGGACCCAGGATGCAAGGCCGATGCTCCAACTCGCAGCTGCAGCTGTTCCTGTCCCCCCACCGCCGGCCTTCGCAACAGGAGATCCTAGGACCCAACCCTTTAGTGAAGAGACCAGCTATTTTGAGTTATTATCCTCCCCGCTGGCTTCTGTTAAAGCAAAACTAGCTGAGCCGATATCGACTCCGCTTGAAAATATATTTGTATTTTCAACCCCTGCCGGGCCGTATACTTGGAATTTTTTGAAAGGGAGCAATCCTTCATCATATGATCATATAATACAGTTTTCGGCGCCAGATCGCGCCCCATTTCCTCCAGGCGCTATATTGCAAATTGGCTCTGAACAGGTAATAGATGCTTCTAAATATAGCGGCCTTGTACCGATAATATTACAAGAGGTTGAAGAAAGCGACGAGGCAGGCATACAAGATGTTTTTGCTAGCCTAGCAACTCATGATTTAAAGAGAGAAATACCAGATTTAGATCTTGGACCAATTAAGGAATATCTTCGCGAAACCGCTTATCGTCGAACAATGAAAGACATAGTACAAATGTTTGCTGTTGAGATTCTAAAATCTAAACTTTTTAATGCACCGACTGAGCCCTATATGGGAGACTTGGGATCACCACTCGCTAATGTAAGAAACCCTAGAGCTATTCCCAATTGGCGTTTAGAACCTCCAAGCGATACTGCCGGCCAATCTCAAACAACGCTACTGGACTTGGAAGATGTCCGAGAAGTGGCCAAAAAGAAATATTCTAAATCTTCTATGAAAGAGGGCGAAGCCATTTCAGATAGTATGCAAAGGATCATTCTTTCTAGTGTGGTTGATGTAATTATTAGGATACACGTCGTTGAGATGTCACTCAGGACGTTGCCCATTATAGATAAGTTTAAAAAAAATGATTATATAAAAAGTGATGAATATGTTAAATATATAAAACTTAAAATTCGAGAAAGTTGCCTAAGACAAGATCCGTTCCATCCTGGTTTTTATGAAAATATTTTGGCCCAAGCGGTGCTTCTATATGATGGAGACTGGAATCCTGATGGCCGAAACCTTGATCCCTATACTGGGTTAGAATTATCGACACCAGAGACAACAAGCTCAGAAGAAGCTTTGACTTATCTGGTTAAAAAAACGGTATTGAGCATGTCAGACAATATTCGGAATATGCCGATCTTTTCTGCTGGAAGGCCAAAACCACTAGATCATCAACTTTTGCATGAGTGGTCTGGTTTAAAGGGCCCGCATGGGGTGTTTGATGCACCAACCCCAATAACTCCAGGTACAGATGTTTATGAAGAACGATTCGAAGAGCTTATAGTTGACCTCGACCGGAGACGCATCGCTCTTCGCGAAATCGACCCCGAAGGCGATCAGAGGCAACAGGAAACCGCAAGCAAAGCGCCTGTTCGAAGTTTGCTTACATTCGGAGATGGTGGGTTATTGTTGGAAAAGTTTATAAGATACACCACCATACCGGAACTTGTCTCTATTGATACTTCTGAGCTTGAAGCCGAAGAAACGGACCCAACGGAAACTCCCGGGCTACCATCTGACTTTGGTGACGAACTCGAAGGCCTTACAGAGTTCTCTACAACGCAGCCCCCGCCCGGGGAACCTGAACCACCTCCACGCACGATGAAGGTCATATCATTAACAGAAGTAGAAGGCCTTAGTGCCGAAGAAAAAGCCATGGCCACAGATATTCGATATGGTTTGAGGCTGGTTTACATTCCGGAACTGGGAGACTTGCGAAGAAAGCCGGAAGAGTGGTTTAGTAACAACGACGACGACTTGACCCTAACGGAGCGCAACCGCGTGGCAGCAGAAAATGCAATTATATTAGAGGAAATAGAAGAGTCTTTTCAAGCAAATGATAACTATCATACTAAATCAAACAATTCAAGGGCTTTCCGGATTAGAGAAAGATTTAAGAGCGCCGTGGAGCGTGCTGAGATTATTACCGAAATCGGCCGAGATCCGCGAGAAGAGCAAAGTTGGCATGATGTAGATATAGATCGCATAACTTATCCTTTGCCTCTGGCTACTGTGACGACAAAAATCGCAGAGACCTGGCCTGACGAGATGCCGGGATATCCTGAAACAAAACTCAAAAATGATTTGAAAGACAATCAACGTTTCAAATTGCTGTTTGAGCAATGTTTTCCTCTACAAAAAATATTATCTGTAATGACTATTTATATTGAAATATTATTTTCTACTGTTGGAGGCAACAGATTGGTTACTACTTTTGATCAAACAAAGGAAACGTTGAAGTCAATATTTGACGGCGCTTTAAACATAAACAACTTTAGCCATCGAGATAAAAATGCTGAAGCTGTTGGGGGAAATGCTGGGTTGCAATCGGGATATGTTCAAAGAGATTCAGACTCGCCTGCTGTGTTCATTAGACCAAAGAAAGTTTTCCCAGAAGGCCGCGCCAAGGTCTCCTGGAAGGGCTCGATGGCTCCCAAGGGCCCAGCTGTTGCGACCGATCTGACGGGTGACTCGGGAACGGTATCCACGCCTTTAGATGCAGACGCTCTCCTCGACTGGATCGCCGCCGGCATGCCCGACACCAGAGGTTCTCGAAAGGCTCGCGACAAAGCGTCCCTAGAACCTGGAGACGGCTTTGTTCGCGAAGTTCAATTTTGTCATACTGATGCTGAGCAAGAGGATATCCACGATTATGACGACGAAGATGATTCTTCAAGAGATTCCAGAAGTCCTTCTTCAACAACGGTTGTTGAAGAGGAGTCGGGCGAGTGCGATGGGGTACCGTGGGAGTCTCCTTTGGAAATGATGCAGAGTTTTGATAGTCCAGAAGACTTTATTTACTATATGGAGGATTACCTTGGATCTGGTCCCGAAATATTGGGCTACTCAACTTGGGAAGAGGTTATGGGTGATGCCGATGCTCTTCAGTTGTTATCAGAAGAAGTGTGCCAGATTGATTTTCTTGATCCGCTAGAAGATGAACCGCCAGAAGGTTCCCAAAATGTCACGATGGATCCTGGAACTTTTGGATTCTCTTCCAGGGCGGAAATGGTTCAATATTTACAAGAGTTGCTTGGTAACGACCACGAACTGTTGGGCTATTCATCTTGGGACGAAGCTTTGGACGAGCAAGAGACTTGGAACTTTTTGGCAGAAGAGGGGCATTTGGAAATCCGCGAACCGCCTGAAGAGCCTGATCCTGTCATCATCCGTGCGGAAGATAGCGAGGCATGCGCCGAGTATGTATATACAAATCCGGTCGAATGCCCGATCGTGAGTCTTCGCGACCGGCCAGATGAAGAACGCGACCTCCCGTTACGACAGATTGTACTTGTGAGAGGCCTAGGTACGTGTAGTGGCATTCGAGAGGGTGCCGGCGGCATAACAGATCAGGGCGATGAAGTAACAATTGATCGCCATACTGGACCCAACCAGAGCGAGCTTGAAGCAAACGAGGGAATATCTTCAGCCTCAAGTATTGTTATTTTTGAAGCGTGAGAAAAGAGAGGAGAACGAGACATGGCAGGACTATCACCCAAACTTCCCTTAAGGCGCGACGAACAAGACGGCTATGCTTTGAACAAGTCTCTCCGCGACATGGTTCAGCAAAATTTAAAAATGTTAATTTTAACATCCCCGGGCGAAAGAATAATGGATCCTGATTTTGGTGTTGGTTTGCGGAGATACCTTTTTGAGCAAAATCACAAGTCGACATACTCACTAATAGATTCAAATGTCCGCGCCCAAGTAACAAAATATTTTCCAGCTATAAGGATTATAAACATAGATTTTAAAAAACCTAGAGGAGTTGATAGAGTATATGATAATGTTTTGTATATGAATATTACATATTATGTTGTGCCGTTACAAGTACAAAACAATATTGATTTCGAATTAGATTTCACTTCAGATCGTATATCTGAACTTCCCGGGAGAAGCTAGTAAAGAAGGGGCCCATATATGTCAAAAAAGAGACCAACAATAAAATACACCAGCAGAGATTATACCTCCATAAGAAACGATTTGCTAAACCATGCAAGAAGATATTATCCGGACACATTCCGTGATTTTAGTGAAGCTTCCTTTGGTTCTTTGATGATTGACACGGTTTCTTATGTTGGCGACATTTTGTCGTTTTATCTGGATTATCAAGTTAATGAGTCCTTTTTAGATACTGCAATTGAATACAACAATGTAATTAGATTGGGCCGCCAGCTGGGATACAAGTTTACTAGAGCCCATTCAGCTTTTGGACAGGTAGCGCTTTATGTTGTTGTTCCCTCTGTAAGCGAAGGCCTCGGCCCCGATACTGCCTATATCCCAACACTAAAAAGAGGTGCCATTTTTTCAACCCAACGCGGCAACATATATACGTTAATGGAAGAGGTTGATTTTACAAAGCCAGAAAACGAAGTAGTTGTGGCCACAGCAAATCCGGCGAACGGCCATCCACTTAAATATGCAGTAAAGGCATATGGTACCATTATGTCGGGAGAAGCAGTACAGGTTTCGCTTAGTTCGGGGCCATATGAAAAATTTAAAAAATTGAGAATTGCTGATCCCAACATTACAGAAATAATTTCTGTTTTTGACACAGAGGGCCATGAATATTTTCAAGTGGATTATTTATCACAGAATGTTGTTTATAAAGAAGCTATTAATACAAGTTCGGATTCAGCGCTGGTTCCTAATGTTCTTAAACCCGTTATTGTTCCGAGAAGATTTGTAACAGTACAAGAAAGGAATGCAACGTTTTTACAGTTTGGGTATGGAAGCGATTCTTCAACGAAGCAAAACATAGTGGCCGAACCAAGTGATTTGATTTTGGAACGCCACGGCCGAGATTATACTTCTGATATCTCTTTTGATCCGGCCAAGCTTATGGAAACAGAAAAATTTGGAGTTGTCCCAGTAGATACAGTATTGAGAGTTGTTTATAGGGTGAATAGGGCCAATAACGCAAATGCTTCTGTGGGTGCCGTTAATCAAGTCGCCAAAGCGGAATTTAGATTTCGGAATAGGGCTTCTCTGAATGCTGGCAAGATCGGTGCTGTGAAGGGTTCTTTGGAGGTAGAAAACGAAGAGCCAATTAATGGAGATGTGTCTTTGCCTTCAACGGATGAATTGAAAACTAGAATTTTTGATGTATTTGCAACACAAAATCGTGCAGTCACTAGTCAAGATTACAAAGCCATGGTTTATTCGATGCCTGGTAGATATGGTGCGATCAAGAGATGTAATATAGTACAAGATACAAATTCTTTTAAGAGGAACTTAAATCTTTATGTTATAGCCAATCTGCCTAGTGGTCAATTGGCGGCCGCAACTGACACTTTGAAGAGGAACTTAAAAACTTGGTTAAATAAAAATAGGATGATAAACGATACGGTTGATATTTTAGATGCTAAGATAGTCAATCTTCAAATAGATTTTGAAATAAGTGCAAATTTGGATTTTGATAAAGAAGAAGCGCTACACAACGCGATTGGTAGATTAAGAAAACATTTCTCCGTTAAGATGGATGTGGGCGAGAATTTGATTATAAGTGAAATTAGAAATCAACTTAATAAAGTTAGGGGGATATCTGATGTAAACAATGTTACGATAAGAAATGTTACTTCTGGAGGGTATTCCTCGGTACATTACGATATTGAAAGTAACACTTCTGTAGATGAAAAGATTTTATTTTGTCCCAAAAATGTTATTTTTGAAGTCAA
>CEPX01195239.1_pt1 | contig 10775 bp, 12 predicted proteins | sample 361361 | NCBI WGS metagenome assembly CEPX01 (sample SAMEA2619974, study PRJEB7988) | marine metagenome | biome: marine biome (ENVO:00000447); feature: mesopelagic zone (ENVO:00000213) & marine oxygen minimum zone (ENVO:01000065); material: "saline water (ENVO:00002010), including plankton...
ATTCTTTAAAAAGAAAGTGTCAACTAATTATCAAATTGAACAGTACAGATTCGATGTCGAAAGGTTTATATACAATTTCTGATTTATAGATGTTAATAATTATTAAAAAAAGAGGTGGACACTATGCCTGGATTAGAACTTGCTGAAGTAATTTTGGCGATCATTATTGGAACGTTGGCTGCAATTGTATATTCTTTACGCGTATTATTGCTTTTAGAAAGAAGAATTGCAAACATGGAGAGGCATATTGAGCAAATGGCTTCTCGTGGAGCTTTATCTAAACGCAAAAAGAAGAAATAATAATTATTTTTTTGTTTTCTTTTTTGTTATTTTCTTAGAAGTTTTCTTTTTAGTGGATTTTTTTGACGTTTTCTTGGTTTTTTTCTTCTTTGTTAACTTTTTAACTGTTTTTTTAGTTACTTTTTTCGTTGTCTTCTTTTTCACTGTTTTCTTAGCAACTTTCTTTACTTTCTTAACAACTTCAACTTTCATTGCGGATTTTAGTGATTTCTCAAGCCGGTCAATTATTTTTTTCATATATTCAATATTTTTACTTGCATCATACGCTGAGATAAGTTCACCACATTCGGGACATTTGAATTCAAAATCTAAACTTTGATTAAAATCCAGTTTCACACATTTTCTTGAACAGGTGAAAAAATAATCATTTTCTTCTTTGTGTAACTTTGCTTTTAATCTTGCAATTTTCTCAGTTAACATCTTTTTGTATAAATGTTTAACATTATCTGGTAATATTGTCCAATAATAAATATACCAACCTTTTTGTTTGTCTTTTTTTCTTGTTGAACTTACTAAATTCCGATCATACAACCTATAAAGTAATTTTCTTACTAATTTAATATCTAAATTAAGTTGACTGGCAATGTCAAACTCAGAAATATTTTTATTTTTCTTTAACAAATTAACCAAAAGTAATCCATCTTCCCCTATAATTTCGAGGATGATATCTTCAAACTTTTTCTTAGTTAATCTCATCTAGAAAGTATATTTTCAAGAACCCCTTTTATATCTTTCGGTTATTGTTGTTAAGATTCAGTAGTTCTTGTACTGTCAATCCCTTCAATTCTGCCATTTTGCTTGTTATTACCCATGCTTTATCCGTTTTTTGCAAGTCTTCCATCATTAGGAATTTCCATTCAGATTGTGCTAATTTTACTCCAACCCATGATTCAGCACCAAATTTATGAGAAAATGTTTGTAATTGGACTATTTCCTCTTCTTGCAAATATTTTTTGTTTTCTTTGGTTACTTTAACTTCGATAGCTAACCTTCTTATGGCATTTCCAGCTAAAATATCTGGTGAAGGATATTTTTGACTTCCACTGCCGGCAGCTCGCATAGCACTCCAATTATTATCATGAAGAAGTTTGATAAGTTCTCTTTCTCCTCTAGACCCTTTTGCTTTCGCTGATTTCATCTCTTTTTACAATTTCACTTTCATAAAATCTTCAGCTGCTTTAATTTCTGGAAAATATTGTTTTGCTTCATCTTCCAATTCTTTAACATATTTATATCGCTGACTGAAATGTGTAAGAATAATTTTCTTAGCACCACTTCTATTACCAATCAAAGCAGCCTCTTTAGTTGTTAAATGTGAAAATTCTATAGCTTTCTCTTGTAAATCTTCTTTGAATGTACTTTCAATAATGAGTACATCAACTTCCTTTGCTAATGTTTCCGCTCCTTTACATGGGCGAGTGTCTGTAATGTACACAAATGATTTTCCTGGAATTTCATACATGACATCTTTAGGGGATATCTTTTTACCTTTATGAGTAATTGTTTTTCCTCTTTGCAATTTTCCTAATAATGGACCTGGTTTCAATCCAAATTTCTTAAGTAATGTCATTTTAAATTTCATTCTTGTTTTTTCTTCAAATTTAAATCCAACACAAGGAACAGAATGATTTAATGGTTGAGATGTTACGACATATTTTTCAGTATCAACTACTTTTCCCTTTCCACATTCTTTGACAGTTAATTTTGGAACTTGGTTTCCTAATAATTTTTTGATTATTTTAACATTTTCACTTGTTCCTTTTGGCCCGTAAATGTATACAGTTGATTCATCTTTCTGAGCAGAAAGACTGTTTAGTAATCCAAGAAGTCCAAACACATGATCACCATGCCAATGTGTAATAAAAATTTTTTTAATTTTTGGTAATTTAAATCCTGCAATTCTTGCTTGACGTTGAATGTTTTCTCCACAATCAAACAAAAGAAGTTCTTCATCGTAATTAAACATGATACCTGCATGATTTCGTTCCTTTGTTGGTTGCATGCAACCAGTTCCCAAGAATGTAATTTCTCGTTTCATAAATACTCCTGCAATTCATGTAATGTAATTATTTTTTTTGGAAAGTCCCGGGTGTTTCTTCTGTCAATTAAGACTGCTTGTAATCCTTGCTGCTTGGCTGCAATGATATCGCTTTGAATACTATCTCCAACCATAATACATTCTTCAGGTTGCAATTCTAACTGTTTCAAGATAGATGAGAAAAAATGTTCATCTGTTTTTATTGTTCCCATTTCGCAAGACATGAAAATGTGATCAAAATGTTTTCGTAAATCAAATTTTTCCAAGATGTTATTGACAGCAATTGAATCAGTGTTTGACACTAAAACTAATTGATGATTTTCTTTCAGTTGTGCAAGTACTTCATGAACTTCTTCATATGGTTCAGCAAGCATCCAATTCTTATTCCACATACCTACTAATTGTTCGATTTTGTCGTCGTTAAATGGAATGTTAAATTCAGTCATTACATTTTGAAACGCTTCGTTCAATGGAAGTTCTTTTGTCATCATTGCATGTTGCATTCGCACGACGTATTGGGAAAATGGTAGAGTGATGTTTAGCAACTCTTTTACCTGCTTCGTAGGACTACGCACACCTTGTTCAACAAGTGTTCCCCAACAGTCAAATAAAATTGCTTTTACCATGTTGTGTTCTTTTGTTCAGTTCTTTATATATTTTTACGTTACATAATGTTTAAATATATATCCCATGAATGATTATTATGTTTGATCCACCAACATTAGAACTTCTCGCGGATGATAAAGAGTCACTTGCAGCTTCTCAGAAAGCTGTTCGTGATCGCTCTGCAGCATTTCGACGTGAATATTTGGAAAGTCATTCTCAATTAAAATATGATAGAGATGTTGCTCCATTATTCAATCAACTTACATTACCTCTTCCCATGGGAAATCCTTTTGGTGAGCATGAACAGGCAGATCATTATCTAAAATTGTTGAATACATTTAGAGATCTTGAAACAGGGAAATTTTGGGGAGTTATTCATAATATTGACGGATCTGCACGTAGGCAAGGGGACTTGTTATGGAAACATCCAGCACAATTACAACAAGACGCGTCGGAACAAAGACAAGAAGCTCAAAAATGGGCGAAGGGTGCATTTACTGACGGTGAATTGCAAGAATTGTTTACGCTTGTTGTCAATCAGGCACTACTAAAACCTTATGGGGAATATAGTAATTTGCCTGGAGGTAACAGAGGTCACAGTATTCTCTTTCGAGAGTTTGTTGAGAAACCGATGTCACTGTTTGAAAAAACTATTGATGAAAATTTTCTTCAAAGGTTAGTTAACGGAACTTTTTGGGAAGACTTACCCCACTTGCAGGGTGGTTCAGGTGGTCAAGTTCCTTACTTGCGCGTTGAGCGTGTTTTGACAGATTTTGCTTACCTCTTAGATCCAGAATTTGCTCCAAAGGGTCTTGAGATGTTTCATCGTAATGCACGTCAAAGTTATGGTTTTGATCTTGCAGGTTTAACTTTCCAGGGAGTAACTAATTATAGTGCTTTTGTCAAAAAATTGGATGAACATAAGGAACAGTTAGATCTCAAGCAGGATGATCTTGACCGTTTAGTAAGATCTTATGTTACCGAAGTAGTTCGCTGGTCAGAGGATTGGAATGAGGATACTATTTACCCAATTGATCAGCCGAATGGGTTTGATAAACGGCTCAATGAACCTTGGTTGCATACTTATGTTGGTGAGCCAGGTCCTGTACGCACTGCTTTGTCTGAAAACATTGCACATTACGCTGACTGGTATGATTCTGCATTACACGCAGCGACTGTTCTACCACATGTGCCAAATCCAAAAGAGTTTCTTGGCACGGTCTTTGCCAAACTGGGCGACTTAGGTGTTGGTAAGTTTGCTTCAGAATTTGAAGCAGATCTTCAACCACTGTTGACGGAAACTACACAAGCCCTATTGGATGAAGGAAAAGCAACTTACGAAGAAAATAGAAAACGTTTCGCAGAATCAGATCAAAAGGCTTAGCACAATTCTATTGTACCAAATATTTATATAACTCTAATCTTTCTTAGATTGTTATGAATGTTCAACAGAAAATTGATTTGATTAAAAGAAACACACAGGAAATAGTTACAGAGGATGAACTGAAAGAGTTGTTACAAAAGAAGAAACAACCCACTGTGTACCTTGGATGGTCAATTACTGGCAGGCCACACATTGGTTACTTTGTGCCAGTATTAAAACTTGCAGATTTTCTGAAAGCTGGATTTAAAGTTAAATTATTGTTAGCTGATTTACATGGCGCATTAGATAATACGCCATGGGACGTGTTAGAGAAAAGATATGATTATTACGCTGCAACTATTCCATTGATGTTCAAAGCAATTGGTGCAAATATTAAGAATTTTGAAATTGTTAAAGGATCTTCATTTCAATTGCAAAAAGAGTATATGATTGATACATTGAAATTGGCTTCGTTCACGTCGATAAATGATGCACGACGAGCGGGAAGTGAAGTTGTCAAGTATGGTGATAATCCAAAATTGAGTGGACTTATTTATCCGTTAATGCAGGCTTTGGATGAAGAATATTTGGAAGCAGACATTCAGTACGGTGGAATTGATCAACGAAAAATATTAATGTTCGCCAGAGAAAATTTACCTAAAGTAGGATATAAACAAAGAGTTGAAGTTATGACTCCATTAATTCCCGGATTGACGAGTAAAAAAATGTCTGCGAGTGATCCGAAATCTAAGATAGATTTGCTTGATTCACCAACTGTAGTGAAAAAGAAAATGAACGGTGCGTTCTGTGAGCAAGGTGTTATTGAAGATAATGGGGTACTTGCATTTTTGAAACATGTTGTGATGGTGTTGAAAGAAGATAGTAAAAAGAAATTTGTTATTGAACGACCTGAAAAATTTGGCGGTAATCTTGAGTTTACTAGATATGGAGATGTTCAAGATGCATTCATGAAAAAAGAATTACATCCGCTTGATTTAAAGAATGCATTGGCCAAGGAAGTAAGTTTACTTCTGGAAGTGTTTCAAAAGAATGAAAAGAAATTAGAGAAATTGGCAGATTTAGGATACTCTTAATTTCACTTCCCTTCTAACACTGTCACACAATGTGGCTTATCGAAATATTTCTTTGTTACCCTGATAACATCCTTCCGGGTAACTTCTTTAATGTGTGAAACAAAATCGTGCACAAACGATTCGTCACCAACACTTTCACCATATGCAACAGTGTCTGCGAACCTCTGATTGTCTTCATTTGATAACAAAAAGTTACCTTCCAGAAATTCTTTTGATTCTTTCAAATCAAGTTCCGTAACATCTTTCAATCGTTGCATTTGTTGTTTAATTAATCGTTTTACTAAAGGAATTTTATCTTTGTTTGCACTGACATGTACAGCAAATTCACCAAACTGTTTCTCAGCAACGTGATCGGTGCCAACTTCATATGCTAATCCTTTCTTTCCACGTATTTGATCAAACATCCAGCCACTCTGTCCCTTCCCTAAGATACCATTAATAACGTCAAGAACATAACTGTCTTTATGTTTCCGTGGAACAGTTTTATACCCGAAAACTAAGTAACTACTGATTATCTTTTTCTTTAATTTCACGTCGATATTTCTTTTCAATGGCGTCTGTTTTACATTCTTTACGGAATGTTCTTTCCCGCCGGTAAAAGTGAAATATTTCTTAACCAATTTTTTCCAATTGCTTACATTACCAACTAGTATCAAAGTCATGTTGTGTGGATTGTAATATTTCTTGTAATAATCAACAATATCTTTCTTTTTCATTGTCAAGATACTTTTACGATTTCCATATACTGGATTCTTTGTAGGATGATTTTGAAATAAATGTTGATGGAAAAATGTCCATTGATAATTTCGTGGATCATCATTGACCATGTCAATTTCCTTAACGACAACTTTCTTTTCTTTCTCTAAAATTTTGTCAAGAAAAATGGAATGTTGCATCATATCACTTAACACATCAACCGCAATTTCAGCATGTTTCCCAGGGACTTTGATAAAGAAGCATGTTCTCTCATTAGTGGTGTATGCGTTAAAATATCCACCAATTTTTTCAATTTCTCTTGCGATAATGTTAGAATCTTGTCTCTTATCTGTTCCCTCAAATAACATGTGCTCCAAGAAATGTGAATATCCTGCTTGATGCTCGTTTTCATTGTTACTACCAACTTTAATGAGCATTTGAACTGCTAACGCTTTATTCTTACGTTTAACATAAATTACTTTCAACCCATTTTTTAACCTAATTTCCCTCATGTCTGAAGGTTATTTCTGGTATTTATAAAGGTTTATGGAAAGAAAGAAATTCAGTGTTTTTTCCATAATCTTTAAGAAAAAATCCAGATAATAGTATTGAAAATGAGACTTCCAGAATTTCAACAATATTTAGAAACAAAAAATATTGATTTAGTATTTCTAAATTCGTTAGATAGTTCCCTGACTTATTTTGCACAAACAAAGCTTTCTCACGGATTTCTTATCATAACTCCGCACGTGGCAGACTTGTACATTACTTCGTTAGATTCTGTTCCTCATACGAAAAGAATAAATGTTCAGAATATTCCAAAAGAATGGCAAAAGAAGTTTTCAAATAATAATATTCGAAGAGTCGGTATTAACACAGAATTATTACCTGTGGGTACATTGGAAAAGTTAAGAAAAGTTTGGCCAAAAGCTAAATTTGTTGACATTTCTAAGAAAATCAAGCAATTACGATCAACAAAAAATGCCGAGGAAGTAAGAAGGATAACTAAAGCCTGTGAAATAACTGCCAGTGCATTCAATGCATTAATTGAAGAACTTCCTAAAAAAACATTGAAAACTGAGCAAGAAGTTGCAGATTTTCTGGAAAAAGAATTTAGAAAGAATAATGCAACTTCAGCATTTCCCATCATTGTGGCCATGGGGAAACACGCAGCGATACCTCATCACATTACCAGTAATCAGAAATTGAAGAAAGGCTTTTTATTGATTGATTTTGGAGCGAAGTACAAAAATTACTGCTCGGACATGACTCGAGTAATTTATTTGGGAAAAGCCAATAATGAGGAAAAACAGTTCTACCATTTACTGTTACAATCACAACTTGAAGCAATAAGTCACATTCAGCACAACCGATCATTCAAAAAACTTGATAACATTGCACGGAACAATTTGGCTGAATATTCCTCACATTTCATACATTCATTAGGTCATGGCATAGGAATTGATGTCCATGAATCACCAAGTTTTTTTGATAATTCAAGAATTAACCATAATCAAGTTTTTACCATAGAACCTGGAATTTATTTCCCTGGAAAATTTGGATTAAGAATTGAGGACACAGTTCATTTCAACAATAAAGTAACAGTGTTAACAAAAGCGCCTAAAGATTTGATTGAAATCACTATAAAATAAGAAAGATATTTAAATTGGACCGAAAAAGTTATAAAACAAGCATGGGGCTATGGTGTAGCTTGGCTATCATTGGGCGTTTGGGACGCTCAGACCCCGGTTCAAACCAATTATTTCGCCAATTGGAAGCGATGTGCGGCGTTCGCTGCGCTCAACCTCACATGTGAAATATGTTGTGAAAGTCCGGGTAGCCCCATCCCAGTTCTTTCGCCAACTGGGAGCGATGTGCGGCGTTCGCGTTGCTCAGCCCCACGAGAGGACGGAAAAATCAAAAATGAATAGCATAAAAAGATTCAAAGCAAGATATGGACGTCGAGTTAAACAGAAATTCGGTAAGATTGAACAGTTACAACGTTCAAAACATAAATGTCCATATTGTAACAAAACTTCAGTAAAACGAATTAGCGCAGGAATCTGGAATTGCAGATCGTGCACTAAAACATTCACAGGGAGGGCCTATACCATATGACATACTACAAATGTTTCTCATGCGAAAAGAAAGTTGACGAAGAGTACACTCGAACGAAAGTACGATGTCCGTACTGTGGAAGTAAAGTGTTATACAAAGAAAGAAAAACAGTTACCAAGGTGAAAGCACGATGAGTGAAGAAAATATGATGCAAATGCAACTTATCCAGCAAAATTTACAACATTTGGTTGTTCAGAAGCAACAATTACAACGAAGTTTAGCTGAAACTGAATCTGCATTGAAAGAAATTGAATCTACATCACGGGCGTACAAAGTTTTGGGTGGAATTATGGTTGCTGTTGATAAGGAAGAAATGAAGAGGGAACTTTCTGAAAAGCAAGAAACATTTTCTCTAAGAATCAAAACATTAAACTCTCAAGAAGAAATGTTAAAGAAGAAAACTGAAGATTTACAACAACATTTAACCAAGGAGATGAAGAATGAATGATGTTTCGTCTGTCCTTGAGATGCTTGAAGAAATTCAATCTGATTCATTAGCAAGTAAACGATTGAAAGAAAAAATAACTGAAATTATTTCTATATTAAACGATTCCAATGAATTAAAAATTGACAAGGCAATTCATGAATTGGAAGGATTAAACGGGATGGAAATCCCTTCATATAACAGAACACAATTGTGGGATGTTGTTAGTATGCTTGAAAGCATTAATTAGTGTTTCTTTTCTATCTTCTCAATCATTCCATCTTTTAAATAAACAGTTTTGTAAGAATATTTTACTAAATGTGTATCGTGAGTAATTAAGATAATGGTTTTACCTTCCTTGTGAAATTGTGTTAACATGTTCATGACTTGTTTTCCAGATTTAGAATCTAAATTTCCTGTTGGTTCATCAGCTAAGATGATTTCAGGATCATTTACTAACGCTCGAGCTATGGCAACCCGTTGCTGCTGCCCACCTGAAAGTTCGTTAGGTTTGTGATGCATACGGTCTCCAAGCCCAACTAATGTAAGTAATTCTTTTCCTCGTTTATCTCTCACTTCTTCAGGAACATTTTGAAATATGGTTGGTAGGATAACATTTTCAAGTGCACTTAATGTTGGGATTAAATTGAATTGTTGAAAAATGAACCCGATTTTTTTCCCCCGTATTTGAGCAAGTTTTGACTCGTTAACTTTGGAGACGTCCCTGCCACCTAGTAGAACTGTTCCCTTGGTGGGCGTATCAAGGATACCAACTTGGTTCATCATTGTTGACTTACCCGAACCAGATGGACCAACAATAGCAACAAATTCACCTTTGTCAATTTCTAAATTTACATCTTTCAGAACGTGCAGTACGTTATCTCCCATTGTGTATGTCTTCCATACATTTTTCAATTCAATTAACACTTTCGCCATTTTCTTCATGCATTATTTATTCTATTTAATTATTCGTATCGTAGTGAATCTACTGGGTTTAATTTACTTGCCCTCCGTGCAGGTGCAATTCCTGATAAGCATCCCACAATAAATGAAAAGAGTAAGACTGCTGAAACAAAAATCCAATTAATTTTAATTTCTAGGAAAGCAGGACCGACAGCCAAGACGAAAACGTATTCGGTTAATTTTGCTAAACCAATTCCTATTGTTGCTCCTACCAATCCCCCTCCGAGTCCGTACAACCCTGATTCCACCAAGAACAGATAAAGGATGTGTGCGTTTTGTGCCCCCAGTGCTTTCAGGACACCTATCTCTTTCGTTCTTTGCAAGACTGACGTATACATGGTATTCATGATACCAATTCCGCCAACAAGCAAAGAGATACCTGCAATGCCAATTAAAACGATTTGTACAATGTTTAAAATGACACTGAAAGATTCCAGGAATTGTTCAGGTGTTTGAATATCAAAATCTTCATCACCAACATCGACGTCATGTTTCCTTCGTAATTCTTTTTCGACACTTTGTGCAACTTTTAATGGATCTTCACCTAATGTAGATTGTGCAATAATGAAATTTAACTCTTCCCCAGAATCAAATACTTCAATGTACGCTTCCAAAGGAATGATGGCTGCTTGGTCATCTGGTGGTGAGCCAATCTTTTCCAAAAATCCCACAACTTTGAATTCAGTCCCATGCAATAAAATTTTATCTCCCAACTCTACTCTTTTTTCAAATAAATTTGTTTGAGAATGTTCATATCCTAGCAGTACTTTGAATTTATCGCCATCTCTTAACAATCTTCCTTCCTGCAACCCGTATGTTTGTGCATCCCACACTAAAGCTCTTTCTTCTGGATCAGTTGAAATACCTGAAATAAACCCGTAATGAATAAAATCGTTGTATTCAAATCCAGCAAAACCTTGCCCCAACCCTGTAGCTATTTTTATCCCTGAAGTTTTCTGAATAACTTCTAAATCATCTTCATCAAGCAAATCGGACGATCCAATTCCCCATGTTCCTCCCTTCGGAAAAACAAAGAGTTTATCTTTACCTAACGATTCAAATTGTTTTTCAATGGCATATTCTAACCCTTCTCCTAATGTTATCAGTGAAACAATGGCGGCAATTCCGATAAATACTCCAATGAGGGTTAACCAACTTCTAAGCTTTCTTCGC